>WNGD01004490.1_pt1 | contig 13958 bp, 11 predicted proteins | sample 5400671 | NCBI WGS metagenome assembly WNGD01 (sample SAMN13153369, study PRJNA577476) | soil metagenome | isolation source: 40 cm soil or saprolite under grassland replicate 2 | place: USA:California | collected 2016-06-15
CAGTACCCTCACTCGGGTCGAGCCCTCTGAACCAAGGCAGGCACATCGGCGATCGTCGTGTCAGCTGTCGCCTTGCAGTACCCTCTCTCGGGTCGAGCCCTCTGAACCTCGCGACATATGTTGCTATCATCGCCACCAATCAATCTTGCAGTACCCTCTCTCGGGTCGAGCCCTCTGAACCATACAGGGCGCGCCTGGGATTTTCCCCATATAACATCTTGCAGTACCCTCCATCAGGTCGTGCCCAATATAACCATATCGCACAAAGAAGGGGCTGTAGCCTACTCAGAACATTGTGTTCAATAAGAGGCTATTCCCGTGCTTCCAGATACGAGGAATTTATGGTATTTGTTAATGTAGAGGGGAAATTTGCGAAAACCACGGCTGCCGCAATGAGGACCGAAACCAGGCTAATTTGGTACTTCACTGACGTACAGTATATTTGCCTCTCATCCAATCCAGATCATATCGAATATTATACAGGAATGTACTGAACGATTGAAAATCCATCAGAAGACGGCCATGAAGAGCTTACGAAGCTTCTATCATGTACCACCCATTTCCCTTTACACAATTCTTACCAATATGGATCAGTTCACCCCATGTCAGCAACTCTCGGAAGGGAGCCAGTTCTCCCACAAATGTCGCCTTTCCTACTAATCCTCCTATTGGCGTTGTACGATATTGACGACGTGAGTAACTTCCAAGGTCCTCCCATCGTGTACTATCGTCAATACATTGTACCTGCTCCGTCAATTTAAGATAATCTCTCTCTTCAGGTACGATCTGCCGCTCGCCTTCGCCATAGAGATCTGCTAAAGTATGTAAGCGCTGCATAAGACGGTACAACAACACACGGAAATTGGCGCGATGAACGAGGTGTTCTTGATCAATAAGGCGCGTTGGCGTCAAAAAATTGAGCGTAACTCTTTCAGTCGACAGTGTTGCAGCTTTCTTTTGTATATCCTCTGAAGTGATTGCAAGCGTAGAAGCTTTTACGAGTGGTTGCACCTTTTGATACAGCACCTGGCGTTCACCGCTGACTGGATGATATGACTCGATATGCTGCACTGAAAACTGACCTCTGCGTCCTTGATTCTCCTTTAATTTTCGCCCTAAGCCTACCGCTTCTAGAGCGCTAATGGATAGTATTATATACGGCAAGAATTGGACAATATTACCGAATAGTGTGAGTCCAAACACAAGTTGTTCTCCCGGTCCATAGCGTCTCGCCCCACCAAGTGGTGGTAAAACAATATAGGGACGGGGAATGTCCCGTCCGCGTAGATAATCTACGCGTAGTGGGGCCACAAGCGCACTTACCGGACACATCGTATGTAGCGGGCAATCAGCACAGGTTGGCGACGCTTTATTATCGCAAAAGCGTCGCCAAATCGCTTCAAACATATTCCCTCGCAAAGCTGACCCGCAATGATTATCCACCTCTAACGGCGTTACCACCCGCGTTGTAAAAAGGAGAGGATAGACTACTAAATCCGTCATTACTCTTTTCCTCCTTAGTGCATCTCTTCAGTATTGATCCGTTGAAAGAGTGTGAATCCTCGGCTGTATCGCATCTGTTGACAAGGTAATACAATAGAGTTCTGCACTCGGTCTTTTCCCACTACGAGACGAACACCGCTGGTCACATCTGCTCGCTCGAAACTGAGTACTGGGCCACAATCATCAAGCAGTTGAATCGTTCCATGGGCAAGAAAGGTCTGTTGGTTGGTTGTGAGAACTGTCCATTGCTCATCCAGTTGCTCTCTTCTCTGAGGCAATTCGAGCAGTTGGATGAAGCTTCCCCGCTTTCCGATATAATTGATCTGGGTAAGTAGCCCGACGAGTTCTTGGGGTAGCTCATGTCCTTCCTTCTCTGAAAGAGCTAGTCCAAACGGCTCGCTATAGAAAACAAATTCTCGACTTGAGATGGTCGACCCAAAAGGAGTAACCAATCCGCTGCCAACATCATCCGACGGTCCATGCTTTTTAGGGCGTACAATCTTGAGAAAACTATTGATGACGACAAGTTGCTCCGGTAACAGCACCGCGATGCGCAAGTCGCGAATGTAGGGAAAGAGCAGTGCAGCCTGCTCTTTCCCCAATGTACGGATCGCAACATCAAGCAGCGCCATCTTCAGCGCAAATGGGGTCGGCACAAGCAACGTCTTTCCTCCAGAACTCGTCGAAAGAGACTGCCGCAACGAAAACAGCGCCACCTGTTGATAAGTTGCCACGTACCACATATCCTAACCTTTCATGCTCATGCTAAATGGACGCGCTTCTCGCTGCAACCTGCTCATCTGTTCGGCGAGGTCTGCCAGGGAATCGAAACTCACTGTATTGGCGCCATTTCCTTTCCCCAGAGCCTGTGCTATCGTTGCTGTCTGTGTTCGGTATGTTTCACGATCATCACGACCTCCCATAAGGGGGCTAAGTAACGGTGCTGGCTGGACGGAGGTACTCCAGGAGATAACACCTTCTAAAGAGACGAGATGCGGGAGCTGAGTTGAGCGCATGGCGCCATTCAATTGCACAAATGTGTGGAGCAGGCTTTCCAAAAGCAGTTGCCCACGGCGTTCCCGCTCGTCTTCATCAAGGCTATAGCGTTGGGCAATATCGTTGTAACCAATGCGAGCAAACTCTAGATTACAAACAATCGCGTAGATTCCGCTTGACGTCGGGCGATGAAAAATGGCCTGTTGGAGATTTGCTCCCCCTGTCTTCTCTTTGGTATCCCGATTCTCCTTGACACGGCGCGTGACATCACGCTCCCGCTGCTCGTCACTTCGCTCATTAGCATACTTCACGTGGAAGTAACTATCGGTATAAGTGGACTCCGGCAGACCAAGGACCCAGCCAAATTCGATCACTGACTTGCGTGGGAGTGAACGCCCTCCAGCCGTAACCAGGATTCCGGCCAGGTCGTCCATCACACAAGTAGTGAGTAAACTATCAATCGCCTCTACGTCACTTTTTCCTTTGATGCTCTCCATCCAGACAGCATCAGCGTTAATACGGTTAGCATTAAACTGCTGACACCCGGTACACAGCGAGAACCTCCGTTCGCGAGCACTTGTGAACAGATGCTCGGTCTGTATATGTTTGAGCATATCGCCGGAGATCGCATTCACGTTGTAGAGTCCACTATCGTGACCAACAATATCCAGCATACGAGTTCGGATTTGATTCCCTTCCCCGCCTTCGTTATTGAGGCTATGAGTGTCAAGAATAGCCCGCGATGCGATGGAGAGCGAATAAATGTGTTCTACCATGGTTTGACTCCTTCTTTCTACAAAGAGAAAATGATGGTATTTCTACTGTTCTACTTCCGAAAGGTCTTCGAGGTTGTCGCTCATATCGAGATTTGGCGTAGGCTCCTGCTTTTCCCGTACGTCGCGACTATAGCCGAAGGCAACAAGCAATCGGCAGACTGTTGCAGTGTCATAGGTATCCATTAGTGAGATGAGCTGTTCAAGGTCTTCTTTGGTAATGTCTTTCCGGTACTGTTTGTGTTCGCGTTCATAAATGCGCACATTCTCCAGGTTATAGCTCTGCACAAAGTCAGAAAGTGTCTGCAAGAACTTTTCAGGATAGCGGGCGTGCTGTTTAAGTTCATTTCCTAGCCCATAGCGAATCTCATAGGTACGTTCCCCCTGGGAAGCTTTGAGCCGTTGTGGAAGGATGGTAGAACGCCTGATTGCATCAGCAATGTTTTGAAAACCAGCATTTTGAACGAGTGGAAGCCAGGGCTTGTTCGTCCGTAGGGCGTCAGTTGACATGATGAAATCCTCCAAAGTGATCGTAGAGAGTTGTTTGATAACGGTTCGGGGTTGACGGACAATCTGCTGCATTAAAAAGGTCGCATAGCTGCCAGTGAACTCGAAAAATGCTTCCATATTGGGGTCTCGACGAGTGACAAACTCACGGAACGTTCGTAGCATAGCTTCTTCCTCTCCGCGACGCTCGTCTAAACGAGACACAATGAGGATACACTCCTGAATCATTTTTCTCAGCATCTGGGCAGTAGAGACATCATCAAGCGGAGGTGCCCACTCTGGCAGAGCTATATGAGACATATTGAGTACTGCAACAGCATTACCCAAATCCTTATAAAAGGCTGTTGCAAAGCCTGCTGTATAGTTTTCGGGCCGCGGATGAAAACTCACATCGCTATGGACAGCCTCCCACTTGGTAACAAAAACGGAACTATATCGCAGGACAGCAAGGATATCTAGTTTGATCGCGGTTGACGACCAGAATTGCTTCTGAAACTCAGGGAAAATGGTGCGATGAGTCGCAAGCTCCAGCTCTCTTGGAAGGGCAACATGTGTTTTACGGTCCTTACTCCCCCTGACGACATGATGAACCGCAGCTTCAAAGCACCCAGCGAATTTTAGCGCTTCGAGTAACCAGAACGAGTTCATGTTGCGAATGGTTAGGGCATCCGCCTTCGGGCGATTTGCACCTTTCCCCTGGTCGGGATTGATAGACTGTGATGCAGTGACCTCTCCTTTACCTGGAAGTGCATACTGCGTTTGTAGTATCTTCCACGCCTGTTCTGCCTCGTCAAGACGGTTAGGTGAGGTGGCAAAAGCGTTGATGAGTATCTGTAGGAGATCAGAAAATACTGTTTGTCCCCCTTGCCAGGTTGCTGCTACCTCGTTGTAGACACCAAGCGCTCCCATTTGATTGATCATCGATAACACTTGCCACTCTGAGCCAGGTTTGTCTTGCTCAATCCGTTGTCTTCGTTCGCTATCTTGTGGTAGCAGAGCGAGTGTTGTACCTTCTTTACGGAGACTCTCCAATGCAGCAAAGTACGACTGCTCCTGCTTACGATAGGCTTCATAGTCATACGCATCCTCTGAAAGCCCTGCAAACTGTTTCTCCGTGCGGATCTGACGTATCAATCGGACAAACGGAGCCTGCGAGAGGGTAAAGCTTGAGGGAGTGCTTATCTGAAAGCAGCTTTCCAAATCACAGAGCCTTACACTCACCGGAATATTCATCCGTTCAAGCAAGTCAGCCAGCAAACGAGCGATCCCCCATGCAACCAGGACAGAGGAGAACGTGGATTGCTGTTTATCGACATATAGTGAGCTGGGCCAGATGGACATGAATCATCCTCCTAACGATGGCTCTTGTAGAGCTAGTTGATCAGCGCGCCGTAACGTGCGGACAAGAAAGAAGTATAACAGGGTTGATTCAACGGATTCATGGGGTTTAACCATTGCGTCCTCAAGTACCTTCCCTTGAACCTTCCATGCTAGAGTTGTGGCTGAAAGGTGATCTAGAGAGACAGCCGTGAGCGCCTTTTTTAGAGCAGTTTGAGAAGCTAGCGACTGAGCAGCAGCACGGTATCCCTGAAATGCGCCGGCATCGCCAGCAGTCAACGCATTGTGATGCCGCACTACAGCAGAAACCATGGCCCGATAGAGATCCTCAGAATCTCCAGCAACCCTTCGGAGGAGGGGTAAACACACGAGGGCGCCTTCAGCCGCGTGGTTTGGACGCGCACCAACGGTTGCAGTCACTGTCTTCTGGAGCTGCTGTTGTACTGGATCTCTCCGGTTTAAGTCTGTGTGGGCAATGGCCGCATCTGCTGGAGGTAAGATAGCATGTGGGTTGAGGAGTTGAACTGCCTGTTGCCAGGCGTGCGCCCATCGCTGCCAGTTCTCATTGAGCTTACCTACATCGTGGATAGCGAATAGTAAGCGTAAAGCCCGATCAATTGTGTTTACAGGCAGGCAGAGTAGCTGCTCTAGTCTTCGCTGTGCATAGATACCCTGGTGGCAGAGGTCGCGCTGATAGACGTACAATAGCATCTTAATATGGTGTTCATAGGTTTCGTAGCTATAGACCTCTACATTTTGTCTCTGCCGCCTCTGCCGGGCTTTATCGATGGGCGATGCAAACAGCGGGTCACCTCCTGCTTCCAGGCGTAGGCCAAGCTCTTTGTCGTAAAGGACAACAGCAGGGTTGATTGCCACGAGGTCAACACCCTCGATCTCTGCAATCTTTGATCCCGTTTTCAACCGATGCTCCCACGAATAGCTAGCCCGTTGAAATTGTCCTGCAGCCTGTTGCTCTCGCTCCTGCTCTTGCTTTATCCGAGGAACCTCGTGCGGAATGGCAAGAATCCATTCCAGGTCTGTCCCTATTTCTTGCAGGTGGCTCCAGTATTTGCGTAGAGTACTCCGGCGAACGCTGATACCCTGATACACATAAGGATCTGACAATGTTTTCTGTGTAGGATTGGGATGAAAGAGGAGTGTGACGTTGTCGATATCGCGAATGAGTTTTGGACCCAAAGCGCGGTTACACTGCGTCCATGCATCTTTCATCTGACGTCGTTGCTCTGGTTGTTGCGCATCAAAACGCGCTAAAAAGCGTACATCGAAGGCTCGATGTGCGGTATCTACAATCGACAGCTCGGTTGTATAGTCGAGTGTTTGACCCGAATGCATCTGGAAAGCATCCCAACTCATCTGGCAAACATCAGGCTGATCGAAATATGGAGCGTAGTCAGGTGCGCCTCGATTATCTCGCGGAACATCGTAGATAAAGATCTGGCCCTGTTGACCCGAAAAACGAGCACAACGTCCCGCACGCTGAATGATGCTGGACGCAGGAGCTAGTTCAGTGTGAAGTACTTGAGAAGTAATATTGAGTCCTACCTCGATGACCTGTGTTGCAACCAGAATGATCCGTTCAGTACTGTATCGTGTTGTATTCTCACCGAATTCTTTGGCGAGTTCTTGCTCAATGGTCGTTCGATCCTCTTGAAAGAAACGATTATAAAAGAGTATCACGCGCACATCTTTAGTGACGATGCGACGCAACTCAGTTGCGATTTCCATTGCGCGATCTACGATATTGCAAATCACCAGTACCCGATTCCGGTTCTGCTCGCGCATATCATCCCAAATAAATGAGGCTCTCAATTGCTCCGTACACACAGTAAAGAACCGGTGTTTTCCCTTCTGAGCGGGTATATCCTCAAAGCTTACTGTGTCAGGCGAAATTTCTACCGCTTCAAGGCGCTTACACAGCTCACGAAGCAAGGTACGAGAGAAGGTTGCGGTCATGAGCGTCCAGGGAGTAATTCCTTTGAGCAACCGGAGCATATGGAGTGTGGTCATGAGCGCACCACCACCATCCTTGTTGACCGGGAAGAGATGAAACTCATCGAGAACCAGGTAGGAACTGAGCAGTGCACCGGTATTAAAGTTGGCAAGTGCTGTGCTTAGCCCATAGGGAATGGACAAAAATCCGCTTAAGGTTTGATCGATAGTAGTAAACAGCAGATCAGCCTCAAAGCGTGGGTCACCAGGATGCACCCCTGTCTGAAAAGCAAGACGCTTGAGAGATCGAAGCTGGTACTTCTGGCGAAACGACTGTACAATCTTGCCGTATTCTCGATAAAACTGACGCGCAAGGGTTTGCAGCGGCACACTATAAATGCACTGACCAGGGAGGTCGATGATTTCAGGCTCGATTCGGGAGCGCAGAAAAGGGTAGAGGCTTGCACGCGTCTTTCCACTTCCGGTCGGTGCCTGGACAATGGCGGGTTGGTGAGCCTGTAAGGTCTCAAATACACGCTCTTGATATTCAAACAGTCCCATCACACTTCCCTCCAAAGATGTCATCAAAGAGTGAGTGATCAACTCGGCCAGAAACAGCGCCTCTATTCACCTGCCATCCGTGTTGCCGGCCTTGCTGATAGATTTCTCCTGCAAGTTGCTGGCGTAATTCAACCGGAGTGATTACCTCGCAATCAGGTCCCCAGCTTCGCACCCAAGGGATAAACTCTTCTGGCGCGTCGAGCTCTGCATGCCAGAGCAGCGACCCATCAGGCTGTGGCTCAACCCGCTGCGAGGGATGCCAGTGACTTTCGAGCACGCGTCGTTGGACAACTTGATTAAAATGCAAAGTCACAGAAGTAGGTTTGTCCTCCTCATCAAACCAAATTCCCCAGGCACCTTCGAGCAACTTAACAGCGTCAAAGGTAGGGGGAACAGAAAAAGTGTCTCTAGTGAGAACAATGCTCTCGATACGCTCTAGTTTGCGTGTGCGAAGCTTGCCAGGTGGATCAGAATACCCAATTGCGTAGGTACCAAAGCCAAGGGCTGACGGTTCAAGAAAGTAGGGTTCAAATCGTTGACGAAACGATTGTTTTGCCCGTAGTGGTCGATACTGAATATCAACGACTCGGCCTTCTGCCCAGCCTTGTCCAAGAATCTCCAGTGTTTTCTGATGCAAAGTGGGTGTAGATGGCAACTGAGCACGAAGGGCCTGGGTGGTCATAGAGATGTGCTTTCCAAGCGGTTGAGCAATAGCACTCAGGGCGACCGCCAATTTCTCTAGTGCCTCGACCACATGTACGTTTGGTTTGTCGCTATAACGCGCAAGTAATCGGCAAGCCAGGTAGACGCTCAATGCCTCATCATGGTTCAGCTTGACATTGGTAATGTAGGCGCTGCGGTCGATATACCAGTGGCCTGCCTCATCATAGCGGAGCGGGACACCGCGGTTCAGTAAGCTCTCCTCCAACCGACCAATAGTTGAGCGATCTACATCGCATTGTCGAGCAATTTCGGCTTTACTGAGCGGCTTTGGACTCAATCGCAGCATTCGCTCAACACGATCCAAAAGCTCACTTCTTGATTCTGCGTGACTCATGTTACTCCTTGTTTTTCCGGGTCCACCCTTCACAATAGGCTTACACATACTGTGTCTACCAAAGTTCTGAAAGCAAAGTTCATCGCTTTCTTTTCAAGTGTACAGTCACATTGTTGCAGGTAACGCAACAAAGAATAGGAAATGCTCGATATTTGTAGCATCGAAGAGAACATTTCCAGCGGAAGATAACATCGCCAAGAACTTTTTACCTTTTGAAAACTGTGCCAAGTATCTTCTCTATGCATTTCCAAACAACACTCAAATAATGTTCCTTATTTTCAAGGAAGACTGGTAAGATATATTCCATGCCGGCGACAAAAATCCGAGAAAAGATCCAATTGGCTTTCGTTTAGCATCCACCACTTGAGATTGTCAATTTCCCCACATTGCGCTAGAACAAATTCGAAGCGGAAATGTTGCAACAGTATACGAAAGCGATTACGATCCCCTATTGACTCAAACCGTACACCAATAGAATCATGTTCTAAGTGTTTAACTATGGCCGTTGGGACCCTTGAAGGCTTTTTTTGATTATCATTATTCCCGCCGGTGCTTTCCATGCTTTCTCTCCTGTGGTAGCAATAAAACTTCTTCTAAGTGCAATAATACCTTCAAAATAATCATGAATCAACCCTGTTACTCCTCTTTGTAAGGACAAACACAAGGGTATATAATATAGAGCAGCAATTTTTTGAACTCATGCTAATTCGCAAGCCCAAGGTCAGTTATATAGAATGACTTAACGATGAGTTGCAAAAGTGAGAAAAAGACTTATTAAGGGTTGCTTAAAAGTGTATGTTGAAACTATAATGATGGTATAGACGCGTTAAGCGTACTGCAAGTGTTACATTCTCTTCGTCAGGACGAACGGTCATCCATTTACTCGATCCGATTAAGGATATGAAGACGAAGAGTCACATTTTGTCGATTCCAAACGAGTTTGTTTGATCCTTTGTCTACTAAAGTGACTCCCCTTTGCCTGATTACAGAAACTCTCTCCGGTGGAGATTTACATACTTTTTGAAGTTGTTCTGTGATGATTCTGAAGTGTCTCTTGAAACGTTCATATGTATCACCGAATATCATTGATGTGGGATTCTCCGCCAGTTTTTACACTCTCATTGCGGTCAACAAGTGCTGTGCGAGTTCTCACTTCAATGTGCCCGCTGTCAATAATAGGTCGGTAGTTCTTCACTGAAATGCTTGTAGCTCCATACACATCCTTTCCAGGTTCTCAGGTGTCCCTGGCTGCTTATAAAATGTCAGTTCTTTTTCATCGTTGACCACTACATAAAAGAATAGGAATAGTCATGAATAGACTGTGCAATTATACTCTTTTACAGATATACTTGCGAGCTAATAGGGTAAATGGGTACTCAAGCAGCAAATTATTCAAGAGGCATCCCCCAACCTCAAGTGATATGATGGGTATATACGTATATAATCCACCACACTCTTCGTTATACATCAAAAGAGCGGATAATTTGGGATAGTCGCTATTTAAAGAAGGCGTTTTTTGGACATTCGAACAATACGGCTCTTACAATTGACGGCGGAGTTTTTTAAGGACCAGCGGCAGTAGACTCGCTAGCGGAGCAGATAGCAAAGATTGCCGGCGCTACAAACCTTAGCTCAGAAGAATGGCAAACACGCCCACTCCTCATCAACCCACCAGGATATGCACCCGCAGCTTTCGTACTCCTGGCTGAATTACATGGACGTATCGGGCATTTTCCCTCGCTCATACGCCTCCGTCCTAAAGCCGGGCCGGTCACGACCTACGAAGTGGCTGAATTGCTTAACCTCCAGGCTATTCGAGAAGAGGCACGGTTGCGGCGGTGATCAGTACCTCTTAAATGCAGGCGTCACACGAAACCTCGCCACGGATCCTGGGTCTCCCGCGAAGTTGATGAAGCTTGCTTGATCGCTTGCTAGGAAATGAGCCATGTGGGGGCATCTCTTGTCATCCGAATCAGGTGTTGCTCTCCTTTCCTGATGCCTGAAGAAGAATGGACATCCTTTCCCTATTCGCCCACTTAGCACGGTCACGCGGCTTGGTAGCCCTGCCACGCGGGAAGAAAACCAGGCCCCGACGTGTGCCCTTTTCATCGGCGGTGGCACGGCTGCAGTGGTGCCATGGTAGATGGGGGTGGATTGCCGTGGTGTAGGCTGTACTGTAACTGTGCTGCGTATCTTCTTACAGAGCCCTGTCTGGGAAACCCTGAGTGTTGGCACTGAGAACAGATGGAGGGAATATCGATGAAACGTCTGCTTCTGGTAGCCCTGGGAATGGCCTTGCTCCTGGCGCTCGCCTCCGCACCGCCCGCGGCGGCGTATGGCGGTGAAGCCAGTGCGACCATGTCCTGCACGGATAACACCTCGACGATGACCAGAACCGTCTTCGTCACGATCACATGGCACGCAGTTAAGGACGGAGGGGTCGTTGAGGCGGATGCCCAGGCTTATGAGAACAGTCCCGCAAACCTTTTAGCTTGGGGCAGCACACCGGTATCCCCGCCGGAGGCTAAGGGTACCGCGTCGTTCACGCTCTCCTTCAACGACACGACGCCGTTCGGCAACGTGCAATGGCAGCTCTACTACAGCTTCCGCATCGCACCAATCCAGGCCGGCCAGCTCGATGCGGCAAATTTCCCGGGCTGCGCGTACCCGTAGCGTGACAGTCACTGCTTCAACTAGGTAAGATTGTCACACGATATGTCCAGAAGGCTGAGAATCCGGTTGCTGCACAGGATAGAGTCGCTTCAGTTTGATACGCGCATCAGCGGTGCGGAATTGCCAGTTGACCGTGCCGACTCGCTGATTGCGATGCTCCTGCCAGCTCTGAACTTGGTGGCTGAACTCCCTGTCCGCAAACTTGCCAGGGCTCAAATCAGGGCGAACGAGTATACCAAAAGCCGCCGGGAGCAAAGTGGTGAACACTGCATCAACAATAAGGTTGCCGCCGGTGTCCTGGTGAAACTGGAGCTGCTGCCCGTCACCAACTACCTTCCGGATGTCGAGCTGATCAAGAAAAACGAGGTCAGGGTGTTCATAGCGGTTGGAGAATGGGCTCTGGAGAGAAAGACGTGGTACGTACAGGCGGCTCAAATCCTGGCGGAGAAGCTCGGCTGCGAGCTGGTGACGTTCCCCAGCCATCATGGTTCATATATGGATATGCCGGAGGAATGGGCTGCCACACTGCGCAATGTCTTGCACAAAGCGGAAGAATAAACCGATGAATCGAAAAGTCCAAAAGGTGGAAGAAAACAAACCTCTCTTAACGTCGGGAAAATTGTTCTCTTGGGGCGAAAGATCATTGTAAACACACAGTCAAAGAGCTGAGTGCAACGCTTTGGATATACCAATTTGCCTACGCCAGGGGTCGCCCATTGGTTCTTCCGCAGCCTCGCTGATGATGAAGAGATGGAGAACCAGCGTAAAAACAGAAAGCGGCTTCAGGAGCCACTCATGAGAGAGCCACCCGTTAGCAAACTTGCTCCATCAGCCGGGCTGTGGAGGAACTAAATGCTCCATCTCGTCAGAGGAGAGTAGCTCGTGCTACACTTGAGGCGTCCCTGTATCCTGCACACCCTGCCTCAAGTCCTCTCTGGCGGTACTTGCCAATTTGGTATAGCGTGCCCTCAAGCGGTTGAGCTCTTCTTCCGTCAACTCTTCGATATCAAGAAGTCCATTGTGGGCTCCCTCGACCGCACGAATCAATTCATCCAGCTTCAGTTGGATGGCTTCACTATCGCGGTTCTGCGTATTTTGAATGAGGAACACCATCAGGAACGTCACAATCGTGGTGCTGGTATTGATAATTAACTGCCAGGTATCACTAAAGTGAAAGAGTGGACCAGTCATCGCCCAAACGACGATGATCAAAACAGCTACCATGAAGGCCACCGGATTGCCTAATATGAGCGCTGTCCATCGTGCAAAGCGGGAAAAGGGAGATGCTCGATACAGCATATGTGACTCCTCTCTCTGAACTCTCTTGAGAGCGGGTTATCGCTCGCCTCAGTCTCATTGTACCATTCGGCATTGTCTCCTGTGTGAGGAATGCATCTCCATCAGCGAGGCTGCGAGAGAACCGCCTATTGGTACCAACGTAAGTTGCAGCGTGGCCACGCTGCAACCTCTTACGAAGGATTGTTTACCGATCTGCATAAATAGCGGTTTGCTGGCTCCGTTTTTTGCGTGTTGAAGTCCGTAAGGGCTTTATAGAAAAGGGGAAAGAGTTCACCAAGGTTTTTTTACCAGCTTTCAGACTCTTTGGCAAATCCATAGGAGACCTGAGCAGTTACCGGAGAATACTTACTCACCCAAATTTGGTGCCATCAGTATAATAACAAGTAGAAGCCATCCTTACCGCCATATCACACGTCTTAATAACAATAATCTCATCGATTCATGCCCTATAACAAATCGGAGTTGAAAATGCCGCCTCAAACAAATATCACAGAAAAGCGAATCCGTATGTCAATGATGCTGTTCATGCATATAAATGTACGGGCAGGGTTTGCCCCTGCCCAGCTGGCCCGCACCTCGCTTTCCCCTGCCCTGCTTGCCCTTGCCCTGTTTACCACAACGACCACAGCAATTACTCTGCTGGATAACCTGCTTGTCCCTGCCCTGTTTGCCCCCGCCTCGCTTGCTCCTGCACTTACTCTTACTCCGATCTCACTCCAAAAAATTTATATTCCGATGCTCGTCGGGATGCTCACAAAGCGCGCATCTTTCCCTTACTCCTGTCTCGCTCCCAAAAAATTATGTCGCATTTTCGGAAGCATTTTCCCCAAATTCTCTCGCATGGCAACCACCATCCACTTTTTCTCGCCTGATGATTCTCCCCCTCATCCTTGCTTCATTTCCAAAAAATTATGTCGCATCTTCAGAACTCGCGGCAAGTCTTTTTTGTAAGATTTTTATTTACCAACATTTGATCAAAACCTATACATCTATTTTCGGCAAATCGACAGGCATCCTGCAAACTCCGGTGATATGATGAGTACAAAAGTATATAATCCATTCTGCTTGGCGAACCCTGCAATGATTGGGATATTGTTACCCCGGGTGATGCGCCGACGCTGGCTCGGGGGCTGGCTGATACGTTGGGCGGGTTCTATGCACATATGCATGAGAAGGCGAGCCGCGTGATTGTTCCTTTAAAGGTAAGCGCGAACGAGGGCGAGGAGAGTGAGGAGGTTATTTTTGATGTTTCCCCGCTAAAGGGGAAGTCGGTGGAGTTTGATTTGCGGCAGCGGGACTTT
>WNGD01004365.1_pt1 | contig 13957 bp, 12 predicted proteins | sample 5400671 | NCBI WGS metagenome assembly WNGD01 (sample SAMN13153369, study PRJNA577476) | soil metagenome | isolation source: 40 cm soil or saprolite under grassland replicate 2 | place: USA:California | collected 2016-06-15
TGGCCGGTCTCCCGTATTCGTGACCGACAGCGTCACCGTCTTGCGGCCGGCATTGAGCTCGATCTCGCCTTGCTTGATGAACATTTCACCGGGGATCATGCGAGCCTCGCGCCTACGTATCTCCGATTTCACCGTATCGGCTCATGCACCGTCACCAGCTTGGTGCCGTCGGGAAAAGTCGCCTCAACCTGAATTTCCTGGACCATCTCGGCGATGCCGTCCATCACCTCGCTGCGCGTGAGCACGTGCGCGCCGGCTTCCATCAGCTCGGCGACGGTTTTGCCGTCGCGCGCTCCTTCGACAATGAAATCGGTGATGAGCGCCACCGCCTCAGGATGATTGAGCTTGACGCCGCGCTCTCGCCGTCGGCGCGCCACGATAGCAGCCATGGCGATCAGCAACTTGTCCTTTTCGCGCGGAGTGAGCTTCATGACTTCTCTGCAGCGCTTGCGTTCACCTCAATTGAGCCACAGCCGCGGCAGCGCCATTCCGCGCAGCGCCCCGAGCACCGCGATCAGATCGTGCCGCAGCGTTTGCCCGTCAGCGGCGCAGAGCCGCACGACCGCAAGTCCGTTCCAGGCTGAGGCGCCGACCTCACCACGCAACTGATCGCCAAGCGCGCGCACGTTGTCGGCGGTGGCTTGCTCGCCGGGCGCGACCAACACCGTTGCGACGGCGGTGCCTCCCTTGGCAACCGCGCCCTGCGCGAGCTTTGCCGAGACCGCGCCATCGAGCCGCATGGCTTCCGCGTGCATGAGCCGTCCGTCCCGGCGTAGCCGCCAGCGATCGAAGAGGAACCCCTCCTTGACCGTCTCGCCCATGCCGCTACGACCGAAGACGATCGCTTCCGCCAGCAACAGCTGCGCATCGGCGGCGAGATCGATGTCGATTGCTCGCCTTAGGCGCGCGCGATCGAACAGGATCGTCTCCTGCGGCAGCCAGGCGAGGCGAGCGCCGGCCCCGAGGCAAAGCTTGACTTCGATCGCGGCCGCCGGCTCGAGCGTGCGATATACCTTTTCCGCCGCAGCTGTCGTGACCACCAGGCGTGCCCCACGTTCAACACTGATGTCGAGCTTGAGGCGATCGCCACCGGCGACGCCGCCTGCGGTATTGACGATGATAGCCTCGAGCTCGGCCGAGGCCGGTCCCGGACAGCGCACGCGCAGCGAGCCCTCCTCGCGCAGGCGCGAGCGCCGCGTGATCCCGCCGCTCTCGCGGACCGCCAGTGAAATGGCTCCGATCGCGCGGTTTGCCGCAAAGGTACGCGCCAGATCGGCCGCCGCGTGTGCCACCGTGTTCTTTCTCAAATCGCCATGGCGCGTCTGAGCGCCGCCTCATCCATCGAGTCACGGCTGCAGGAATAGACGATGGCGCCGCGCTCCATCACCGCGAAATGGTCCCCCAGCTCGCGCGCGAAGTCGAGATACTGCTCGACCAGCACCACCGCGATCTTCCCGAGATTGCGCAGATAAGCTATCGCGCGGCCAATATCCTTGATGATCGAGGGCTGAATGCCCTCAGTCGGCTCGTCCAGCAAAAGCAGGCGCGGGCGCATGACGAGCGCGCGGCCGATCGCGAGCTGCTGCTGCTGACCGCCTGAGAGATCGCCGCCGCGCCGTCGGAGCATGTCGTTGAGCACCGGAAATAGCGAAAACACGTCGTCGGGGATCGAGCGATTCTCGCGCTTGAGCGGCGCAAAGCCGCTCTTGAGGTTCTCCTCGACGGTAAGCAGCGGGAAGATTTCACGCCCCTGCGGCACGTAGGCGATGCCGCGCCGCGCTCGCTCGCTGGGCCTGAGCCGGGTGATGTCTTCCCCCTCGAACGTGATTGCGCCCTTGCTGATTGCATGCTGCCCGGCGACCGCGTCGAGCAGGCTCGTCTTGCCGACGCCGTTGCGTCCGAGCACGCAGGTCACTTTGCCCGCGGCGGCAGAGAGGGAGACATTCCGCAATGCCTGCGCCGCGCCGTAATGCAGATCAATCGAGTCGATTTGCAGCATGGTGTTAGCGTTGCTTTGCCCAACGTGAATTACCGCCCCAGATAGACCTCGACCACGCGCTCGTTCTGTGACACCTGGTCGATCGTGCCTTCCGCCAGCACCGAGCCTTCGTGCAGACACGTCACCTTGACGCCGAGCTCGCGCACGAAGGCCATGTCATGCTCGACCACGACCACGGTGCGATCGCGATTGATCTCTTTGAGGAGCTCTGTGGTCTGCCGTGTTTCCGCGTCCGTCATGCCCGCAACCGGCTCGTCGACGAGAAGCAGCTTCGGTTCTTGCGCCAGCAGCATGCCGATCTCGAGCCATTGCTTCTGCCCATGTGCAAGCGAGCCAGCGACGCGGTGGCGCACCGCGGAGAGCCGGATGATTTCCAGGATGCGATCGATCCGCTTCGCCTCTTGCTCGGTCTCGCACCAGAACAGCGTCTTACGCGCCCGCCGGTCGCCCTTCAGCGCAAGGGCGATATTGTCCTCGACGGTGTGCATGTCGAACACGGTCGGCTTCTGGAACTTGCGGCCGATGCCTAAGAGCGCAATCTCGGTCTCATCGAGACGAGCGAGGTCGTATGCGCCGTCGAAATAGACTTCGCCGGTATCGGGTCTGGTCTTGCCGGTGACGACATCCATCATGGTGGTTTTGCCGGCGCCGTTGGGACCGATGATGGCCCGCATCTCGCCCGGCTCGATCGTGAAGGAGAGGTTGTTGAGCGCACGGAAGCCGTCAAACGATACGGTGACCCCGTCGAGATAGAGAAGCGCCGTGGTCGTGCGCGTATCCATCGCTCACTCCGCCGGGCGAGGCGCTGCCTTCGGCACGGGAGCCGTGAGGCGGCGCCGCTCCCGCCACTCGCGCCAATGGTAATGGATCGTGCCGACGACGCCGCGCGGCAAGAGCAGCGTCACGGCGATGAACAGGCCACCGAGCACGAACAACCAATACGGCGCGAGAAGGCCGCTGGTGAAATAGGTTTTGCCGTAGTTCACCAGCACCGCGCCGAGTACGGCGCCGGTCAGCGTTCCCCGCCCGCCAACTGCGACCCAGATCACAGCCTCGATGGAATTGCCCGGCGAGAATTCGCTCGGGTTGATGATGCCGACTTGCGGGACGTAGAGCGCGCCTGCGACGCCTGCCATGCAGGCCGACAGCGTGAAAACGAACAGCTTATAAGCTTCGACCCGGTAGCCGAGAAAACGGGTGCGCGCTTCGGCGTCGCGAATGGCGACAAGAACCTTGCCGAATTTGGAGCTCACGACGACGCGGCAGATGATGAAGCCGAGCATCAGCGCCAGCATGGAACTCACGAACAGCGCCGCCCGCGTCGGCGCCGCCTGGACGTTGAAGCCCAGGATGTCCTTGAAGTCGGTGAGACCGTTATTGCCGCCGAAGCCGAAATTATTGCGGAAGAAGCCGAGCATCAGCGCGAAGGTCAGCGCCTGGGTGATGATTGAGAGGTAAACTCCAGTGACGCGGCTGCGGAATGCGAACCAGCCGAAAACGAAAGCGAGCAGGCCGGGCACCAACACGACCATGAAAGCCGCGTAGGCGAAATGCTGGAATCCATACCAGTAGACCGGCAGGTCCGGCCAATTCAGGAACACCATGAAGTCGGGGAGCACGGGATGCGCGTAAACTCCGCGCGTTCCGATCTGCCGCATCAGATACATGCCCATCGCATAGCCGCCGAGCGCGAAGAAAGCGCCGTGGCCGAGTGAGAGAATGCCGCAATATCCCCAGATCAAGTCAATGGACAGCGCCAACAATGCGAGACAAACGTATTTGCCGAACAGCGCCACGAAATACGACGACAGATGAAAGGGCGACGTCGGCGGTAGCACAAGGTTGAGCACTGGCACGAGAATTCCGATCGCCGCGAGCGTCGTGAGAAACGCAATCGCGCCACGATCGAGCGAGCGCAGGACGACGTCGCCTATCATGCCTCCACCGCCCGGCCCTTCAAGGCGAACAGCCCGCGCGGGCGCTTCTGGATGAACAGGATGATGAGCACCAGGATGGCGATCTTGCCGAGCACGGCGCCGGCATAAGGCTCGAGGAACTTGTTGGCGATGCCGAGGGTGAACGCGCCGACCAAGGTACCCCAGAGATTGCCCACGCCTCCGAACACCACCACCATGAACGAATCGATGATGTAGCCCTGGCCGAGATTGGGGCTGACATTGTCGATCTGCGACAAGGCGACGCCGGCAAGTCCGGCGATGCCCGAGCCGAGCCCGAAGGTGAGCGCATCGATGCGGCTCGTGCGGATGCCCATGGAAGCCGCCATCGCCCGGTTCTGCGTCACCGCGCGCATTTCCAGCCCGAAGCGGGTGAAGCGCAACAGGGCGAGCAAGCCCATGAAGATGAGCAAGGTGAAGACGATGATCCACAGCCGATTGTACGTGACCGTCATCAGGCCGAGATCGAACGATCCGCTCATCCACGAGGGATTGCCGACGTCCTTGTTGGTTGGACCGAAGACTGTACGCACGCCCTGCTGCAGGATCAGCGACAGCCCCCAGGTCGCGAGCAGCGTCTCCAGCGGGCGGCCGTAGAGGAAGCGGATGATTCCTTGTTCGATCAATATGCCGATTGCGCCGGCGACCGCGAACGCCAGCGGAATGGCAATCGCCAGCGAATAGTCGAACAGCGCGGGGTTGCGCGCACGGATCACCTGCTGAACGACGAAGGTCGTGTAGGCGCCCAGCATGACCATCTCGCCATGCGCCATGTTGATGACGCCCATCACACCGAAGGTGATGGCAAGGCCGATTGCCGCTAGCAGAAGTACCGAGCCAAGCGAAAGGCCATACCAGGCGTTTTGCAACGCGGTCCACAGCGCAAGGCTGTTTTCAATCGAGGCGATGGCGTCAGCCGCGGCCTTCTTGACCGCAGGCGAGGCGTTCCCCGGCAACCCGCCGAGCAGTGCGAGCGCGTCCTGATCTCCGCGTTGGCGGATCACGGCGATGGCGTCCATCTTGTCGGCATCCGGCGCGCTGTCGAGATAGAGCACGACCGCTGCTTTCGCTTCGCTCAAGGCTTGCTTGACGCGTGGATCGCTCTCGCCGGCGATAGCCTGCTCGAGCGCCGGCAGCGCGTTTGCATCCTTGGATTTGAGCACGGCCTGCGCCGCCTCAAGGCGCTTTCCTGGATCGGGCGCCATCAAGGTCAAGCTGCCGAGCGCGGCCTCGACGATCCGCCGTAAACGATTATTGAGCCGCACCGGCGCGAGGTCGGAGGGCAAATAGCCGGCAACGGGCTGACCCGTGGCAGCGTCGATCAACTGGTCGGGAATCTCTCGAATGAAAACGCGCTTCTCAGCCGCGCTAAAGAGCAGCCGCCCCTCCTGTAACGCGCCGATCACTTGAGCGGCGCGCGCATTGCCGCTCGTTGCGACGGCGTTGATGCCCTCGATAGTCTCGTCGAAGCTGTCGGCGGTGAAGCGGCGAAGCCCATCCTCGTAAGCGTCTGCGCGTGCTGCCGTCATCAGAGCGGCGAGCACGGCAAGCGCACACACGAGCGCGATGAAGCGATCGCTGAAGGCACGCATCGCGATGGTCCCGGCACTTGCGAGCGAGGCGGCCCAAACGGCGCAGGTCCGGGGCCGCCTCGGGTCCTGGTGCGAACACTACGCTAAAGGCGGCGTTGAATGACGTAAACCCTCGCCTGCCGCACTAGAGCGCACGATGCCAGGTTCTCCACCGCTTGCGCTCCCCACCCTCCCCCACTTTGCGGGGGAGGGGCAAACCGAGGTCGCGCTGACCTGCATTCGTCGAAGCCGCTTTACTCGCAGCAGATGGCGCTATGCGCCACCGCACTTCTTAGTCACCGTATTGTAGTTGCCGCACTTGAGCTTCACCCAGTCGGCTTCGAGATCCTTCGAGCCCGGCAGATACCTCGACCAGGCCTCGCCGGGCACCAAACTCGGCGTCTTCCAAACGACGTCGAACTGGCCATCCCCACGTACCTCGCCGATATAGACCGGCTTAGTGATGTGGTGGTTCGGCAGCATCTTGGAGGTGCCGCCCGTAAGGTTGGGTGCCTCGATGCCGGGCAGCGCATCGATTACCTTGTCCGGGTCGGTCGATTTGACCTTCTCGACCGCCTTCACCCACATCGCAAACCCGATCACGTGGGCTTCCATCGGGTCGTTGGTCACGCGCTTCGGATTTTTGATGAAGGCGTGCCAGTCGGCGATGAACTTTTCGTTGATCGGCGCCTTGATCGATTGGAAATAGTTCCAGGCGGCGAGATGGCCGAGCAGCGGCTTGGTATCGATGCCGGCCAGTTCTTCTTCGCCGACCGAGAAGGCGACGCTCGGGATGTCGGTCGCCTTGATTCCCTGGTTGCCGAGCTCCTTGTAGAAGGGAACGTTTGCGTCACCGTTGATGGTGGAGACGACGGCGGTCTTCTTGCCGGCCGACCCGAATTTCTTGATATCCGACACGATCGTCTGCCAGTCGGAGTGTCCGAACGGCGTGTAGTTGATCATGATGTCGGCATCCGCGACGCCCTTCTGCTTGAGAAAAGCTTCGAGGATTTTGTTGGTGGTGCGCGGATACACGTAGTCGGTGCCGGCGAGCACCCACCGCTTCACTTCGCCGCCGTCCTTGGACATCAGATATTCGACAGCCGGGATCGCCTGCTGGTTGGGAGCGGCGCCGGTGTAGAACACGTTGCGCTCACTCTCCTCGCCTTCGTATTGCACGGGGTAGAACAGGATGTTGTTGAGCTCCTTGAACACCGGCAACACCGACTTGCGCGAGACGGAGGTCCAGCATCCAAATACCGCGGCGACCTTATCCTTGGTGACGAGCTCGCGTGCCTTCTCCGCGAACAGCGGCCAATTCGAAGCCGGGTCGACCACGACCGCCTCGAGCTTCTTGCCGAGCAGGCCGCCCTTCTTGTTCTGCTCCTCGATCAGCATGAGCATGACGTCCTTCAACGTCGTCTCGCTGATCGCCATCGTGCCGGAGAGCGAGTGGAGAATGCCGACCTTGATGGTGTCTTGGGCCTTAGCGGAAAGCGTGGCCGCCAGGCCAAATGCCAATCCCGCCGTGACCATGAGCAGCCGGCGGGTAAGCGGTCGCTCGACGACCGCAGCGATGGATGAATGCATCGCGATGTCCTTCTGTTTGACGCGCCGCAAGCGGCACAGAGCCGCTTGCGAGCGCTGAATCGCAAGCCGCGTGCCAAGCGCGACCGGCCAGCTAACCCGTTGCATCGCCGCCCTGATCGCGCCGGCGCGGCCTCGATCCGATCGTCAAGTCTCGCGCAATTGCCGCCAGAATAGCCAGACGCCTAATCGTTAGGCAGAAGCGCCGGGCTTGGAAAACTGATCCGGCTCCGGGGCGGCGTCCAAAGGTTTGAAATCAGGGGGAAATCTCGCTCCGGCCGCAGCCGGCGCAACCGTCCGCCGGCCATAGTCGGGCGGCGGGGGAAGGCGCCCACGGGAGCGCGGCCCCGCGCGTCGAGGGTTCCGGACGGGCGTCCGGTCGGGCCCGCCTTTCGGTTGCCCCGCCAGAGGCTCGCTAAGGCGGCAATCTGACACGGCCACGTCGCGCGCGAACTGCGTGCGTGATAAAAGGAAGCTATCGGAGGCGATATCCGTTTCGCCATCCACACGTATAACAGCTTGAGGAGGAAAACATGGACAAACCACCCGCGGTCGATCGGCGTAAATTTCTCGGCGCGCTTGGTGTCACGGTTGGCGGGGGCGGCCTTGCCGGTGCCGGCCTGGTCGCCGGACCGAAACTGGTCAAAGCCGCTGTCGAGCCGCCCAAAGGCAAGATTCCGGATACGCCGTACAAGACCGGGCACATCACGTTCTTGACTGGCCCGGCAAATGGCTTGGGCGAAGCCGGCCGGAAAGGGCATCTGCTGGCGGCCGAGGAGATCAACGCCGAAGGCGGGTTGCTGGGCAAGCGGAAGATCGAGACCATCTTTGCCGACGAAAGCGCCGGCACTGACGGGAATGTGAAGGAACTCCGGCGGATGAAACTGTCGGAAAAAATCGATCTGTTTACCGGCATCATTTCGAGCGGCAACACGCCGGCCCTTGGCCCGGTCGCCGAGGAACTCGGGGTCCTGACGCTGTTCAACGACGGCTGCACCGATTTCCTGTTCGACAAAGCGGTGCCCAACCCGAAATACGTCTTCCGGGTGACCAACATCCAGTCAGCCGACGGCGTTACCTCTGCGATCGGCGCGGCGAAGGCTTGGCCTCAGGCAAAGCGGGTCGGTTCCATCCAGCCGGATTACAGCTACGGCCGCAACGTGCATGAGCATTTCGTGCTGGCGTATCAGAGGCTGGTTCCCGGCGCCACGTTGGTCTCCGAGGCGTGGCCGAAGCTGTTCAGCACCGACTTCACCCCGCACATCACCAAGCTGCTTTCCGACAACCCGGACATCCTGATCTGCGGCCTCTGGGGCGGCGACTATGTGGCGTTCTACAAACAGGCCCTGCGCTACGGCTTGTTCGATAAGATGAAGGTCGCCACCACGTTGGCCTTCGGTGGGCCGCCGCACACCATCGGCAAGGATCACCCCGAGGGCGTACTGGCCGGCGTGCACGCAAATTACTTCTTCCAGCATCCTGCCAAAGGGCTCTGGCCGGCCAACGACGGGTTCGTCCAACGCTATCAAAAGCGCTGGAACGAATATCCGAGCTTCGAGTCGGATGGCGCTTATGCGGCGCTTTACCTGCTTAAGGCCGCCGTCGAGAAAGCCAACCACCTTGTGGGCGGCTGGCCGGAGGACGACGTCATCATCAGCATGCTCGAAGGCATGGGGATGGATACGCCGGCCGGCTACCTCTACATCCGGCCCGACAATCACCAAGGCTATAAAGACACGGTGATCGGGATGACCAAGAACGATCCCAAATACGACTTCCCCATTTGGGATCCGACGTCGATCATCACCATTCCCATCCGAGACATCACAGCGCCGGCGAACTGGCCCAAGCCCGGCCACGGCCACAACGAGTCGACCGCTGCGGCCGATTGGATCAAGAAGACTTGGCCGCAGCCCGCCTGACCGTCCCGTCCTGCTTGATCAACGGCAACCGCGTCCGCATCCGTGCGGGCGCGGTTGGTTGTTGGATGAACTCTTGATAAGGTTGCGCTGCGACAGCGGCGGTGCGCGGCGGACGCGGGAATTCAGTGTCGATACTGATCATCCAAATCCTGAATTCATTGTTCTATGCCTCGGTTCTTTTCCTGATCGCCGCGGGTCTCTCGCTCATCTTCGGTGTCATGCGCATCGTCAACATGGCGCACGGCAGCTTCTATGCCGTCGGCGCCTTCGTCACCGCCTGGCTGGTCGGGCGTGCCATCGCGCTCGGCGTGCCCGCTGGATGGACGTTTCTCCTGATCCCGGTCGGCGCAGCCGTGGTCGCGCTGCTCGGCATCGTGATCGAGCCGCTGCTGCGGCCGTTCTATCGACGTGCCGAGGAATACCAGCTGCTGGTCACGTTCGGCCTGCTATTGATTCTCGAGGACGTCATGCACCTGCTGTGGGGTGGGCTGCCGTTGTCCGCCGACCCGGTGATGGACGCGCTGCCCATCATGAGGATCGGCGGCCTGGTCTATCCGGCCTACAACCTGGTCGTGATTGGGGTTGGCGTCGTTGCCGCATTGCTCCTGTGGGCGGTGATCTACCGCACCAAGTTCGGCGTCATGCTGCGCGCGACCTCGCAGGATCGGCGCATGGCATCGGCGCTCGGCCTCAATGTCGGGCTGGTCTATGTGTCGGCCTTTGCCATCGGCTGTTTCATGGCCGGCCTCGGCGGCGCCATCATCGTGCCGACTCAGACCGCGGTGCTGGGCATGGGCATCGACGCGCTCATTCTTGCTTTCGTGGTGGTGGTCATCGGCGGCCTTGGCAGCCTGCAGGGCGCGCTGGTCGGAGCGTTGATCGTGAGCTTTGTGCGTACCGCCGGAATCCAGTTCTTCCCCGAGATCGAACTCGCCGTGCTCTATCTCATCGCGGCAGTGGTGCTGCTGGTCAAACCGACCGGGTTGTTCGGAACCGCGTGATGACAGCGGACGTCAGCCGCGTCTCGTATCGTCCCAAACTGCTGCTGTTCGCGGCCGCGACTTTGGTCCTCGTGCTGCTGGCGCTGCTGCCGCTCTATATCGGCCTCTACCAGACGCAGCTTCTGACCTACGGTCTGATCGCCGCCATTGCCGCGCTCGGCTTCAATCTGTTGCTCGGTTATACGGGCCTGCTGTCGTTCGGTCACTCTGCCTTCTTCGGCATCGGCGCCTATTCGGTTGCGTTCCTGCTGCGTGATGCCGGCATCCGTTCGATGGAGCTCTATATTTTGATCGGGCTGCCGATTGTGGCGCTCGTGTCGGCCCTGCTCGGCTATATCTGCGTCCGCCACACCCGAATTTTTTTCGGCATTCTCACGCTCGCGCTGTCGCAGGTGGTGTGGACCCTCGCCTACAAATTTTTCTGGCTCACGGGTGGCTCGGACGGCCTGCGCGTGGCGCGGCCGGACCTCCTCGCGGGGATGTTTACGTTCACCGGCGGCGGCGCATTCCAGCGATTCATCTCCGCTTATTATTATTACGTGCTCGCCGTGTTCGCGATCTGCGTAGCGGTCATGTGGGTGATCGTGCACTCGCCGTTCGGCAAGGCGCTGCAAGCTATTCGTGACAACGAAACCAGGGCTGCTTTCCTCGGCTTGCGTATCCGGCGGTTCCGCTGGGTAGCGTTCCTGATTTCCGGAACCATGACGGGGCTCGCGGGGATTCTCTGGGTGCCGCTCAACGGCCTCACCACGCCCGAAGTGCTGTACTGGACGTTCTCGGGCGAGATCGTCTTTATGACGTTGCTCGGCGGCTTCCGCAACTTCACCGGCCCGATCGTTGGCGGCCCCCTCTTCACCTACCTCAAGACCTACGCGGTCGCGACCACCGAATACTGGCAGCTTCTGCTCGGGGTCGTCCTCGTGCTGCTGGTCATGCTCTTGCCGACCGGCATCGTCGGCGCGCTCTCGGTGGCAACCGCCAAGCTGTGGCCGAAGGAGAAATCTGCGTGATCCTTCTGCAGACCATCGATCTCAGCAAACAGTTCGGCGACGTCCACGCCTGCGATCGCGTGAATTTCACCGTCAACAAAGGCGAATTTCTCTCGCTGGTGGGTTCGAACGGCGCCGGCAAGACCTCGCTCGTCAATCTGATCAGCGGCCATCTCGCGCCGGACAGCGGCCGCATCCTGTTCGAGGGCACGGACGTAACCTTTGCCAGGATCCATGAACGCATCCGAGCCGGCATCGCCCGCAGCTTCCAGATCGTCAACCTGTTCGATGTGCTTACCGTCTTCGATAATGTCGCGTTGTCGATTTTCTCGCGTGAGCGCAAGATCGTGAAAATCGCGGCGCTTGCGGACCTCGACCGCGACGTGCGCCGCGAAGCTCTCGACGTGCTCAGCCAATTCGGTCTTGCAGCCAAGAGCGCGGTGCCGGCCGGCGGCCTGGCGCAAGGAGAGCGCAAGCTGCTTGACGTGGCGCTTGCCTACGCGCTGCGCCCGAAACTTCTTTTTCTCGACGAGCCGACCAGCGGAGTGAGCACGCGCGAGAAGACGCAAATCATGGATACCGTCTCCTCGGTCGTGCGCGCCGGTGCCGTCACGGCCGTGATCATCGAGCACGACATGGATGTCGTGTTCCGCTATTCGGATCGCATCGTGATGATGCATGAAGGAAAATTCCTCGCCGACGGGACGCCGCAAGAGATCAGGGCGAACAAGAACGTCGCCAACATTCTTCTCGGCGCGCCGCTCTCGGCTTGAACTGGCGAAGGAAAGCACGTGCTGCTCGAGGTCGAGGCCGTCAACACCTTTCGCGGGCCGGCGCACATCCTGCGCGGCGTGACGCTCGAGGTCGGCGACGGCGAGGTCGTCTCGCTGGTGGGGCGCAACGGGGCCGGGCGTACCACGATCATCGAGAGCATCACCGGCCTGCTGCCGGTGCGCTCCGGTCGGATTCGCTTCCGCGGCGAGGACATTACCCGCCTGCCGCCGCACAAACGCGCCAAGCGCGGTATCGGCTATGCGCCGGAGAATTCCGGCATATTTCCGGAGCTCACGGTGGCCGAGAACCTCATGATCAGCCGCTGGCTCTCCGACAAGACCGCGCGCGGCGCCGCAACTGGCGTCGATGCTCAGGCGCAGGCACTCACTGTCTTTCCCGAAGTCGGCCAATTCTTGAGCCGACCGGGGCTCAATCTCAGCGGCGGGCAGAAGAAGATGGTGTCGATTGCACGCGCCATGGCGCTCGCGCCGTCGTTGATGATCCTCGACGAGGCCTTCGAGGGCTTGGCGCCCGTGGTGGTGAGGCGCTTTCGCGACGCCGTCATGATGATCAAGGGGTTGGGCATTTCGCTTTTGCTCGCGGAGTCAAATCTGACCAGCGCGGCCGCCATTGCCGATCGCCTCTACGTCATCGACCGGGGCGAGATCATCTTCCAAGGCACGCCGCAGGAAGCGCTGGCGAACGACGCCGTCATGCGCACGCTGCGCGGCTGAGGCGAGGGCCTGCACTCATAAATCCGGCTCTGTGCGCAGCGCCGTCAATGTCCGCGTCACTCCGAAAGCGACCGAAATGCTGCGTTGCTGCGGATTGACGCGATGCGCCACAAGCGGACTCATGCACCGTAGCAAATCACGGTTTAGTCCCAGGCAAACTGAATTCGCGATGAAGTGCACCGCAGTGGCGGCCTGAGCGCTATCGTCCCCTTGCCAACGGCTTGGCGAGTTCGCGAACGGAGCTTGTGAACACTCGGGCCAACGGGTTGGGCGTTCGTTTCTTCAGAGTGATGATACCGGTCGGGCGCGGAATTCCGCGCAAGCCAACGTCCAAAATTTTCAGCGGCAGACCTCCGTGCGAACGCGCCATGGAAAGGGGAAGCATCGCGAGGAAACGCCCGCTCGCCATCAGTTGATAGCACAGCGTGATGGAAAAGGTGACCACGTGGTTGCGCGGCGGAGCGAGCCCGCTGGTGCGGAACACCTCGATGATCGATGCTCTAATGACGCTGTCGGCCGGCGGTAGGATCCACGGCTCGTGGACGAGATCGGCGAGTGTAATATTGCGCCGACGAAACCATTTGTTTTGTGGCACCGCCATCACCACTTGCCGGTCGTCGAACAGCGTCTCCACATCTACGTCGGCGGCGGAAATAATTTCTGCGGTCGGAGCGATGGCGACATCGATGTTTCGCGCTCGCAATTCGCGCTCCATCAAAGTCGCGGGGTCAGCGGTGACCACATGAAAGACGACTCGTGGGTGCTCCCGCAGAATCCGATCGATGACCGTCGGCACAAGCCCTGCCGCCAGAGGCTCCGTGCAGCCGACCCGCAGTTCGCCGGCCGTCGGATCGGCAAGGAATGCAATCTCTTTGACGCTCTGCTTCAGTTCATCGAAAACGGCAATTCCTCCCTTGAGCAGGGCACGGCCAAACTGTGTCGGCTCGACGCCCTGCGAATGGCGCTCGAGCAGGCGGACGCCAAGGGTCTGCTCAAGCGTGGCGATCGCCTTGGAAACAGCCGGTTGCGAGATGTGCAGATGCGCGGCGGCCTTGGCCATGCCGCCCCACTGCACGACGGCATGGAATAAACGAAGATCGCTGAGCTTAAGGCGGCGAAGAGTCCGGTCGTCCAAGTCCATGGGACCAGCCCTCATGAAAATTCGTGATAGCCTTAGCACAAAATAGAAATGTTCATTATAGGTCGTGCGGCTATCGTTGTGGTTGGGGATGGTCCGCTTGCGCCGTCGCGCGATGCGGCCGCGGCGAGCGCGGACCCTCGAAGACGGCATATCACCATGAAAGCACACACGCTGTTGCAAGCGCTTTGCTCGGTCGCATTTCTCGGCACATCGGCCACCGGCTCACCGGCCAACGACGAGGCGTATCCGTCTCGATACGTGTCGATCATCATCCAAACGGCCGC
>WNGD01011899.1_pt1 | contig 13956 bp, 17 predicted proteins | sample 5400671 | NCBI WGS metagenome assembly WNGD01 (sample SAMN13153369, study PRJNA577476) | soil metagenome | isolation source: 40 cm soil or saprolite under grassland replicate 2 | place: USA:California | collected 2016-06-15
GAGGACGCGCTGATCATGCGCGAGGAGACCTTCGGCCCGGTGCTGCCGGTGGTGCGGGTCCGCGACGCCGACGAGGCCCTCGCCCGCGCCAATGCCAGCCCCGCCGGGTACGGCCTCGGCGCCGCCGTGTTCGGTAAGCGCCGCGCCGCCGCCCTCGCCGCGGCGCTGCGCGCCGGCATGGCAAGTGTCAATTCGGTGCAGCTGTACGCGGCGGTGCCAGCGCTGCCGTTCGGCGGCGTGGGGCAGTCCGGCTTCGGCCGTATCCATGGCGCCCATGGCCTGCGTGAGTTCTCCGCAGCGAAGGCCGTCGCCCGTCAGCGCGTCAAGCTGCCGGTCGAGCTGACCAGCTTCGGGCGGCCAGCTCGTACCGTCCCGCTGCTGTCGCGCATGCTGCGCCTGCGCCACGGGCGGTAGTCGAGGTGGGAGCTGCGCTCCCCCTCGAGGCTCCCCCCTCGCGCCTGATCGCCACTTGGGTCGGGCGGTCGACGGGCGAGCAAGTCGCGCGTCCGCGCTTGCGGGTAGTGCGGGTAGCCTTAGCCTGGTCCGACTGTAGGGTGAGGGAAGGGGCAGGATGACGGGGCTGGTACGGGTGCTCACGATCGCCGGGTCGGACTCGGGTGGCGGGGCGGGCATTCAGGCCGACCTCAAGACCTTCCTGGCGCACGGCGCCCATGGGATGACGGCGATCACCGCCGTGACCGTGCAGAACTCGGTCGGCGTGCAGGGGTTCTATGAGCTGCCGCCTCAAGCCGTCTTCGAGCAGATCGAGTCGGTCGCCACCGATATCGGCGTTGAGGCCGCCAAGACCGGGATGCTGGCCTCCGCGCCGATCATTTCGGCGGTCGCCGACGCCTGCGAGCGCTTCGCCGTCCCCAACCTGGTGGTCGATCCGGTGGCCGTCTCCAAGCACGGCGACCCGCTGCTCGCGGCCGACGCGGTCGCGACGCTGCGAACCCGCCTGCTGCCGCTCGCCACCGTGGTCACCCCCAACCTCGGCGAGGCCGCCCTCCTCGCCGGCAGCGGCGACGCCGCAGGCGCTCCCGGCGCTGCCGGCCGCCTCGCGCCGATCGCCGATCGCGACGGCATGCGCGCCGCCGCCGCCGCGCTGCACGCCCTCGGGCCGCGCTACGTCCTGGTCAAAGGCGGCCACCTGCCCGGCGATGACGCCGCCGATCTGCTCTACGACGGCCGCCAGGAGCTGTGGCTCAGCGCCCCGAGGCTGGCCACGCCGCATACTCACGGGACCGGCTGCACCCTGTCGGCGGCGATCGCCGCCAACCTCGCCGAGGGCATCGACGTGCCCGGGGCGGTGCGGCTCGCCAAACAGTACGTGACCGGCGCCATCGCCGGGTCGTTCCCGCTCGGCAAGGGCGTTGGCCCCACCGACCACGCCTGGCGTTTCCGCGCTGCCGGCCTGCTGCGCCCCGGCGGCCCGAGCAACCCCGCTGCCGCCGACGCCGCATGGCCGTACGGCCCCAACCCCTACGAGGGCTGAAGATGGCAAGTCGCAAGGACGCGCTGGTCGCCCGCGTGCTGCTGGTCAACGACGGCAAGGTCCTCGCCGCCCACCACCGCCACCCCGGCTCCGGCGACGGCTCCGGCGACGCCGACTTCTGGTGCCTCCCCGGCGGCAAAGCCAAGCCCGGCGAGCGCCTGGAGGACGCCGCCCGCCGCGAGCTGCACGAGGAGACCGGCCTCGCCGCCGACCTCGCCGGCGTGATCTGGCTGCAGGACCTCCCCAGCCAGGGCTGCTTCGTGGTGGTCTTCGCCGCGTGGCTCCCCGAGGGTCACTCCGGCGCCTTGGCGCCACCGCAGCCGGGCGACAAGCACCTGGTGGAGACCGCCTGGCGTACCGTCCCCGACCTCCTCGCCGGCGACTTCCGCCCCTCGGCGCTGCTCAAGCTGCTGCCGCTCGGCAACCTCCCGGAACTGCCGCGACCATAGGGCCACCGGGCCTGGGGCCCAGCCGCGCTTCACGCTCAGGGCTCCTCGTCCTCGTCGTCGGGGAGGACCTGCCTGCGGAGCAGCTCCGCCAGCGACTCGCGGACCTCGACAGCGGGCAGACCACCAGCGTCGAGGTGCTCCGGGGAAAGGGCGAGCAGGCGTTGGTAGAAGGCGATGCCCGCGTCCACCAGCGCGGTGTTGGCGGGCTCCTGGTCGATCGCCTCGAACAGGGCGTCCTCGGCGTCGGCGTAGCGGCCGAGGGCCTCGAGGACCTGGGCGAGCTGCAACCGGTCAGTGCCGCTGAGGCCGAGGTCCAGCCCGGCGGCGTGGCCGACCAGGGCGGTGGCGACGTCGCGGTCCAGGGCCTCCTCCGAGCGGGCGGCCAGGAACCCGGCCAGTATCAGGGCGCGGCGGTAGCGCTTGGCGGCCTCTCGCCCCTGTCCGGCCTGCTGGTAGAGGTCGCCCTCGGTCTTGAGCACCTCCAGCACCGAGGCGACCCGCCGCAGGTCCGGGCTGGACCCGGAGGTCAGCAGGGTGAGCAGCTGCGTCTCGTTCAGGGTCGAGACCACCCGCGCCCCGACGCCCAGCAGCGGCTGATAGGCCTCGTCGAACATGGCCAGCGCCGCCGCCGGGTCGCCGCCCAGCGCCTTGCGCAGGATCCGGCCGAGCGCCTGCGCCGCCTGCTCGAGCTGCCGCATCAGGTAATCTTGCTGGTACAAAGGCGTCCTCCCGCCGGCTGGCTGCGCTGTCAGGGTGCCAGGCTGATGTGCCCCATGGGCGGCGCGGTGCTACCGTACCCCGGCGGCTTCGACGCGGACGTTGACGAAGGCGAACCGCATTCTCTCACGTGCACGTGTATGAAAGGCTTGGTTCATGGCTGCGGTCTGTGACATCTGCGGCAAGCACCCGGGGTTCGGCATGTCCGTCAGCTTCTCGCACAAGCGCAACCCCCGGCGCTGGAATCCCAACATCCAGCGTCTTCGCATCCTCGAAGGCCGCACGGCGGTGCGGCGCAACGTCTGCACCTCCTGCCTGAAGGCCAATAAGGTCCGCCGGGCGGTATAACCCGGGCCGGTCCCGGCCGGCCCGGCCGGACAGGACCGACGAACGGCCGATCGTGTCGCTGCCGCGCCCTATACTCGCCGCGTGCCCGTGACCGGATCCGATCCGCTCGCCACCCCGCTGGCCGACGCGCCCGGGGTGAGCGCCGCGCTGGCCAAGGCCATCGCCGACGCGTTCGGCTATCAGACCGTCCGCGACCTGCTGGAGCACTACCCGCGCCGCTACCTGACCCGGGGCGATCTCACCGACCTCTCCCAAGCCAAGGCCGGCGCCGAGGTCACCCTGGTTGGCACGGTCCGCAACCTCACCAAGAAGCAGCCACGCCGCAATCTCAAGCTGCTGGAGATCCGGGTCGCCGCCGCCGACCGGAGCGGCTTCTGGGCGTGCACCTGGTTCAACCAGCCCTGGCACGCCGCCAAGCTGCCAGTCGGCACCGTGGCGGCGTTCTCCGGCAAGCTCCAGTGGAAGACCGGCAAGCTCACCATGAGCAACCCCGGCTACGAGGTCCTGCGGGAGGGCGACGACCCCGAGGAGTTCGCCAACGAGGTCATCCCTGTCTACCCGGCGACCAAGGACGTCTCCTCCGGCCGCCTGCGCCGCACCGTCCACGGCCTGCTGGACCGTTACGGGCAGGTACCCGACTTCGTTCCCGACGCGCTGCGCCGCGCCCACCGGCTGCCCGCCCGCGCCGAGGCGCTCGACACCCTCCACCGCCCGCCCGACTTCCACGCGGTCAGCCGTGCCCGCGACCGTCTCGTCTACGACGAGCTGTTCGTCCTCCAGGTCGGCCTCGCCCTGCGTCGCCGCGCCCTCGCCGAGGGCGAGCACGGCCACGCCCTTCAGCCAGAGGGGGACCTCACCAAGCAGCTCCTCGCCAGCCTCCCCTTCACCCCCACCGGCGCCCAGTCCCGCGCCATGGCCGAGATCGGCGCCGACCTCGCCCACGCCAAGCCGATGCACCGCCTGCTGCAGGGCGAGGTCGGCTCGGGCAAGACCTTGGTGGCGCTGTGGGCGCTGCTGGTGGCGGTCCAATCGGGCTTCCAGGGAGCGTTGATGGCGCCCACTGAGGTGCTTGCCGACCAGCATTTCATCAACCTGCGGGCGCTGCTTCAGCCGCTCGGAGAGGGTGGGGGGCTGTTCGGCGGCCCCCGGGTCGAGGTGCTGACCGCCGCGACCACCGGGGCGGCGCGCGAGCGGCTGCTCGCCGCGACCGCGGCCAGCGAGGTCGACCTGCTGGTCGGCACCCACGCGCTGCTGTCGGAGGGGGTCGCGTTCCGGCGCCTCGGCGCGGTGGTGGTCGACGAGCAGCACCGCTTCGGCGTGCACCAGCGGGTGCGGCTGCGGGAGAAGGGCGACAGCCCCCATGTGCTGATCATGACCGCGACGCCGATCCCGCGGACGCTCGCGCTGACGCTCTACGGCGACCTGGACGTCTCCACCCTCGACGAGCTGCCGCCCGGCCGAACCCCCATCGCCACCCACGTGGTCGCCACCGCCGACCTGCGCGAACGCGCCTACCATCGGGTCCGGGAGGAGGTCGCCGCCGGCCACCAGGCCTACGTGGTCTGCGCCCTCAAGGACGACTCCGACAAGCTGGAGGTCCGCTCCGCCAAGGCCGAGGCCGAGCGGTTGCGCGCCGAGGTCTTCCCCGACCTGCGGGTCGGCCTCGTCTACGGCGACATGCCCGCGCGGGACAAGGAGGCGACCATGGACGCCTTCCGCGCCGGCAGCATCGACGTGCTGGTCTCCACCACCGTCATCGAGGTCGGCGTCGACGTGCCCAACGCCACCGTGATGCTGGTCGAGGACGCCGACCGCTTCGGCCTGTCCCAACTCCACCAGCTCCGCGGCCGGGTCGGGCGCGGCCAGGCGCCGGGGCTGTGCATCCTGTTCTCCGACCCGCAGACCGACGAGGGACGCGCCCGCATGGCCGCGATCGCCGCCACCAACGACGGCTTCGAGCTGGCCACCGAGGACCTCCGCATCCGCGGCGAAGGGACCGTGTTCGACGCCCGCCAGTCCGGCCTCTCCGATCTCAAGCTGGCCCGCCTGGTGGAGGACTACGACTGGGTGAAGCGCGCCCGCGCGGACGCGTTCGCCCTGGTCGAGGCGGACCCGGAGCTGCGCGAAGCGGCCCACCACCGCCTCCGCCAGGAGGTCGCTGCCCGGCTCGGCGACGGCCGCGCGGAATGGCTCACGCGCGGCTGACACCCGCACAGCGCAACGCGCAGAACGCAAACGCCGCATGCAAACGCGCGGACGACGGCGCCCACGCCGTGGGCGCCCTGTTCACCTTCGCGGTGACGCAGTAGGCTGAGCCAATGGTGCTCTCAGCAGGCCAGTGGGACGACGAGGAGCGGCTCATCGCCGGCTTGGGCGAGTTCGGCCTCAGTCGCAACGAAGCACGCCTGTACCTGGCCGCTGTCGGGCGCTCCGCGATGCGGGTCGCCGAACTGGCCGAGCTGGCCGAGATCAACCGCCCCAAGGCCTATGACGCACTGCGGCTGCTGGTCTCCAGGGGCCTGTTCGCCGAGCTTCCCGGACGCGTCGCCCGGTTCGAGGCGGTCGACCCCGAGACGGTGGTGCGGCGCCTGCGCCAGCAGAGCATCCGCGAGCAGACCCACCTGGTGGAGGACACCAGCCGCTTGGTGGCTGATCTGTTCCAACGCTACTACACCAACCCCGGAACCGATGACCCGTTCGATTTCGTGGAGTTGATCCGCAATTTCGAGGCCGCCTGGGCGCGCTGCGAAGCCGTCGCCGCCACCGTTCGCGGCGAAGTGCTGACCCTCTGCAAGCTTCCCCCCCGGATGCCCGCACCCGCCCATCGCAGGGTCGGGCGCGACGACATCTCCTACCGCTACCTGTATGAGCTCGGGATGCTCGACAACGCCCAATTCCGCGCCGAGGTGGCGATGCGGGAATCCTCCGGCGAGGAGATCCGCTTCCTTGACCGTATCAACCTCAGCATGTGCCTGGTGGACCGGGGCACCGTGGTGCTGGCGCTCACCCCGGAGGGGATCGCGACCGGTCCCGGAACCTGGCTGGTCTTCGAACATCAGGGGTTCGCCGGGCTGCTCGCGCTCGCCTTTGATCAGCAATGGGCAAGCGCCCGCCCGGCCAAAGCCTTCGAGCAAGGATTCCGCTAAGCGGTTTTCCGGTGCCATAATGGCGGCCCCTGGCCGGCTTCGCTGGAGGCCAGCAGGCTGCTTCCGATTGTTGGGCTTGACTTCCCCTGTTCCCCTGCCTACTGTTCGCTCACCTGTTGTCCCCGGCCGGGAGGACAAATGTCGAGCGAGCTGGTCGAATCCGACCTGGTCGACCGTCTCGTACGGCATGGTCTTGGCCAGGGCGAGGCGCGCTGCTACGTCGGCATGCTCGCCCCCCGCGCCTTCAAGGTCAGCGAAGTCGCCAACAAGGCAGGGCTGCCCCGCTCACGCACCTACGAGCTGATCCGGTCGCTGATGCGCGCCGGGCTCTGCTCTGAAGTGGCGGGCGGCACCGTCTCCCGCTTCCGCGCCGCCCCTCCCAACGAGGTCATCGAGCGGCTGGAGGCCTTCCTCGGGGAGCGTGCCCAGCGCCGCAACGCGGCCCTCGCCAGCCTCTTGGACGGGCTCGGCAACCACCAGGCCAACCGGCGCGGCGGCAGCCGCGTCGACCCCGTCGAAGCGCTGTCCCGACCCGAACAGGTGATCGAAACCTACGCCAGATCCCTGCGCGAGGCCCAGGACGAGACCTGCTCGCTCATCGCCATGCCATTCGAGGCGGGCGAGCTGCCCGAGGAGCTGGCGGCGACGGTCGCCCAGCGTCTCGACGAGGGTCTGCGCATGCGAGCCATCATTGACCGCCCGGCCTGCAGCGAGGGCACGCGCGATTACCTTCTCAGCCTCATCCCGCACGGCCTCCAACTGCGGCTGCTCGGCCGCTTGGAGGCGCAGTTTGTGCTGTTCGACCGCCGCATGGTCATCTTCAACATGGTCCTCACCCCCTCTGGGGAGCGAAACGAGTCGCTGCTGATCCAGCATGACGGCCTCGGGCAGACGCTCTTCAACGCGTTCGAGCACCTTTGGCAGCAGGCCAGCCCAATCGACAGCGTGGCGGACTGGCCAGCACCGTGGAACGGTTCGCCGGCGTCCGAGCCGGCCAGGCCGGTTGGATGGCGGGGGAACGGCCTTGGCCCCCCCGGGCCCGACCCCCGCCTCCAACCCTAAGACGAGCGGCGGTACCTCCGCCCCCCCAGGGGCCGCCGCTCGATATGTCCGGGGGAGCCGCGGAGCGGCTCCCCCGCTGCCCTGACTGGGCCACTCCGCTGTGGGCCTTGCGGGATTCCGCTGCGTGGCATCGTGGCATAGTCAGGGGTATGCGGGTGGTGGCGGGGGAGTTCAAGGGGCGGCCGCTCATGGCGGTGCCGGGGCGTGCGACCAGACCGACGAGTGATCGGGTGCGGGAGGCGCTGTTCTCGGTGCTGGGGGAGCGGGTGGAGGGCGCGTGGGTGCTCGATCTGTTCGCGGGGACTGGCGCGCTCGCGATTGAGGCGCTGTCGCGGGGAGCGCGGGGGGCGGTGCTGGTGGAGCAGGCGGCGGGGGCGGCTGCGGTGATTCGGGCCAACCTGGGGGCGCTCGGGCTGGAGGGTGTCGCGACGGTGCGGCGCACCAGGGCGGAGACGTATCTGCGGGGGCCCGCCCTCCGGGATGGGCCGTTTGATCTGGTGTTTCTTGATCCCCCGTATGCGCTGGGGGTGGGGGTGGTGGCGGGGGTGCTCGGGCGGCTCGCTGACAGGGTGCTGAGGGATGGGGCGGTTGTGGTGGTCGAGGGGGCGAGGGGGGGGCTCGGGGTGAGGCGCCGCCGTGGCCGGTGGGGATGGAGGCCGAGCGGGTGCGGCGCTATGGCGACACCGCCCTGCACCTGGCTACCTTCCAGGCTACGCTTGGGCTGGAGTCGCCCCCGGAAGGAGGCCGCCAGCTGTGACGATCGCCTGCTGCCCCGGTACCTATGATCCGGTGACAAATGGGCATCTCGATATCGTCGCGCGCGCGGCAGGGGTGTTCGATCGGGTGATTGTCGCGGTGCTGCTGAATCCGGCGAAACAGCCGATGTTCACGGTTGAGGAGCGCATCGCGATGCTGAAGGAGGCCACCGCCGACCTTCCGGGCGTCGAAGTCGACACCTTTTCGGGCCTGCTGGTCGACTTCGCCCGGGCGCGGTCGGTGACCGCGATCGTCAAGGGGTTGCGGGCGGTCAGCGATTTCGACTACGAGCTGCAGATGGCGCAGATGAACCTCCGTCTCTCCGGGATCGAGACGATGTTCATGACCACCAACCCGAAGTGGTCGTATCTCAGCTCCAGCCTGGTCAAGGACGTCGCCAGGCATGGCGGCGACGTCGGCGGCCTGGTCCCCGAGGTCGTGCTGGCCCGCCTGCGGGAGCGGGTCGGGCGCGGCGCGAACGGCTGAGCCGACGGCGGGGGTTCGCGCTGTTTTCTGCTACCCTTCCCCGGGCGGCTTCGGCCCCGAGCGACCCGTGCCCGCGTGTCCCCGCCGCGAGTGCCGCCTCATCACACCAGCGCCACAAGAGTTTTGCCATGAATGAGCTCGCCATATCGCAAACGCTGACGGTCAACGTCCGTGAACTGCTGCACCAGCCTGGAGCACACAAGCACGTGGTCCAGCGTGGCCCCGTGCCCGACCTGGCCACCCCGGCCGCCCGGGTCGACCCGGCCTCGCTGGTGACGGTCGACGCCGAGATCGAATCGGTCGTCGAGGGGCTGCTGGTCACCGGGCAGGTCAGCGCCCGGGCGACGCTGGAGTGCGCCCGCTGCCTGCGCCAGATCGAGCAGGACCTGCGGGTCGACGTCCGCGAACTGTTCGTCCTCGACCCGCGCGCGGAGCGCCAGTCAAGTGCTCCAGGCGCGCGCCATGAGCGTCCGCGGTCCCCGCGGGCGGGAGAGGCGCGGCACCGACCCGCGACCGGCGCCCTGACTGAGGACGAGGGCTACGCCGTGCTCCCCGACGACCGTCTGCCCCTGGAGACGATGGCCAGGGACGCCATCGTGCTCGCCTTCCCGGCCGCGCCGCTGTGCCGTGCGGACTGCGCCGGGCTCTGCCCGGAGTGCGGCGCCGACCGCAACGCGACCGACTGCGGCCACCGGCCCAGCGCCGACGCGCGCTGGTCCGCGCTGGCCGGGCTGGAGCTCGGCGCGCCGGGCCAGGACGAACAGGACGGCGACCCGGACTGACACGAGGCGAGCACGCGAGCAGGAACCAACCCAGGACCAGGACCGGGAAGACCCGGCCAGGCAGAAGGAGACCAGATGCCCGTTCCAAAGCGGAAGACGCCGCGCACCAAGACGCGGCAGCGGCGTGCGCACTGGAAGAGCACCGCGCCGACCTACGCCGTCTGCCCACAGTGCCGCCAGGCGAAGCTTCCGCACACCGTCTGCCAGAACTGCGGCTCCTATGGCGGGCGCCAGGCCATCGAGGTTGACTGAAACACCGAGCCACCTCCCGACAATCCCCTGGGAAGCAGGGTGATCCAGCGATGTCACCGTCATATGTCAGGCCCTTCAAGCGGCTCCCGATCGAGCGGGCGCTCGGGATCCGCTTCGGCAACGACGATATCTACGTCAGGGCGCTGACCCACCGTTCCTACGCCTACGAGAATGGCGGGCTGCCCACCAACGAGCGGCTTGAGTTCCTCGGCGACGCCGTCCTCGGCGTGGTCATCACCGACCTGATCTACCGCGCCTTCCCCCTGCTCCCGGAAGGCCAGCTCGCCAAGCTGCGGGCGGCCACCGTGAACATGAACGTCCTGGCCGACGTGGCCCGGGAGCTGGGAGTGGGCGAGGCGGTCAGGCTTGGCCGCGGCGAGGAGCTCTCCGGTGGGCGCGACAAGTCCTCCATCCTCGCCGACACCCTGGAGGCGCTGCTCGGCGCGGTCTACCTGAGCAAGGGCCTGCCCCGCACCGGCGCCCTGATCCGCCGCCTGTTCGAGGCGCGGGTCATGGAGGCCGCCGGGCGCGGCGCCGCGCTCGACTACAAGACCTCGCTGCAGGAGCTGGCTGCCTCCAGCCTCGGCGGCATGCCGAGCTACGCCATCGAGGAGGAGGGCCCCGACCACGCCAAGCGCTTCACCGCCACCGTCTCGGTTGCCGGCGTCGCCTACGGCAGCGGCCAGGGCCGCTCCAAGAAGGAGGCGGAGCAGCACGCGGCCCGCGAGGCGTTCGAGGCGCTGGCGACCTCGAGCATGGTCACCGGCTCCGACCCCGACGATGACGCCGGCAGCGACGGTGAGGGCGCGGGCGCCTCGGGCGCGGCGGCGGGCCCGGCCGCCGCCGCCACCGTGACCCCGGCACGGGGCAAGAGCGGCAAGAGCGGCAAGGTCGCCAAGGTCGCCGCCGGCAAACCGAAGCCGGCCGGCCGGCAGCGCGACTAGGCGCCGGGACAGGGGGACAGGCTGGCGTGCCCGAGCTTCCAGAGCTCGACGTCCTGACCGAGAACCTCACGGCGCAGCTCGCTGGCGCGCGGGTGCGCGCGCTGCGGCTCGTGTCGGTGGCTGCCCTCAAGACCTTCGACCCACCCCTCGACACGCTGGCGGGTGCGGTCGTCAGCGGTGCCGGCCGCCGCGCCAAGTACGTCTGGCTGGAGCTCGTGGCCGACGGGCAGGGGATGTTTCTGGTCATCCACCTGTCGCTCGGAGGGCGGCTGTCGCTCGGGCCGAAGCCGGCCAGCCGCAGGGTGGCGGTGCTGACCATCGAGTTCGACGACGGCCGGGTGCTGTCAATGACCGAGGGCGGCACCCAACGCCGCGCCGCGGTCTGGCTGGTCCGGGATCCTGCGCAGGTGGCGGGGCTGGCCGGGCTTGGACCGGAGCCGCTCGACCCGGACTTCACCCCGGAGCGGCTCGCCAAGATCCTCGCCGCCGGTGGCCACACCCTCAAGCGCATGCTGACCGACCAGCGGGAGCTGTCGGGGGTCGGCAACGCCTGGAGCGACGACGTGCTGCACCGAGCCCGCCTCTCGCCCTTCGCGCGGCCCGAGCGCCTCGACCCCGAGCAGGTCGCCCGCCTGCACGCCGCCCTGGTCGGCGTGCTCACCGAGGCGCGCGGCGCCCTCGCCGAGCAGGTCGGCGGGGCGGTCGAGATCCCCAAGGCGTCCGAGCGCCTGTTCGCCGTCCACGGCCGTGCCGGCGCCGCCTGCTTCGTCTGCGGCGACACGATCCGCTCGGTCTGGATGGGGGAGCGGGAGACCTCCTACTGCCCGACCTGCCAGACCGGCGGGCGCGTCCTCGCCGACCGGCGGCGCTCTCGCTTCCTGCGCTGAGCAGCGGCCGCCGGGCGCCCGCGCCTCCCCGCCGGCCCGCGGGTGCTTGCTAAACTCGGCGCTCCGCGGCGTCTGGCGTCTTCGGAGCGGAGGGGGCGGGTGGCCGAACTACCCGAAGTTGAGACACTTCGTCATGATCTGGACAAAGAGATCGTTGGCCGGAAGATCAGGGATGTCGAGGTGGCGGCCAGCCGGGTCGTCCGCCGCCACCGCAACCGTCCCGACTTCTGCCGCCAGCTGAGCGCCCGCAGGGTCGCCGCGATCGGGCGCAGCGGCCCGCACCTGCTGATCGGCCTGGATTCCGGCGACACTCTGGTGCTGACGCTCGGCGCCAGCGGCCGGCTGCTGCGCGAACGCAGCGCCGCCCCGGTGGAGCGGCACACCAACGCCGTGATCACCTTCGCCACCGGCGGCGGCCTACGGGTCCTTGGCCTGGCCGCCGACGGGGAGCTGTTCGTGCTCGGCGCCGGCGACCGTGATGGGCTGGCCGCGCTCGGCCACGCCGCGCTCGACCCGCTGGCCGACGCGGTCGCCTGGCCGTCATTCGGCGCCATGGTCACCGCTGGACGCGGGCCGTTGCGGGCGCTGCTCACCGGCGGCGCACTGCTGGCCGGGGTCGGGCCCATCTACGCTGACGAGATCCTCTGGGCCAGCGGGCTGCGCTTCGACCACGACGCGGGCAGCCTGCGCGCCCAGGAGGTCCGGCGCCTGCACCGTGCGGTCCAGGAGATCCTGCAGGAGGCGGTGCGGCTGCGGGGCAGCTCGGTCGGCGACGATCCCTGGCTCGACCTGCACGGCAACAAGGGCGAGTACCAGGAGCGACTCCGCGCCTACCAACGCGAAGGGCAGCCCTGCCAGCGCTGCCGCTCCCCGCTGGTCGCCGAGCGGCTCGCGCACGGCGACGCGCAGAGCGACGCAGACAGCGACGCACAGATCGGCGATGTCACTTACTATTGCCCGAGATGCCAGAGCTGAGCAGCTTGTTTCCTCGACGTTCGGTCGGTTTGGCCGGCCTTGTCGTGCTGCTGGTCCTGCCGGCGGCGCTCGCCGGCTGCGGTCGCTCGGGTTCGGCGCCGCCCGCGCCCGCCGCCCCGGCGGCGCCGGTCGTCACCAGGCCGGCCGCGCCCGTGGACGGGCCGGTCACCTTGGGCGCCGCCCCCGCCTACGTGGCGCTGGCACGCACCGACGTCACCGTCCGCTCCAAGCCCGGCGGCGGCGCGCTGGTGGGGCTGTTCCCGCAGCAGCTCGGCTGGAACACCACCACCTCCTTTCTGGTCCGCCAGGCCCGGCGCGTCGGCGGCAAGGTCTGGTATCAGGTGCAGCTCCCGCGCCGCCCCAACCAGGCCAGTGGTTGGGTCCGCGCCGACCAGACCCAGCTCGCGCCGCTGGTCTGGCGGGTGGACGTCTCACTCACGCACCATCAGGCCAGCCTGGTCCACAACGGGCGGCTGGTCCGCGCCTTCACGGTGGCAGTCGGCCAGCCGGGTACGCCCACCCCGACGGGGGCGTTCTACCTGATGTTCAAGCTGCACCCGCCGCAGATCTCACGGGTCTACGGCGCCTTCGCGCTCGGCCTGGCCGCCTGGTCGAACGTGCTCAACCAGTTCGGCACCGGGGACGGCCAGATCGCGCTGCACGGCACCGCCAACACCTGGGAGCTCGGCCATGACGTCTCCCACGGCTGCGTTCGGTTCGATAACGAGGCGATTACCTACCTTGCTGGCGTGCTGCCGATCGGCACGCCGGTCACGATCCACGCCTAGACCGATGACCCAGCCCTTCGGCGGCATGCAACGACTAGAGGCGGTTGTGCGGGGGCGCGTCCAAGGCGTTGGTTTCCGCTATAGCGTCCTTGAAATCGCCCGCCATGCTGGTTTACGTGGTTTTGCGGAGAACAAGCCTGACGGCTCTGTATTCGTGCTCGCCGAAGGGCTTCCCGATCAGCTCGATGACCTGGAGAAGTTCCTTCGGAGAGGCCCAAGCTTCGCCCATGTCGCCGCCGTCGAGGCCGACCGTTCCACGGCGACTGGTGAGTTTGATGGCTTCGTCGCCCGCTAAGGCATTTGTGCAGCTCATCGAGGGTGTCAAGCGTGCTTCGTCCGTAACACGCTACTTGGCGTATCAGCTCGGACGTGTTATCGTCCCCTTGTGAAATCAAGTCTCTGGAACCGCCCTGATGCGGCACCCGGCACGGTCGTGCTCCCTCCCAATGGCGGGAACGGTCCTCGGGTACTCGTCAGGCCTTTCTCATCCAGAGAACCATAAGGAGTTTGCTAGCCGTCGGAGTATTCCGTTGCGGCCGAAATGGTGTGTCGTCACGCTGGCCGAACGGACGGATCGCAGCGGTCGCCGATTGAGATCGTTGCTGAGGGGAGGATCTTCCCGGATGTCGAAGGCGCTCATGGGCTTCGTAGGTCAGCCGCCCGCATACATGATCCTGCGGGAGCTGAATGCCCTCAAGGCGCGGGTGGCTGAGTTGGAACGTGCTCTTGCGGCCGCGGAGCAGGAGATTGCCCTTCGCGAGGTCGGGGACTTCCGGTCCTCGACCGAGAAGGAGGCGGCCCTGGCCTGACGCCAGGCTTTTTCTTTGCACGGGACCCTCGCTGAGGGTCCCGTTTCTTGTTCCCGGGTG
>WNGD01004370.1_pt1 | contig 13952 bp, 12 predicted proteins | sample 5400671 | NCBI WGS metagenome assembly WNGD01 (sample SAMN13153369, study PRJNA577476) | soil metagenome | isolation source: 40 cm soil or saprolite under grassland replicate 2 | place: USA:California | collected 2016-06-15
AGCGACACGGCGCTCCAGCTCGGCCCGCTCCTCGCCGCTCAGCTCGATCACGAACCCGCTCCGCCGCGCCACGACCACAGTATTCGACGACCGGCGGCCGGTCCCTTCAACTTACCGACCGAACTTCCGGACGGCTGTAGTAGCTCGCGAGCACCCCCAGGCCTGCCGCCGTCCCCGCCGGCACGGCGAAGCGGGCGATCTCCCGCAGGAAGCCGCGCGACTCGAAGCGGCCGGTGCTCGGTCCGAGCGCGAGGAAGAACGCCGGCACCCCGATCGTCAGCGTCGCCGCAAGGGTCAGGTGGCGCGGCAGCAGCGGGTACGCCGTCGGCGTCAGCCCGATCGAGAGGATCAGGAAGACGGCGAAGGCGGACTTCGTCACGAAGAGCTTCGCCACGCGTTGGAGGTTCCGCAGCACCTTGCGCCCTTCGCCGACGAGCGCCGGGACGGCGCCGAACTCGCTGCGGACAAGCACGAGGTCGGCGACGCTCTTCGCGATCTGCGCGCCGCTCCCCTGGGCGATCGCGAGCCGCGAAGCCTTCAGCGCCGGGACGTCGTTGATGCCGTCGCCGACCATCGCGACGTAGCGGCCTGCGGCTCCGAGCGTCTCGATCATCCGCCGCTTCCCCTCGGGTGAGATCCGGCCGATCACGGTGGCGTGGAGGAGCCCGGCCGCGCTGTCCGGGAGCTCGCTGCCGTCGAGCGGAGGCCCGTCGAGCGGGATGCCCGCGTCGGCCGCGATCGCCGCGACCGTCTCGGGCCGGTCGCCGGAGATCACCTTCAGCTCGACGCCCTGGGCGCGGAAGAACTCGACCGTCTCGCGTGCGTCCGGCCGCAGCCGCTCGGCGAGGACGACGAGGCCGAGCGGCCGCGCGCCCTCGGGATCGAGCGTCCCGTTCGTCGTCGCGAGCGCGAGCACCCGCCGGCCGCGCCGCGCCTCCTCCTCGGCCTCCTCGCCCGCGCCGAGCACCTCAGGCGCCCCGAGGACGTAGCCCGTTCCGCCGAGCCGAAGCGCGCTCCAGCGCCGCTGCGACGAGAACGGCACCTGCTCGGCGATGGGCTCCGGCTCGCCCGGCCACTCGACGCCGATCGCCTCGAGCGTCGCGTTCCGGGCCGGTGCGCTCGCGGCGTAGCGCGAGAACGCCTGCTCGAGCTCGTGCTCGGTCACGCCCGGCGCGGGCGCGAGCCGGACGACCCGCAGTCCGGGCTCTGTCAAGGTGCCCGTCTTGTCGAGGCAGACGACGTCGACCGCGGCCAGCGATTCGATCGCGTTCAGCTGCTGGGCCAGCGCGCCGTGCCGCGCCATCCGCATCGCCGCGACCGCGTAAGTGACGCTCGCGAGCAGGATCAGGCCTTCCGGGACGAGCGTGACGACGGCGGCGACGGTGGTCGGCACGGCGGTGTGGAGCGGCGTGTGCCGCCGCCACAGCGCGTAGCCGAGCACGATGCCGAGCGGGACGAGCACGCACGTGAGGACGACGAGCAGCCGGTTCAGCGCGCGCTCGAGCGGCGAGCGCGGGTGGCGGAACTCCTGCGCCTCGCCGGCGAGCTTGACCGCGTAGCTGTCCTGGCCCACGGCGGTGACGCGGTATGCCCCCGCGCCCTCGACCGCGAAGGAGCCCGAGCGGACCTCCTCGCCGCTGCGGCGCGCGACCGGCGCCGACTCGCCGGTCAGGATCGACTCGTCGACGAGCAGGCCTTCGCTCCGCTCGAGCGCCCCGTCGGCGACGACCTGGTCGCCCGGCTGGAGCCGGACGAGATCTCCCTCGACAACCTGCTCGACCGCGACGCGGCGCTCCTCGCCGTCGCGGACGACGAGCCCGGTCGGAGCGACGAGCGCGGCGAGCCGGTCGAGCGTCCGCTTCGCCCGTACCTCCTGCGCGATCCCGATGCCGGAGTTCGCGACGAGGATGACGAGGAACAGCGCGTCCTGGGCGTTCCCGAAGGCGAGCGTCAGCACGCCGAAGAAGAGCAGGATCAGGTTGAAGAACGTGAAGACGTTGGCACGGACGATGCTCGCGTACGAGCGGCTCGAATGGGTCGGAGCGGGCGGCCGCGCCGCCAGCCGCCGGGCGGCCTCCTGCTCGGAGAGCCCGCCCGGCGCTGCGGCGACCGTCGTCACACGGTCAGTGTCGCATCAGACGTCGGTTTCGACTTCGCACGGGTCGACCGGCACTGCAGACGGCTGCACCAGCGAAGCCGGCACAACCTCCTTACGGCTTCGCTCGCGAAGCCGTAGCGGACGGACGCGCAGTCAAATGCTGTGCGTCCTGACGAAGGCACCCCAAGTGGCGCCTTCGGGTCTAGAGGATCCGGCGGCCCCCGTCGAAGCTGCGTCCGTAGCCGCCGCTCAGGCTCGAGATCTGGACGACGGTGCCTGTGCGCGGAGCGTGGATGGGCGCGTCTCATTGCAGCAGGGGCCGGCAGGGCGCGCATCGCCCAAACGGGCCAGGACCTCCGGGTCGATTTTCCTAGGACCGACCGTTAGCATCGGCCGCGTGCCGACGGTGGGCGACCTGATGTCCCGCGAGCTCGTGAAGGTCGAGGCTTCCGCCTCGGTCGAGGACGCCGCGAAGCGGATGGTCGGGCGCCGCGCGGGCTCGGCGCTCGTGTTCGAGGGCGACCGGCTCGCCGGGATCGTCACCGAGCGGGACGTGCTCCGGATCGTCGCCGCCGGCGCGCTCGCCGAGACGATCGTGCGCGACTGCATGAGCCACCATCCCGAGACGGTCGAGCCGTCCGAGAGCGTCGAGCAGGCCGGGGTGCTGATGCTCCACGGCGGCTTCCGCCACCTGCCCGTGGTCGAGGGGAGCGAGGTCGTCGGTGTGATCTCGATGCGCGATCTCGTCGGCCACGTCCTCAGCGACTCGGCGCCGCGCGGCGCCTGATTCCGCTTTCAAACCGATAACAAGTCGTTTGTACGCTCGGCCGATGCGCCGTGCCGTCGCGACCGTTCTCGCACTCGCCGCCGCCGCGGCGGGCGCACGCGGGGCCGAAGCCAGGCAGATCGCCTGCGCCGTTGCCTCCCTCCCGGGTGTGGTCGCCCCGGCCCTCTCGCCGGACGGGCGGTTCCTCGCGTTTGCGGCCGGCCGGAGGATCGAGATCGTCCGGACCGACCACCGCGCGGCGGTTCGCGTCGTCGGCGACATCGGCCCGTCGCCGGCCGCGGCTCTCCTCTGGTCCCCGGATGAGGAGCACCTTGCCGTCCAGGAGGCAGGGCTGTGGATCCTGTCGCTGCGCGGAGGCGCTCCCTTCTTCCTCGGCAACGCGGGGGCCTACGGCTGGTCGCCCGACGGCCGGCGGCTGCTCCTCTCGATCGGCTTCGGGTTCGCCTTTCTCGACGTGGACAACCTCGCACGGATCCTCGTGCCCTTCGGGGGTTCGCTCTCACCGGACGGAAGGTTCGTCGCGTTCGCCGGAGACGATGGACTCGAGGTTGCGGGCCTCTTCGACGGCAGTCGCCGACTCCTCGCCGGGCATGCCCGCCCAGCCGGCGAGGTCGTTTGGTCCCCGGACGGGCAGATGCTCGCGTACGTCGAGAGCCGCAGTGGCGAGCTGATCGTGCTGCCGAGCGGGCGCGAGGTCGCCGCGGCGACGTTCGGCTCGCCGATCTGGACGCCCGCGGGCCTCTACGTCGACGGCGGCGACGTCCTGCTCCTCGCCGATCCAGCCGGCGGCGCGGCGCGAACTCTCGTCTCGCACTCCGGTTACGGCGTGAAGCTCGTCTCCGCCTCGGGCGACGGGAAGCTCCTCGCCTATGCGTTGACGTTGGCCGGAGGACGAACGGTCGGCTATCGCCTTCTCGACCGCGCCCGGGAGATCGATCGCTCGCTCGTCCCGTGCACGGGTACGGGCGGCGACGACCTGATCGCGGGCTCCGCACTCGACGACACGGTGCTCGCGGGCTCCGGCGCCGACTCGGTCGACGTGCGCGGCGGCGGCCTCGACACCGTCGACTGCGGCTCGGGCCGCGACACCGTCGTGGCGGACCGCCGCGACCGGATCGCCCGCGACTGCGAGCGCGTCCGCCGCGTCTAGCGCAACCGCCCGGCCGACCCGTACGATCGCGGCCGGGGCGACACGCATGAGCAGCGCGGAGACAACCGGCGAGGGACTCGTGGGCGGTGAGACGCCGTCCATCCGCTCGCGCGGGCCGTGGGCGCGGGCGCTCCGCCGCTTTCGCCGGCAGCCGCTCGCCGTCGCCGCGCTCGTCCTCTTGCTCGTCATCTTCGGCGCCGGCGCGCTCGCGACGAAGGTCGCGCCCTACGGGTACAGCGGCTACAACCTCGACGCGATCCCGCCGCTCGCCCCGACGCGGAAGGGCAACCACTTCTTCGGGACGGACGAGATCGGCCGGGACACCTTCAGCCGGACGCTCTACGGGATCCGCACGTCCGCCGAGGTCTCGCTCTCGGTTGCCGTCCTCGCGAGCTTGCTCGGAGTCCTGATCGGCGGGCTCGCGGGCTACTACGGCGGCTGGATCGACAACGTCCTGATGCGGATCGTCGACTTCCTCGTCACGATCCCCGCGCTCGTCCTCCTGTTCACGACGATCGTCTACTTCGGCGTGCCGTCGCCGCTCAAGATCGGCGTGATCCTCACGCTCTACCTCTGGACGGCGGTCGCGCGAGTCGTCCGCGGCAGCTTCGCCTCGCTGCGGGAGGCGGAGTACGTCGAGGCGGCGCGCGCCGCCGGCGCGTCGGACGGGCGGATCATCCTCCGCCACCTGCTGCCGAACGCGGCCGGCTCGATCATCGTCGCGGCGACGCTTCTCGTCGGCCAGGTGATCCTGCTCGAGTCGACGGTCGAGTTCTTCGAGTACGGGATCGACCAGAACGCCGTGCCGTCGCTCGGGAACCTCGTCGCCGACTCGGTCAAGAACGAGGGTCTCGGCAGCCCGTGGTGGTGGCTCTACCTGATGCCCGCGAGCTTCATCGTCGCGATGATCATGTGCGTCAACTTCGTCGGCGACAGCCTCGACGAGGCGCTCAACCCACGTTGAGGCTCGAGGTCTGCAGCGACGCGGGTTGAGCGGCGACAGGCACCTCTCACGCGAGCCGGATGCGCGGATCGAGCCAGCTGTAGACGACGTCCGCGAGCAGGCTGAAGACGACCACCACCACAGCTGTCACCGTGAGCAGCGCCTCGAGCTGGAACGGGTCGCCCGGATTGAGCGCGGCGAGGAGGAGCGCGCCCATCCCGTGCTGCTGGAACACGACGTCCGCGACCAGCGCTGCGCCGAAGACGCTGCCGAAGTCGAGCGTCAGCACGGTCACGAACGGGATCAGCGACGTCCGCAGCGCGTGGTGGATCGTTACGCGCCGCTCGGGCAGTCCCTTCGCCCGAGCGACGACGGCGTACGGCGCGTGCAGCGCGACGAGCATAGACGAGCGGATGTAGCGGCTGTATGCGCCGATGAACGTGAGCGAGACGGCGAGGACGGGGAGCGTCATGTACCGGATCCACTCGAGCGCGTAGTGGAAGCCGTGGCCCGATTGCGGCCCGGCCACGCCGGAGAGATGGAACGGGTGCACGCCCCACGTGGAGCCGGCGCGCACGAAGATCTCCGGCAGACCGAGCGCGAGCACGAACGCGGGGATCGACCACGTGAAGTAGGCGAAGACGCGCAGCAGCAGGTCGGTCGCGGAGCCCGGCCGCCTCGCCGCGAGCGTGCCGATCGCGAGGCTGCACAGTGTGACGACGACGAGCGACGCGCCGATCAGCTGCCCCGTGTGGAGCAGCGCCTGCCACACCGGCGGCCAGATCGGATTGTTCGTGAGGATGCTGCGGCCGAGCCCGCCGCCGCTGAACAGTCCCTTCAGCCAGAGCCAGTAGCGCTCGAGCAGCGGATCCTCCAGGTGCGCCCGCTTCGTGATCTCCGCGATCGCCTCCTTCGTGCTCGTCGTGTTCCCGCCGAAGACGAGCAGCGGCCAAAGGGGGTTGATGTTCGACGCGACGACCCAGAAGGAGAGAAACGAGACGCCGATCAGCACCGGGATCGCGAGCAGGACCCGCCGGAGGAGATACGTCAGCACTCGCACGGGACTCTGCCACGGCCCGGCGGCGCGGGCTCGTCCGCCGGGACACGTCCCGGTGCCAGGCACCGGGACGAGTCGAATCGGCCAGGTCCTAGTGAGAGGCACCGGGTCGGGTCGGATCGGCCAGGTCCTGGTGCCAGCACCGAGTCGAGTCGGTTTGGACAGGTCCGCGTGCTCGTGGTCCCCAGCAGCCAGGTCCTGGTGCCAGGCACAGGGTCGGGTCGGATCGGACCGGTCCCGGTGCTCGTGGTCTCCGGCCGCCAGGTCCTAGTGCCAGGCACAGGGCCGGGTCGGATCGGACAGGTCCCGGTGCCTGCCACGGGGTCGAGTCGGATCGGATCGGTCGGCGGCGGTCTCAGCGTCGGCCCAGGACCTGCTCGAGCAGGGCGAGGAGCTGGAAGCCGGACTCGCGCGCCGAGCCGTCGAGGTCGTTCAGCGCCGCGGCGACGCGCGCGACGATCACGCCTTCGCCCTCGCCGTCCAAGAGCACCGAGCGGGCGGCGCGTGCGTGCTGCAGCAGGTCGAGCGCGATCGCGGCCTGGCTCGCAAAGAGGCCCAGCAGGCCCATCTCGGGGAGCGTGAACGCCTTTCCCTGCGGGCGGTCGAGCACCTCGAGCACACCAAGCGCGCGCTCCCCGTGCAGGAGCGGTACGGCCATCAATGCCCGCGGGACATACCCGGTCGACTCCGCCACCTCGCGCGCGAACCGGAGGTCGCGCCGCACGTCCTCGAGCACGACCGGCTGCCGCGTCGTCAGCACCCATCCGGCGATGCCCGTACTCGACGGATAGCGCCGGCCGACGAGCGAGTCCGAGCCCTCACCGGCCACCGCCTCGAACACGAGCTCGTCCGCGTCCTCGTTGAAGAGGAAGATCGACGAGGCCCGGGCCTCGAAGATCGCCATCGCCACCTCCACGATCGACTGCAGCAGCGGGCGGTGCGACTCCTCGGCCGAGATCAGCCCCGCGGCGACCGCCGCTTCGAGCCGGCCGTCCGAGCTCATCGCCCGTTCACCGCCACGTTCGACGCCGTCAGGTGCAGCACCGTCTTCAGCTGGAAGGGCCTCAGGCCCGGATGCTTGCCGAGGATCAGGGCGCAGATGCCCGCGATGTGCGGCGTGGCGAAGCTGTTGCCACTCGCACGCATCTCGCCGCCGCCGCGCCAGGCCACGTCGACCAAGATCCCTCGTGCGAAGAACTCGACGGGCGGCCGCGTGTTGTAGAAGAACTCGAGCGGATCGCTGCCGCCGTGGCTGCCGACCGAGACGACCGACGCGAACTTCCACGGAAAGCTCTCGACGGGCATGTTGTGCGCCGACGCGACGAGCAGCGTGCGATTGAAGTACGCCGTGTCCGCAAGCTCGTGGAGGACGCGTGCGAACTCCGACTTGGACGTCGACAGGCTCATGTTGACGACGTCGAAATCGTTCTGGATGGCCCGGCGCAGACCGGCCAGGAGGACGGGGCCGCTCCCGCGCAGGCCCGCGCCGCGGCACGAACGAGGGCGAGTTTGGCGGCATCCCGTCGACCGGGAAGAACGGGATGCTGATCGGCGTCAACGTCTCGCGCTTCTCCGGGCTTCACATCGTCGAGGTGTGGGAGACCTGGGACGGGCTCGACTTCATCCAGCAGCTCGGCCTGCCGCGCCGCTGGCGCGGCGTCAGGACCGCTCCGACGGTGCGGAACCGCCGCTAGAACCGGACCCGGCCCCGTCCTACACTCGGGCGATGGCCGTCTGCGCCACGTGCGGGACCGAGAACTCGCCGGCGGCGAGGTACTGCACCGGCTGCGGGGCCCGCCTCGCCGGCGGGCCGGAGAGCGCAGCGCCGGGGAGCGAGGTCCGGAAGACGGTGACCGTGCTCTTCGCCGACGTCACCGGCTCGACCGTGCTCGGCGAGCGCCTCGACGCCGAGACCCTCCGCCGCGTGATCGGCCGCTACTTCGAGGCGATGCGCTCCGTGCTCGAACGGCACGGCGGCATCGTCGAGAAGTTCGTCGGCGACGCCGTCATGGCCGTCTTCGGCATCCCGGTCGTCCACGAGGACGATGCCCTGCGCGCCGTGCGGGCCGCGCTCGGGATGCAGGAGGCGCTCGCGGCGCTGAACGTCGATCTCGCCGGCGACTGGGGCGTCCGGCTCTCGGCGCGGATCGGCGTCGACACGGGCGAGGTCGTCGCGGGCGACCTGAGCGCCGGCGGGACGTTCGCCACCGGCGCCGCGGTCGTCGTCGCCGCGCGGCTCGAGCAGTCGGCGGCGCCGGACGAGGTGCTGATCGGCCGCGAGACGTACCTGGTCGTGCGCGACGCGGTCGAGGCGGAGCCGGTCGAGCCGCTCGCGCTCAAGGGCAAGCACGAGCTCGTCGCCGCCTACCGGGTCGTCCGCGTCCTCCCCGAGCCTGTCCCCGCGCGCCACCTCGACGCGCCGCTCGTGGGACGTGCCGCCGAGCTCGCGCAGCTCGAGGACGCGTTCGAGCGCGCGGTCGCCGAGCACTCGTGCCGGCTCGTCACCGTGCTCGGCGGGCCGGGAGTCGGGAAGTCGCGGCTCGCCGCCGAGGTGGCCTCGCGCGCGGGGGACCGGGCCACCGTCCTCGTCGGTCGCTGCCTGCCGTACGGCGAGGGGATCACGTACTGGCCCGTCGTCGAGGCGGTGAAGCAGGCGGCGGCGATCGCCGACGGCGATCCGCCCGAGCAGGTCCGGGCGAAGGTCGCGTCGGTGCTCGGCGCCGGCGAGGAGGCGCCGCTCGTCGCAGAGCACGTGGCCCAGGTGATCGGCGTGGGCGAGACGACGGCCTCGAGCGGGGAGACGTTCTGGGCGGTGCGCAGGCTGCTCGAGGCGATCGCGCGCGAGCGCCCGCTGGTGCTCGTGCTCGAAGACGTCCACTGGGCCGAGCCGACGCTCCTGGACCTGATCGAGTACGTGGCGGACTGGTGGCGCGACGCGCCGCTCCTCCTGCTCTGCCTCGCCCGCCCCGAGCTCCTCGACGCACGGCCGGGCCTGGGACACGGCCGGCGGGGGGGCGCCACCGTGCGCCTCGAGCCCCTGGGCGAGGACGAGACGGACCTCCTGATCGACATGCGCCTCCGTGGCCTCGAGCTCGGCGAGCCGGCGCGCGCCCGGATCAAGGACGCTGCTGAGGGCAACCCGCTCTTCGTCGAGCAGATGCTCGCGATGATCGGCAAGGCCGGGGCCGACGCGGACGACGTGGCCGTTCCCCCGACGATCCAGGCCGTGCTCGCGGCCCGGCTCGACCGGCTCGGCGCCGAGGAGCGGAGAGTGCTCGAGCGCGCGTCGGTGATGGGCCGCCTCTTCTGGTGGGAGGCCGTGCGGGAGCTCTCGCCGGAGCAGGTTCGTCCGCGGCTCAGCGAGTGCCTGATGGGCCTCGTCCGCAAGGAGCTGATCGTTCCCGAGCGCGGGATCTCGAGCCGTGACCACGGCTTCCGCTTCAGGCACATCCTCATCCGCGACGCGGCCTACGCCGCCATCCCGAAGGAGGCGCGCTCGGGCCTGCACGAGCGCTTCGCCGCCTGGCTCGAGGAGCGCCCGGGCGAGTACGAGGAGATCATCGGCTACCACCTCGAGCAGGCCTTCCGCTACCGGGAGCAGCTCGGCCCAGTCGACGAGCGCGGGCGCGAGCTCTCCGCGCGGGCGGCCGTGCGCCTGGCGGCTGCGGGTCGCAGGGCGCTCGCCCGCGGCGACATGCCGGCGGCGGCGAAGCTGCTGGACCGCGCGGCCTCGCTCTTTGCGGCGGAGGCCGCGGAGCGGCTCGAGCTCTTGCCCGATCTGGGCCGGGCGCTGACCGAGATCGGCTCGCTTGCCCGCGCCGAGGACGTGCTCACCGAGGCGGTCCGCGCGGCGGAGTCCGCCGGCGAGCTGCGGCTTCGCTCGACGGCGCTGATCAACCGCGCCGCCCTCCGCCTCTACACCCGTCCGGATGTCGAGCGCGGCGCGCACGAGCTCGCGCAGGCCGCGGAGGACGCGGTGCGCGTGTTCGAGGAGCACGGCGACGACCTCGGGCTCGCCCGCGCCTGGAGCAAGCTCGCGGTCGTGCACTGGACGCGGTGCCGGTATGCGGCGATGGAGGAAGCGCTCGTGATCGCGCACGAGCACGCGGAGCGGGCCGGCGACGACCAGGAGCGCGCGACGGCGCTCGAGCACCTCGCGCGCGCCGCCCTGCTCGGCCCGACGCCGGTCGAGGACGGCATCGGGCGCTGCCGGACGATCCTCGAGCAGGCGCGCGGCAACCGCCGGCTCGAGGCCGTCACGGGGGTGATGATCGCCGGGCTCGAGGCGATGCGGGGCGGCCTCGACGCCGCGCGCGAGCTCTACGCCGCGAGCCGCGCGTGCTTCGAGGAGCTCGGCCTCGAGCGCTGGCTCGCCGCGTTCTCGCAGTGGTCCGGGCCGGCGGAGCTCCTCGCCGGCGAGCCGGCTCGCGCCGAGGCGGAGCTGCGCGAGGGCTACGAGTCGTTGCGGGCGATGGGCGACCGCGGCCTGATCTCGCCCGTCGCCGCCTTCCTCGCCCAGGCGCTCTATGCCCAGGGCCGCCACGCCGAGGCCGACGAGTTCGCGGGCATCAGCGAGGAGTGCGCCTCGAGCGACGACCTCTTCCCGCACGTCGTCTGGCGTGGCGTGCGGGCGAAGGTGCTCGCGCGCGACGGCGAGGGGGACGCGGCGGCGCGACTCGCCCGCGACGGGCTCGCGTTCGCCGAGGAGACCGACTCGCTCAACCTGCGAGGCGATGCGTGGGCCGACCTCGGCGAGGTGCTGCGCCTGGGAGGGGACGAGACCGGGGCCGCGAGGTGCCTCGAGCGCGCGCTCGAGGCCTACGAGGCGAAGGGCAACGTCGTCTCGGCCGCCAACGCGCGCACGCTGATCGCGGCGGTCGGCGAGCGCGCTTGACCGCGGTTCGGGCGCGGAGTACGTTCGCCCGAATCGAAGGAGGCAGGTCCCATGACCTATCCGATCCGCTCCTACCACGTGCGGCTCAGCGACACGATCCAGCCGCCCGACGCCTACGAGATCCTGAAGCGGCTCGCGGAAGACGACGAGCTGCGCGAGCGTATCGGGAAGGATCCGCGCAGGGCGTTCCTCGAGCTGGGCGTCGAGCTCGGGGCCGATCTGGTGCCTGCGACCGTCGTGCTGCCGGCCAAGGAGGAGATCCAGAAGGTCCTGGTGCAGCTCGAGCAGGCGCAGCAGGTGCAATTCATGTTCGACCCGTTCGGCGCGTACTACCCGGGGCAGCGGCCGTTCATCGTCTTCCTGCTCCTCGCCGTCGTGGCGGGTCTCTGAGGCGCGCAGCCGGCCGATGCCACGCTACCGGAGGACGGCGTATGCCTTCCTCTACTGTCACGACACCGGCTTCCTCGACATCGGTCTCCTGCTCCGCGGCACCGCCAAGCCGGTCTCGCTCCACCAGGTTCTCGGCCTCTCCGTCCTGACCGGCACCATGCACGCGCTCTCCGGCGCCGAGGTCGAGCTCTTCCTGGGCACGGACGGCGACTGGGGCGAGGCCCCGATGGGCGACGAGAGCCGCTGTGCCGAGCTCGCCCGCAAGGGCCTCCTCGTCAGCGACGCGGACGAGGACGAGCTTCGCGAGCTGCGTCGCCGCGACGAGGTGCTGGGGCGGGAGCAGTGGCACGTCTTCGCGGCGCTGTACCACTTCCTCACCAGGTGGCGCGGACAGGACGTCTGGCGGGCGCTCCCCGAGGCCGATCTCGCCGAGGCCGAGGCCGAGCTCGTTCGCCGCTGGGGCGAGCCGCCGCCTCCGTTTCCCGCGCGGGGCGGGACGGCCGTTCCGCTTCCGCGTCCCGACCGCCGCGGCGCGCTCTACGAGCTGCTCGAGCGGCGGCGGACGACGAGGGCGTTCGACCTCGAGCGGCCGATGTCCGCCGAGGAGCTGTCAGTCCTCCTCTTCTACACGTTCGGCTGCCGCGGCTACACCCGGCTGGAGGCGAACCTCGTCGCGCTGCGGAAGACGAGCCCGTCGGGGGGCGGGCTTCATCCGACGGAGGCCTATCCGCTCGTCCGCGACGTCGACGGTCTCGAGCCGGGCGTCTACCACTACGACGCGGGGAGCCACGCGCTCGAGCCGGTCGCCCTGCTGCCGGCCGAGGAGGTCGGCGAGCTCGCCGTGCGCATCGCGGCCGGACAGCCGTACGCGCGCGAGGCGCATGCGCTCGTCGTCCTCACGTCGCGCTTCCTGCGCAGCTTCTGGAAGTACCGCAGGCACGACCGCGCCTATGCCGTCTTGCTGATGGACGCGGCGCACCTCAGCCAGACGTTCTACCTCCTGTGCACCGAGCTCGGTCTCGGCGCGTTCGTGACCGCCGCGATCAACGGCGCCGACGCCGAGGAGCGGCTCGGCCTCGACGGCTTCAGCGAGGGAGCGGTCGCCCTCTGCGGGTGCGGCAAGCCGGCCGGGCGGAGTGTCCTCGACCCCGAGTTCCTCCCGTACGTTCCCGGCGAGACCGTGCTCTGAGCTCGCTCCGCGACGGATACCGGCTGGTACGTTCGCGGCCTGGAGGCCGTGTTTCCGATCGGGGCCGGCGCGACGCTGGAGGAGCTCGACGCCGACCCGCATCCGCTGCTCGCGCGGCTGCGCGAGCGCGAGCCCGTGTCGTGGCTGCCCACGCTCGAGGCCTGGCTCGTCACGCGCCGCGATCTCGCCCTCCAGGTGATGCGCGATCCGGCAACCTTCACCGTCGACGATCCGCGCTTTTCGACCGGGCAGGTCGTCGGCCAGAGCATGCTCACGCTCGACGGCGCCGAGCACGCACGCCATCGCGATCCGTTCGCACGTCCCTTCCGCCTCGACGCGGTGCGCAGGCGGTTCTCGGCGGTCGTCGCGGGGGAGACCGACCGGCTGATCGACGCGATCGAGGCCGACGGCCGGGCCGAGCTCCGCCGCAGTGTCGCGGGGCCGCTCGCCGTCGCCGCCGTCGCGCACTCGCTCGGGCTCGGCGACGCGGACGCGGCGGAGGTTCTGGGCTGGTACGACGCGATCGTCGCCTCGGTCACCGGCGTTGCGGCCGGCAACCCGGTCACGGCGGCGGGGAGCGCAGCGTTCGCGGCGCTGCGGACGAGCATCGAGCGGACGGTCGACCGCGACGAAGGCTCGTCGCTCCTTGCCGCCGCTGCCGGCGACGCGGGCGGTCTCAGCCGCGACGAGGTCGTGTCGAACGCGGCCGTGCTCATGTTCGGCGGGATCGAGACGACCGAGGCGATGATCGCCAACGCCGTCCTGCACCTGCTTGCTCACCCCGACCAGCTCGCGCTCGTCGAGGCCGACCGCAGCCTGCTCCGAAACGCCGTGGAGGAGTCGCTCCGGCTCGAGCCGGCCGCCGCGGTGATCGACCGCTACGCGACCCGCGACGTTCGCCTCGGCGGCGCCTCGATCGGCCGCCGCGAGCTCGTCACCGTCTCGATCGCCGGCGCGAACCGCGACCCCGAGACGTTTCCCGACCCCGACCGCTTCGACGTGCGACGCGAGAACGCACGCCTGCACGTCGCGTTCGCGCACGGGCCGCACGTCTGCATCGGCATGCACCTCGCGCGCCTCGAAGCGCACGCGGTCGTCGCCCGTCTCCTCGACCGGCTACCCGGGCTGGGCCTCGATCCCGAGCGCCCGGCGGCGCCGCGCGGCCTCGTCTTCCGCAAGCCGCCCGAGCTGCACGTGCTCTGGCGGACCTAGTGATCTGCTTGCCGGCGCCGCCCTCAGGACGCGCGGCTCTGCCGCGCGTCCGTCTGCAATGACCGGTCGATCCGTTCGAACGCATACCGAAACGACCTAGTGCGGGGTCTCGTAACGTTGCACCTGAAACTCCGTCATCGCTCAGGCGGCGAGGCGCAGCCGTTTCGCTGCTCGCTCGAGCCGCAGTTGGCGTCGTTCGGGGTCGTTGCGGTAGCTGATGTGGTTGCCCATC
>WNGD01004556.1_pt1 | contig 13952 bp, 12 predicted proteins | sample 5400671 | NCBI WGS metagenome assembly WNGD01 (sample SAMN13153369, study PRJNA577476) | soil metagenome | isolation source: 40 cm soil or saprolite under grassland replicate 2 | place: USA:California | collected 2016-06-15
CTGGACCCGGTCGAGCAGTTCGGGGATCCGGTTGGCGCCGTCGAGGAGGGAGTACTCGCTATGGGTGTGGAGGTGAACGAACGCCATACGGCTAGCGGAAGATATCGGCGCTCCAGCGCATTGTCAAAAGCGCATGGCGCCTGATACTTTGCGGCCCATGCGCTGGGTGGCGAGTCTGTTCGCGCTGGGCCTGATGATGGCCCTTTTTCATCGCGTGACCGCGGGTGCTCCGCTCGAAGCACGCGCGACCCTGGCGCTCGGCTACCTTCTGCTCGTCGCGTACGTCGGCGGGGAGATCGCGCGGCGTGTGCGGCTGCCGCGTCTCACGGGCTACCTGCTCGTGGGTTTCGCCGTCGGCCCTGCGTGGCTCGGGCTCGTGCGGCGCGAGGAAGTGGACGCGCTCCGTTTCATCGCAGACGCCGCCGTGGCGCTGATCGCACTCGCCGCCGGATTGGAGCTGACGCTCGAGCGGTGGCGCCAAGGCCGTGTCGCGCTCGCGCGCCTTGCGACCGGCGCCATCGTGTTCCCCTTCTTAGTCGTCACGCTCGTCATGCTGTCGGTGATCCGGTGGTTTCCACTCACGGTCCATCAGCCGCTCGGCGATGCGGTGGTCGTGGCGCTCGTGCTCGGCACCCTCGCGGCCGCATCGTCGCCCACCGTGACGATGGCGACGATGAGCGAGCTGGACGCGCGAGGTCCCGTGGCGCGCGCGCTGCTCAGCATAACGGTCGTGCAAGACATCGCCATCGCCATCCTCTTCACGCTGGTCCTGGCCAACGGAGGGCTCCTCACGAGCCCCGGCGCCCTGAACGTCGCGGTCGCGGGCACGGCCATCCTGCAGCTCCTCGGCTCGGCCGCGGCCGGTACCCTCCTGGGGTTCGCACTCGAGCGGTACCTGCGCCTGGTGCAGCGGGAGACCGCGGTGTTCCTGGTGGCGGCGGCGTTCGTCGCCGCGGAGGTGGCACGGCTCGCGCATCTCGAGACCCTGATCATCGCGCTCGCGGCTGGATTCTATCTCGAGAACTTCGCGCCGGGCGAGGGCGAGCGGCTGCGTCGCGAGCTGAAACGCGAGTCGCTGCCGGTGTATGTAGCGTTCTTCGCCCTGACGGGTGCGGGGCTGCGAGTCGGCGTGCTGGCGGATCTGTGGCCGTGGGTCCTGCTGCTCGTGGGCCTCCGCCTCGTGGGCCTGCGCTACGGCCTGCTCTGGGCGGGGCGGCATCCGAGTGTGACGCCGGTCCTGGCGCGGGAGGGCTGGCTCGGGCTCATATCCCAGGGGGGAATGGCGCTGGGGCTGGCCCAGCTCGCCCGGCGAGCGTTCCCGGAATGGGGGGTCTCCCTGGAGACACTGATCGTGGCGATGATTGGTGTTCACGAGGTGGCGGGACCCATCTGCTTTCGCACGGCCATCGTGCGCGCCGGAGAAATCGAGGAGACACACGATGCCGAAGCGCCTGTGGATGGTGGCGATGTCGTTTCTGTTCGCGGGGGGGTGCCGTAACGAAACCCGCCTGGCACCGCTGCTCCCTCCTTGCACGGCGGCCGGGGACACGATCAGCCTCCCGCTGCAGGGGGATTACGGCTTCGTAGATCCGGGTCCGATCGAGGGTTGCATGGTGTTCCCCGCGAACTCGTCGGCGTCCCCGGCCGAGTACCTGCTCGTCGCGCAGGCAGCGACGGGCACGCCCAACGTGTCGGGGAGCTTCATTCTCCAGGGCGCGGCGCTCGCGGCCGCGGGCATGGTCCCCACGCGCGCGCCCCGGATCGCCCCCGCGCCTCTCACGGCCCCCGAGCGACTCCACCTCTTGCTGCGTCAGAACGAGCGGGATTTGGCGCAACCGGTCGGCCCGAGCGTGGCCCCGCGCGCCGCGGCGCCGGCCCTCGCGCCCGTGCCCGACGACTCCGGGAGCGTGCGCCCGTTCAAGGTCTGCGGCACGGACCGAGACAAAGCCGGGAACATCACCTGTAAGGTGAGCAACATGGTGACGGTGACGGCGACCGCGCAGAAGGTCGGGACGCACCTCGCCATTTACGTGGACAACGCGGCGCCGTCGGGCGGCCTCTCGCAGCAGGACCTGGACAGCCTGCGGGCGGTGTTCGACGGCCGGCTCTACGGGATCGACCATTCCGCGTTCGGCACGGAATCGGACATCGACAACAACGGCATGGTGCGCGTCCTGCTGACCGCGCGGATTAACATGCTCTGTGACACGATGACGAAGAGCTTCGTCATCGGGTTGTTCGATGGGCGCGATCTCATACCGAAGGCGTCGGGTGGAACGGGCAACAACGGCGAGGTCTTTTACGCGATCGCCGCCGACCCCAGCGGCGCGTCGACCTGCGGGAGCCAGGTCCCCGCGACCACCGTGATGCGGCTTGTGCCCGCGACGTTCGCCCACGAGTTCCAGCACATGATCAGCTTCAACCAGCATTACTTCGTGAACCGTGGTTTTCAGGAGGATTTGTGGCTGAACGAAGCGATGTCGCACTACGCCCAGGAGCGCGCGGGGCGGTCGTTCCTGCCCGACACGGTCCAGTTCTGCAATTACAGCGGTGACAACCTCGTGAACGCCCACCTCTACTTGCAGGCGCCGGACGCCTACTTCGTGATCGATACGGCCGGGATCGGCGGCATCCCGGAGCGGGGCGGGTATTGGCTGTTGCTGCGGTTTCTGATCGACCAGTTCTCGGCGGATACCTCGGTGGCCGCGGCCGACGCGTTCACACAAACGCTCGATCAGACGAGGCTCACGGGCGCTGCCAACCTGGTTGCGCACACGAACAACACGCCGTTCCCCAGGCTCCTGTCGCGCTGGTCGCTGGCGAACTGGGTATCCGATCTGCCCGGCTTCATCGCACCGGACAGCCTGCGGTACAAATCGTACGCCTTTCGCAGCGCGTTCCCGGTGTTTGCCGGCGCCTGTCCTGCCGGCCGCCGACCGCCGAGCACGTTCCCTCTCGTTCCAGAGGTCGGCCTCGGGGACGCGGTGAACTTGGTCGGCACGCTGCGTGCCGGGACGGGGACCTATTACCGCGCGCAACAGACGGCGGGCGGCTCGGGCTTCACCCTGCTCTTCGGCGACGGCTCCGGTCGAGCGCTGCGGGCTTCGTTGGTTCCGATGCTTAATGTGATTCGAATTCAGTGACGACGGTGGTCGGGCGGTCGGGCGGTCAGGCGATCGGGATGGTTGTCGCGCTCCTGACCGGCGGGTCGCCTGTCCGCCTGTCCGCCCAGACGGGCAGCCTCGGTGTGGTTTCGGGCTCCGCCCGCGCGGCGGGCATGGGCGGGGCAGGGGCGGCGATCGTGGGCGATGCCGGCGCCATTTTCGCGAACGCCGCGGCACTCGCCACCGTCCACCACCTCGCTATTGAAGGGTCGTACGAGGCGTATCCCTCGGGCGCGACCCTTTCGACGGGAGCGCTGGCGCTGCGCGTCAGCCGGTTCACGTGGGGAGTGGGCGCCGCGGCGCTCGGGCCGGGCTACACGTCCGCCGATTTGCTCGGCGCCTCGGCGCTCGTGTTCCGCACGGGACTCGTGGCCCTCGCGGCGACCGCCAAGTACGCGCGCCAGACCATCGGGGGCGCCCGGGTCGACGCCTGGGCCGGGGATGCGGGGCTCGCCATCGCCGTGTTCGATCTGATGGCGCTGGGCGTGAGCGTCCAAAACATCGGGGGCGACTTCGGTCCGGTGGCTGGGGGGGTGCACCTCCCACGCCGCACGCGCGCGGGCTTCACGCTCAATTATGTCGATCCCCAGGGCACGCTGCGCCTGCTCACGACGCTCGAAGGTCAATGGCCGTCCGGGGAGAATGCCTTCATCGTTGTGGGCGTGGAGAGCGGAGTGGTGACGCGCGGCCTGGGGGTGCTGGGCCGCATCGGATACGTCGGCCACTCGTCGGCCACGAGCGCGTCGCCGTTCACCGCGGGCGCGAGCGTGGAGCTCGATGGGGGACGCCTGCATCTCGACTACGCGTACCGGGCGGACGACGCGCTCGGCGCGAGACACCGCATGGGGCTGCGATGGATGCCGTGATCGAGCGTCGCCCGCCCAACTGGGGCCGGGTAGGGCGCCGCCTGCTGGCGTGGGTGCTCATCGGTGTTCCGATCGTCCTCCTGGTGGCGCTCGTGGCGAGCGCCGACGCGCGCTATCTCGCGCGCGCCGGGATCGAGGAGGCGCGGATTCTCCTCAAGCGGCGGGCGATCGTGAAGCTTATCGCCGATCCCAAGACCGACCCGGCGGTACGCCGGCGCCTGGCGCTCGTGCTCGCGGCCCGCGCGTATGCGGCGGATTCGCTGGGTCTGCTGGTGGGCGAGACGTACACGAGCTACGTCAACGTCGGCCGGGACACCCTGCTCCTCGTGCTCTCCGCGTCGCGGCGCGAGCGGCTGCGCGAGTATGGCTGGCGCTTCCCGATCGTCGGTGCGGTGCCGTACAAGGGCTTTTTCGACTTCACGGCGGCGCGCCAGGCCGCGGCAGCCCTGGAGCGGAACGGGCTCGACACCTATCTCCGCCCAGCCGGCGCGTTTTCGACGCTCGGGTACTTTTCGGACCCGCTGCTCTCGACCGTCATGGAGCGCGACACGATGGAGCTCGTGGCCACGGTCATCCATGAGCTGGCCCACAACACCCTGTACTTGAAGAGCCAGACGCCGTTCAACGAGAGCTTCGCGAGTTTCGTAGGGTACCGCGGGGCCCAGGCCTTCTTCCGGTCGCGGGGGGACACGCTCGATGCGAAGCGCGCCGCCGCGCGCTGGCGGGACGAGCGCACCCTCGACCAGCTCTACGCGGAGCTCGCCCGCCGCCTCGACTCGGCGTACGCGGAGGGACCGACCGGGCCGGCGCTCGAGCGGGCCCGCGCCGCGCTGTTCGGCTGGGCGCGCGCCCAGCTGACCGGTGCGGTGGGGCAGTCCCTCGAGACCTACGACTGGCGCTGGTTTGCCCGGGCGCCCCTCAACAACGCCGTGGTCATCGCCCAGCGCCTCTATCGCATGAACCTGAATCTGTTCGAGGACATCTACGTCCACTCGAACGCGGACTTGAAGGAGACGATCCGCGCGATTCAGGTGCGGGTGTTCACGCAACCGGGGCAGGACCCCTACGAGGCGCTGTATTCCAGAGGAGGCGGGTGACTAGTTGCCCCGCAGCCGCTCGGCCTCCGCCACCCTCTGGAGTGCGATCGCATAGGCCGCCGTGCGGAACGTCACCCCTTTCTGCTTCGCGAGGTCGCGCACCCCCGTGTAGGCCTTCGTGATGGTCGCCTGAAGCTCGCGGTTGACCTGCTCGTGTGTCCAGCGGTACTGCTGGAGATTCTGCGCCCATTCGTAGTAGCTGACCGTCACGCCGCCGGCGTTCGCGAGAAAATCGGGGATCACCGGGATGCCGCGCTCCTCGAGAATGAGATCGGCGATCGGTGTGGTGGGCTCGTTGGCGCCTTCCACCACCACTTTGCAGTCGATGGTTCGAGCGTTGGCCTCCTTCGTGATGACGCCGCCGAGCGCGGCGGGGACGAGCCAGTCGCAGGGGACGGTCCACAGCTCCTCGTTGCTGATGGCTTTGCCGGGCTGCCATTCCGAGACGGGCTTGCGGGCGGCGGTGTGGGTCAGGAGCCCCGGGACGTCGAGGCCGCCTTCCTTCACGACCCCGCCGGAAACGTCCGAGACGGCGATGACCTTCGCGCCGGCTTCTTCGTGCAGCAACCGGGCGAGGTGCCCCCCGACGTTACCGAACCCTTGGATCACGACGCGGCTCCCTTTGAGCGGTATGCCGAAGTCGCGCGAATACTCCATCATCACGTACATGATCCCACGACCGGTGGCCTCCTCGCGCCCGAGCGAGCCGCCGAGCGAGATCGGCTTCCCGGTCACGGCCGCGGGCGTGTAGCCGTGACGGCTCGAGTACTCGTCGAGGATCCACGCCATGACCTGCGCGTTGGTGGCGACGTCGGGCGCCGGGATGTCGCGGTAGGGCCCGAGCACGATGGAAATACGCTGTGTGAAGCGGCGGGTGAGGCGCTCCAGCTCGAGCTTCGAGAGTCGCTTCGGATCCACCGCGACCCCCCCCTTCGCGCCGCCGAACGGGATGTCCATGAGCGCGGTTTTCCAGGTCATGATGGTCGCGAGGCCCAGCACCTCGTCGTGGTCCGCATCCGGGTGGTAACGGATGCCGCCCTTACACGGGCCTCGCGCCCCGTTGTGCTGGATGCGGTAGCCGGTGAACACCTCGATCCGCCCGTCGTCCATGCGCACCGGGACTTCCACTTGGACCTCGCGGAACGGTCGCATGAGGATGCGCCGCATGTAGTCATCGAGGTTGATCAGGTTGGCGGCGCGCTCGAACTGGCTGTCGACGATCGATTTTCCCGTCATCGTGCGCCCGGTCAAGCGACCTCCTTCGTGCCGGGGCGCAGCATGCTGCGCCCCTACTCGCGGACGAGGCGGCGATTCGCCAGGCGGCCGGCCGGATGCTGCGCTTCGGACAGCGCGTGGGGAACATTCACCGCGCGCGGTCGGCGACCCGCCGCGTCGGCCAGCACGCCGATCACGTCGGCTCCACCCCCCTGGGCGGAGGGCTCGGTGATGTGCTCGAGCACGAACACCAAACCGGTGGCGTGCTCCGCCACGGCGGTCGTCAGGGTCGACCATCCCGCGTCCGCCGGCTGAGGGCGCTGGGCCACGACCAGGGGGCAGACGGCCGGATCGAACCCGGTGCGCGTGACGAGCGGTGCTCCCAGCGCGTCCGCCATGGTGCGCCACACCGGCAGGGCGGGTCCGAGCGCGACGACCTGGCCGAACCGCCATCCGGAGTCCCGCGCCAGGTCGAGAAACGCCGCGCCGAGACTCGCGTCGTCGGGAACGACCGTCGCGTCGTCGGAGGCGAGCACCACGGTGCCGGTCTCGGCGAACCAGAGCTCGGCCGGGGTCAGCCCATCGGGCCGCCGCGGGGCGTAGAACGCGTAGCGCCGGGTGGCGGCGATCTCGCGCTCCGCCGCGACGCGCTGCTCCGCGTGCTCGGCCGCCTGGGCGGCCCCCTCGTACGCCACTTCCGCGGCCTGGTAGCGCCCGGCGTCCCGCAGGATCCGGCCGCGGAGCCGCAGCGTCTCGGTGTGGGGCTCGAGGCCGAACGCCCGGTCGAGCGCGAGCAGGGCGCGGTTGCGGTCGCCCAGCCGGTATGCCGCATAGCCCAGCTCGTGCCACACGAGCGCGAGGTCCGGGTCGAACTCGACCGCCTGCTCCAGCGTGGCGAGGGCCTCACGATAGCGCGTGAGCTCGATGAGCGCCGCCCCCTTGAGCGCGAGCGAGAACGCCGAATCGCCGAACTGAGCCCGGGCGCCCTCGGCGAGGCGCAGCGCATCCTCGGCTCGCCCCTGACCGCGCAGCAGCTCGAAGCACTCCGCCCAGCCGGGTTTCAGGTCGGGATGCTTTGCCAGCAGCTCGCGGTAGGCCTTCTCGGCGTCGGCGACGCGTCCTTCGCGAACGAGATAGCGGGCGCGAGCCATCGCGCGCTCGCTCGGCGCGTCCGGGAACAGCTCGTATGACGCGGTCGTCCGCATGGCGCGAATATACCCGCTCTCCGGGCGCTGGCTAGGCGCGCATCACTACGAGACGTCTAGACGTCGAGACGTCCACACGTCTAGATTCTTCGCGCCATGAACGCGATAGACACCGATCGCCTGCTGCGCGAGCTCACCGAATTCTTGCGCATCCCATCCGTCTCGACCAGCGCGTCACACAACGCCGACTGCCGGGCGGCCGCGGAGTGGGTCGCCGGCGAGCTGCGTCGTCTCGGCTGTCGCGAGGTACAATTCCTCGCGAGCGACACGCACCCGGTGGTTTGGGGTGTGGGGCCCGACGTGCCGGGCGCGCCGACGCTGCTCGTCTACGGGCACTACGACGTGCAGCCTCCCGAGCCACTCGACGAGTGGACCACGCCCCCGTTCGAGCCGACGGTACGCGACGGCAAGCTGTTCGCACGGGGCGCCGCAGACGACAAGGGCCAAGTGTTCTGCCTGCTCAAGGCGATCCAAGCCACGGCGAACCGACCGCCCGTGAATTTCCGGTTCCTGATCGAGGGAGAGGAGGAGTACGGCAGCCGCGTGTTGTTCGAGCTGCTGCGCCGCGAGCCCGAGCGTACCCGAGCCGACGCCGTGCTCATCGCCGACATGGCCTACGTCGCGCCGCGCTGGCCCGCGGTCTACACCATGCTGCGCGGGCTGTGCTATGCCGAGATCAGCGTGCGCACGGCGAAGTCGGATCTGCACTCGGGAGAGTTCGGCGGCGCGGCGCCCAACGCGCACGAGGAGCTCGCGCGTCTGCTCAGCCGCCTGAAGACCCCCGACGGCAAGGTCCACATCCCGGGTCTCTACGCGCCGGTGAAGCGTCCTTCCAAAGGCGAGCTCGCGACCTGGAAGCGCCTTCCCTTCAAGGAGGGCGAGTTTCTCAAGCACCGCGTCCAAGCGAAGGCGCTCACCGGGCTCAAAGCCTACACGGTGCTGGAGCGCCTCTGGGCGCTCCCGACCTTCGAGATCCACGGGATCACCGGGGGGTTCACGGGAGACGGGGCGAAGACCGTGATCCCCGCGGAAGCCACGGCCAAGGTGAGTCTCCGGCTCGTGCCCAACCAGAAGCTCAAGGCCGTGGAGCGCCAGCTCGCCGCGACGGTCCGGCGGCTCGCGCCCAAACACGTCCAGGCGAGCGTGAAGTTCCTGCACGGCGCGGACCCGGCCACGGTAAAGGTGACGCACCAGGCGTTCAAGCTGCTCGATCAGGCGTTCCGCGAGGTCGTGGGGCGGGGGACGGTGCCGGCGCGCGCCGGTGGCTCGATCCCGGTGGTCCCCGCACTTGGGAAGGGCGGCGCGCCGGTCATTCTCACCGGCATCGGCCTCCCGGACGACCGGCTGCATGCGCCGAACGAGAAGCTCGACCTGAAGCAGTTGTGGGACGGCATCCGGGTGTTCGGTCGCTTTTACGAGCTGCTCGGCAGCATGGGAGTGGGCTAGCGGCGGATTCGCTCGACCTAGAAGCGGGAGGCCGTGAGGGTCACATCCGCCCCGGCCCAGGCGCGTGCAAACCGGGTGTCCACGTCCGCCGCCTCGCTGGTCTTCCCCTGCGCGCGCAGCGCCTGCGCCAGTCCGAACAGTGACCAGCCGTTCTCCGGGAACCGCTTGAGGTCCTCGCGATACAGCCGCTCGGCCTCCACCGCGCGGCCCGCCCGGAGGAGCACCGCGGCCAGCGAGTGGCGGATCGGGTAATACCAGTCGGGCGGCTCGGTGTACAGCTGGTCGTCCTCGATCTTCATGGCCTCCCGAAAATGCGCGATGCTCTCCTCGAGCCCTCCCCGCCGTGCCGCGATTTCGCCCAAGAGCGCATGCGTCGCGATCTGGAGATTGGTGCTCGGCGTCGTCCACCCGGCCGAGGCATAGGCTTGCGTTCCACCGGCGGCGATTTGTTGCAGTGTATCGAGTGCCGCCTGGGCTTCCGCGAAGCGGCGCGTCGCCGCCAGCGCGACGCCGCGCGCGTACTGCGCCATGCCCCGCGAGTACGCGAGGTCCACCGGCGGCAGCGGCATGGCGAGCAGCTCGTCCCAGCGGCCGAACGTCACGAGGGTCAGATAGGTGTAATGGAGATACGGTTCGAGGAACGGCACCTGCTTCGCGGCCCCCACGGGGGTCGTCGCCGCGGTCCGCTTCGCTGCCGCGATGGCCAGCGCGCTCTTGCCGGCGAGGGTCGCGGCGAACGCCATGAAGTGGTGGTTGTGCGGGTAGTAGGCGAGCGGGTACAGGCCTTGGGGCTTCTGCCCCTCGATGAAGACTTCGTCGGCGTGGACCGCATGTTCGTTGACCGCGATCGCGTCGGCGTAGCGTCCCACCCGGATGTAGATGTGGGCGGGCATATGGACGAGATGCCCGGCGCCGGGCATGAGTGCCGCGAGCCGCTCGGCGCACGGCACGGCTTTCTCCGGAGCCACCGCCTCGACCGCGTGGATGTAATAGTGGCATGCCCCGGGGTGGCGCGGGTCGGACCGCAGCACGCGCTCGAGCTGGGCCACGAGCTCGCGGGTCCCGGGATACGGCTGCCCCGTTTTCTTGTCCCAGTAGTTCCACGGGCGCTTATCCATCAGCGCCTCGGCGTACAGCGTCGCGGCGTCGAGGTCGTTGGGATACCGCTTCACGACCTCGCCCATGGCCGCCGCGTAAGCCGCGTCGAGCGCCGCGCGCGCGGCCGGGGGGACCGGTGCGTACCGCTTCGCGAGCGCGCCGATGTAGGCCTGCTCCCGCGGGCTCGCATGTCGGAGGCGCGACCGCGCCTGCTCGAGAGCCTGGTATGCCGCGAGCCCGGCGGCGGAGTCCATTCCGGCGTTCACATGTGGGCCGTACGCATAGGCCGCGCCCCAGTAGCACATCGCACAGTTCGAGTCGAGTCGCGCGGCTTCGTTGAACGAGCGGATCGCCTCGCCGTGGTTGAAACCGTACACGAGCCGCATGCCCTGGTCGAAATACCGCTGGGTGAGCGGAACCGGGGTCGTGATCGGGACGTGATGGTCGCCCAGGTCCGTGTACAGGGGGACCGTGTCGGGGGATGAGCCGGCCACCGCCGCCAGGATCACGAGCAGGGGATGTGCGAGCATGGGACCTCCGTTAGACGCGCGTCTTGCTGAGGCTGCGCAACCGATTGATGTCGTGCTGCGTCAGCCCCCGTCCCCCATACCGCTCTTCCTTCCACGGATCGCCGCGCATGTGGTAGCCGTTCTGCTCCCAAAAGCCGGGAACGTCTTGGTCGACTAGCGTGAACCCCCGTACCCACTTCGCGCTCTTCCAGAAATACAGGTGCGGCACCAACAGCCGGGCAGGCCCGCCGTGCTCGGGCGTGAGTCCCTCCCCGCTCCACTTGAGCGCGATCAGGTTGTCCGGGCGATCCAGATCGCCGAGCGGCAGGTTGGTGGTGAACCCCTGCTCGGCCGAGACGAGACAGTACTGCGCGTCGGGCTTCACCCCCGCGCGTTCCAGCAGGAGCCGCACCGCCACGCCCTCGAAGGTGTTGTCGAGCCGGCTCCAGCGCGTGACGCAATGGATGTCACAGCGCACCGACTTCCGCGGCAGCTCGAGCAGCTGGTCGTAGGTGAGGGTGAACGGTCGGTTCACTAACCCGGACACCTCGAAGGTCCAGGTGCGCGTGTCCACGGTCGGTACGTCGCCGTAGTGGAGCACCGGCCATTTGGTGGTCAGGACTTGGCCTGGTGGCAGGCGGTCTTCAGCCACCGGCGAACGTCGGCGCAGCGTATCCAGGAATTTCGTCATGGAGAACTGTCTCGACATCGAATGCCTGCGCGAAACCCCGTATCACCGCGGCGACGGCTTTGTCCCAAAGCCCCGTTTCCCGTTTCTCGTTTCCCGTTTCCCGCGCTACGGAGGTCATCTCGACTCCCTTGATCCCGCACGGCACGATGCGTTCGAACTGGGCGAGGTCGTTCGTGACGTTCAGCGCGAACCCATGCCACGTGACCCATTGCTTCACGTGGATCCCGATGCTCGCGATCTTGCGGCTCCCCCCCCCGGTCCAGACACCGGTGTAACCCGGGTTCCGCCCGGCGGGTATGCCGAGCTCGGCGAGCGCGTCGATCAGCGCCTGCTCGAGGGTGCGCAGATACCAGTGCAGATCCGGCGTGTGGTGGGTCAGGTCGATGATCGGGTAGCCGACGAGCTGGCCGGGGCCGTGGAACGTCACGTCCCCGCCGCGCTCGATCTCGAAGACCTCTACTCCGTCGCGACTGAGGAGATGGCCCGCGTCGGAGTTGCGGCCCAACGTCACGACCGCGGGATGCTCGAGGAGGAGAAGCCGGTCGTTCGCCAGGCCGCCGTCGATGCGGGCCTGGGCGAGGGCGCGCTGCCACGCGAGTGCTTCGGCGTACGGGACGATGCCGGCCTGCACGACGTCGAGCACGCGGCCGCTCACGATGCCGCACGTCCTCTCACCGCCCAGCGGCTTCCCGCAATGCCCAGCACGAAGCTGCCGGCCGTCAGGAACGCCATGCCGGTGAATTGCAGGAAGTGCCACACCGGAACCGCGAGGATTCCCAGGAAGAAGGTCCCGAACACCGACAACGCGCTGATCACACCGCGCTGCCAGATATTCTCGAGTTCTTGACTGCGCCGCCAGCTGAAGATCACGGCGACGATCATCCCCCCGACGGTGCCCCAGATGGGATCGAGCTCGCTCACGCTTTCGCCGTACCGACTGATCTCGGTCCGCTGCAGAAAGCGCACGAGCAAGAGCACGATCGTCAGGCACGCACCCCCGAAGCCGACGCCCGTGCCTAGGGCGCCGATTCCGATGGCGAGCGGATCCTTTTCCCGAGCGGGCGCGGGACCGGTCACATGTCCACCACGCGGCCCAGCGAATCGAGCGCGGCTTGGGCCACGGCCTCGGACATGGTCGGATGCGCGTGAATCGCCAGCTCGACCTCTTCCACCGTGTATTCGTTCTCCCGTGCCACCGCCAGCTCGTGGATGATCTCGGACGCGTGCCCGCCCACGATGTGCGCGCCCAGGATCTCGCCGTACTTCTTGTCGCGCAGGATCTTCACGAACCCCTCGGTCTCGCCCGTTCCCCGCGCCCGGCCGTTGGCCGAGAACGGGAAGCGGCCGGCCACGTACTCGACCTTCCGCTCCTTGCATTGATCCTCGGTGAGCCCGATGCTGGCCACCTCCGGGTGGCAGTACGTGACGCTGGGCACGTTATCGTACCTGATGGCGTGTGCCTTCTGGCCCGCGACGAGCTCACTGACCGTCACGCCCTCCCGCATTCCCTTGTGGGCGAGCATCGGCGGCCCCGCCACGTCGCCGATGGCGTAGTAGCCCGGCGCCGTCGTCTGCAGGCTCTGATCGACCTTGATGAAGCCGCGGTCGGTCACTTGCACGCCGCATTCCGCCAAGCCGATGTTCTCGGTGTTCACCGCGCGACCCGCCGCCATCAGCACGGTCGCGACCTCGATCTTCTGCGTGGCGCCGCCCGCCTCGACCTCCAACGTCACCTTGTCCTTCCCGGGCGTGCCCTTCTTCACCTTGGCGCCGGCGATCACCTCGATGCCCCGCTTCTTGTAACTCTTCGCCAGGGCGTCCGACGCCTCGGCGTCCTCGAGCGGCAGGATCCGAGGGAGTGCCTCGATCAGAGTCAGCTTGGTGCCGAAGGCGTGGAAGATGTCGGCGAACTCCATGCCGACGGCGCCCGCGCCGATGATCGCCATCGACGCGGGGGCCTTCTCGAGGAACAGGGCCTCGTCGGAGGAGATCACCGTGGTCTTGTTGATCTCGAGGCCGATCTGCGGCAGGCCCTTCACGCGCGATCCAGTCGCGATGATCACGGCCTTTTTCGCCTCGTGCAGGTCGTTTCCGACCTTCACTTTGCGGCCGGGCTGAAGCACCCCGGCGCCCTTCACGACTGTGACCTTGTTCTTCTTCATCAGGAACTCGACGCCCTTCGAGTTCTGGTCGCTCACTTTGCGGGAACGCTGCATCGCGACGCCGTAGTCGGTCTTCACGGCGCCGGCCTCGACGCCGAATTCCTTGGCGTCGCGCAGCAGGCTTGCGATGTAGGCGGAGTGGAGCAACGCTTTGGTGGGGATGCACCCGATTTGACTGGCCAACGGTGTCCCCCTCCCAAGTGCGGATTGCGGATTTCGGATTGCGGATTGGGAGCGCGGTCTTCGATTCCGCAATCCGCAATCGCCAATCCGCAATCACAACAGCATCGCCAGCGGGTTTTCCAGCATCTGTTTCAGGGTTTTCAAGAAGGCCGCTCCCGTCGCACCGTCGATCACCCGGTGGTCGCAGCTCATCGTGATCCGCATGCGGCGCCGCGCCCCGAGTTGGCCGTCCACGACCACCGGCTTCTGAACGATCGAGCCGACGGCGATGATCCCGGCCTCCGGTGGATTGATCACCGCGGTGAACTGGTCGATG
>WNGD01004371.1_pt1 | contig 13951 bp, 10 predicted proteins | sample 5400671 | NCBI WGS metagenome assembly WNGD01 (sample SAMN13153369, study PRJNA577476) | soil metagenome | isolation source: 40 cm soil or saprolite under grassland replicate 2 | place: USA:California | collected 2016-06-15
GGCACAGCGGGCAAAAAAACGTCGATCTGCCGCTCTGCACCATGCGCCTGATGGTGCCTTTGCAGCCCGGCGTCGGGCAGCGTTTGCCGGCGCGGTCGTAGACGCGGAAATCGTGCTGGAAATCGCCGAGCTCGCCGTCGGTGCGGCGATGATCGCGCAGCGAGGAGCCGCCGGCTGCGATCGCGTCCGCGAGCACGGCCTTGATGGCGTCGACCAGCCGTTGCGCGCGCTCGTTCGGCGCCCCGGCTTTGGTCGCGATCGTCGACGCGCGCCGCTTGGGCGAGAGCCGCGCGCGGTGGAGCGCCTCGCAGACGTAGATGTTGCCGAGCCCGGCCACGACCTTCTGATCCGACAGCGCGGCCTTGAGCGAGGTCTTCTTGCCCTTGCACGCGCGCGCGAGCATCGCGGCGTCGAATTCGTTGCCGAGCGGCTCGGGGCCGAGCGCGCGCAACAGCGGCTCGCGCTCGAGCTCGGCGCGGGGCACGAGCTTCATCATGCCGAAGCGACGCGGGTCGTTGAAGGAGATGCGCGCGCCCGACGACATGTGGAACACGACGTGGTCGTGGGCGGCGTTCTTCGAGCGCTCGTGGTAGTAGCGGCCGGGCGTGGTTTTGCCGCGCCGCGTCGCGACGCGAAACGAACCCGACATGCCGAGATGCATCACCAGCACGTCGCCGGAGGAAAGGTCGGCGAGCAGATATTTGGCGCGCCGGCCGAGCCCCTCGACCGTCTTGCCTTCCAGCCGGGCGACGAAATCCTGCGCCAGCGGCCAGCGCAGGTCGCCGCGATGCGCGACGACCTTGGTGAAGCGCGCGCCCTCCATCACTGGCGCAAGTCCGCGGCGCACGGTCTCCACTTCAGGCAATTCGGGCATGGTTAACAGGCTCCCGGGCGACACATAGCGTCCGCCGCGCCGGCGCGCTATGGTCTCAGCGGGCGAAAGACGATGCCGCGCGCGCGCGAACATACCGATTTCGGCTTCCGGCAGGTGCCGCTCGAACACAAGCAGGCGCTGGTCGACGACGTTTTTCACAGCGTGGCGAGCCGTTACGACCTGATGAACGATCTCATGTCGGGCGGGCTTCACCGCGCCTGGAAGGACGCGCTCGTCACCGCCGTCAATCCGCCGCGGGCGCGGCCGGCGGCAACCCACGAGGCCAAGGCGAGCGCGCGGCCGTTCGCGCTGCTCGACCTCGCCGGCGGCACCGGCGACATCGCCTTCCGCGTGGTCGAGGTGGGCGGCAGCGGCACGCGCGCGACCGTCGTCGACATCAACGCCGACATGCTCGCGGTCGGGCGCGCGCGGGCGGTCGAGCGCGGGCTCGACGACGCGATCGCGTTCGTCGAAGGCAATGCCGAGGCGCTGCCGCTTCCCGACCGCGGCTACGACGCCGTCACCATCGCCTTCGGCATCCGCAACGTGCCGCGCATCGCGGCGGCGCTCGGCGAAGCCTATCGCGTGCTGCGCATCGGCGGACGCTTCCTCTGCCTTGAATTCTCCGCCGTCGACGTGCCGGGCCTCGCCGCGCTTTACGATTTCTATTCCTTCAACCTGATTCCCGCGCTCGGCCGCGCCGTCACCGACGACGCCGAGGCCTACCGCTATCTGGTCGAATCGATCCGCCGCTTCCCGCGACCCGACGCGTTTGCCGACATGATGCGGGCGGCCGGCTTTGCCCGCGTGTCGTTTCAACGCATGAGCGGAGGCATCGTCGCGCTGCATTCGGGTTGGCGGTTGTGATCGCGGGTCCGGCCCACCTCGTCCGTCTCGCCCACGCCGGTTTCGTGTTCGCGCGCGAGGGCGTATTCGCCGGAATCGACACCACGCTGCTGCCGCCGCCGGCGCGCGCCGCGGTGCGGCTGGCGCGGTTGATCGAGCGGCCGGCAAGCCGCGTGGCGGCGAACCGCCTCGCGGCCGCGCTCACCCGGCTCGGCCCCAGCTACGTGAAGCTCGGCCAATTCCTGGCCACGCGGCCGGACGTGGTCGGGGTGGCGTTGGCGCGCGACCTCGAGACGCTGCAGGACAAGATGGTGCCGTTCGCGCAGGCGGAGGCCGAACGCGCCGTCGAAGTCGCGTTGGGCAAGCCGCTCGCCAAGCTGTTCGCGTCGTTCGGGGCGCCGGTGGCGGCCGCCTCGATCGCGCAGGTGCATCGCGCCGCGGTCGCAACCAATGGCCGCTGCGCGGTGGCGGTGAAGGTGCTGCGGCCGGGCGTCGAGCGGCGCTTCAGGGTCGATCTCGACGCCTTCGTCTTCGTGGCGCGCAACGCCGAGAAGCTGTCCGCGGAGGCGCGGCGGCTGCGCCTCGTCGAGGTGGTGGAAACGCTCCGCCGCACCGTCGCGATCGAGATGGACCTGCGCTTCGAGGCGGCCGCGCTCTCGGAGATGGCAGAGAACACCAAGGACGATCCCGATTTCCGCGTGCCCGCGGTCGACTGGGACCGCACCGCGCGCGACGTGCTCACGCTCGAATGGATCGAGGCGACGCCGCTGTCCGACCGCGCCCGGCTCGAGGCCAAGGGCTTCGATCTCTCCCGCCTCGCCCGCGCGGTGATCCAGACCTTTCTGCGCCAGGCGCTGCGCGACGGCTTCTTCCACGCCGACATGCATCCCGGCAATCTCTTCGTCGACGATGCCGGCGAGCTGGTCGCGGTCGACTTCGGCATCATGGGCCGCCTCGGGGCGAAGGAGCGGCGCTTCCTAGCCGAGATCCTGCTCGGCTTCATCACCCGCAACTATCACCGCACCGCCGAGGTGCATTTCGAGGCCGGCTACGTGCCGCGGCATCATTCGGTCGAAAGCTTCGCGCAGGCGATCCGCGCCATCGGCGAGCCGATCCACAACCGCACCGCGGAAGAGATCTCGATGGCGAAGCTGTTCGCGCTGCTGTTCGAGGTCACCGGCCTGTTCGACATGCGCACCCGGCCGGAACTTCTGCTGCTGCAGAAGACCATGGTGGTGGTCGAGGGCGTCGCCCGCTCGCTCGATCCCAAGCTCGACATGTGGACGGTGGCCGAGCCGGTGGTGCGCGACTGGATCGAGCGCAATCTCGGCCCCGTGGGCAGGATCGAAGACGCCGCGGAAGGCGCGATCGAGGTCGGCCGCTTCCTCGGCGGCGCGCCGGAACTGCTCTCGCGCGGCGCCGTGCTGGCGGAGCAACTCGACGCCATCACCCGCGACGGCCTGGTGCTGGCGCCGCAGACGGTCGCCGACATCGGCCGCGCGCAGGCGCGGCGCAACCGCTGGACCGCGGCGGCGTTGTGGGCGATCGCGCTGCTGCTGGCGTGGCTCATCTATCTGCTGGTTACGGCGCCGTCGTGATTGCATTGATTGCATTGCAATCATAGGCTAGGCTTCGCTCACAAGCGAGCGTCCGCCCATGGCCAGCATCACCATCCGCCAGCTCGACGACGATTTGAAGCGGCGCTTGCGGCTGCGCGCGGCGCGCAACGGCCGTTCGATGGAGGACGAGGCGCGCACCATTCTGCGCAACGCCGCCGGCCTCGAGGAGGGTAAGCTCGAAGCCCGCGATGGCGCGCGCCACCACGCCACGCCAAGCGGCCGCGTCGCGGCCGATGCGCCGGCGCCCGCGGCGGCCAGCGGCCACAGCGCCCGCACACAACCCATTCTCCTCATCATCGGCGGTGGCATTGCCGCCTACAAGGCGCTCGATCTCATCCGTCGGCTCAAAGAGCGCGACCTCGCCGTGCGCTGCATTCTCACCAAAGCGGCGCAGGAATTCATCACGCCGCTGTCGGCCGGCGCGCTTTCCGGCGAGCGCGTGTTCACGGACTTGTTCGATCCGGGAAGCGAGTTCGACGTGGGCCACATCCGCTTGGCGCGCGAGGCCGATCTCGTCGTGGTCGCGCCCGCGACCGCCGACCTCATGGCCAAGCTCGCGGGCGGACACGCCGACGATCTCGCCAGCGCCGTGCTCATCGCCACCGACCGCCCGGTGCTGCTGGCGCCGGCGATGAACCCGCACATGTGGGAGCACAGGGCGACGCGGCGCAATCTCGCGCGGCTCATCGACGACGGCGTCGCGCTGGTCGGACCAAACGCCGGCGAGATGGCGGAGGCGGGCGAGGCCGGCGTCGGGCGCATGGCCGAGCCGCTCGAGATCGCGGCGGCCGCGCTGTCGCTGCTCGGGCACGGCGAGGGCGCGCTCAAGGGCAAGCGCGTGATCGTCACCTCCGGCCCGACCCATGAGCCGATCGATCCGGTGCGCTACATCGCCAATCGCTCCTCGGGCAAGCAGGGCCACGCCATCGCCGCCGCCGCCGCCGCCGCGGGCGCCGACGTGACGCTCGTCTCCGGGCCGGTCAACCTGCCCGATCCGCCCGGCGTCAGCGTCGTCAAGGTCAAAACCGCGCAAGACATGCTGGCGGCGGTGGCGAAAGCGCTGCCCGCGGACGTCGCGGTGTTTGCGGCGGCGGTGGCCGACTGGCGCCTGGCCAAGCCGCATGCGAACAAGATCAAGAAGCGCGCGGGCGAATCGCCGAAGCTCGCGCTCACGGAAAATCCCGACATCCTCGCGACCGTGGCCCATGACGCGCGCAAGCGGCCGCGCCTCGTCATCGGCTTTGCGGCCGAGACCGATCACATCATCGAGCACGCCAAAGCAAAGCTCGCCCGCAAGGGCTGCGACTGGATCCTCGCCAACGACGTCTCGGCCGAGAGCGGCGTCATGGGCGGCGACCGCAACACCGTGCACCTTGTGAGCGCGCAAGGGGTGGAATCGTGGCCGCCGCAATCGAAGGAGGAGGTGGCGCGCGCGCTCGTCGTGCGCATCGCCGAGACGCTCGCCGGAGCCAAGCGGTGAACAAAGTCGAAGTTCGGATCATGCGGCTTCCGCACGCCGCCGACCTGCCGCTCCCGGCCTATCAGAGCGCGCACGCGGCCGGGCTCGACCTCGTCGCCGCGGTGCCGGCCGGTGCGCCCGTCATCATCGCGCCGGGCGCCCGCGCCGCAATCCCGACCGGCCTTGCGTTCGCGCTCCCCGCCGGGGTCGAAGGCCAGATCAGGCCGCGCTCGGGGCTCGCATTGCACCACGGCGTCACGGTGCTCAATTCGCCGGGCACGCTCGATCCCGATTACCGCGGCGAAGTCCATGTAATCCTTGCGAATTTCGGCCACGACCCCTTTCCGGTGGAGCGCGGCGCCCGCATTGCACAACTGGTGCTGGTAGCAACCCTGCAAGCCGCGATCCGCGAAGTTGCAAGTCTTGATGAAACAACACGCGGAGTTCGGGGTTTTGGTTCTACGGGCACGGGACGAGAAGGACGGACCGACTAGTTTTGGCAGCCGTTTCTCCGATCTTGGGGATTCTTATGCCGCTTCTGCCCCGCAAAGCCGCCTTGGCCATCGCCGCCGTCATCGACATCGCGCTCAACGCACGCGGGCGTCCGGTCGCGGCCAAATCGCTGGCGACGCGCCACCGCTTGCCGCCGCGGCATCTCGAGCCGGTGCTGCAGGCGCTGGTGCGCCACGGCATCCTCAAGGGCACGCGCGGACCGCGCGGCGGCTACGAGCTGGCGCGCGAGCAACGCCGCATCACTGCCGACGATATTTTGCGCGCCGCCGGCACGGCCGACGACATGAACGGAATGCCGCTCACCGGCTCCACGCTGCTCAGCAAGGTGGTGATGCCGGCGCTGGGGCAAGCCGAGCACGCCTTCGCCGCCGCGCTGGCGCGCATCAACGTCGAGGATCTGGCGCATTCCGCCGCCGCGCTGCGCAAATCGGCCAGCGAGGGCTGACGCAATCGTGTGACGTGGGAATCAGTGCGAGCGGCGAACTCGGGCTGCACCCTCGCCCCGCAGTTTGCGGGGCGAGGGAGTGCACCGAGTGCGCGGCGTCATTATGCATCAAGCACAAACGAGCGTGCATTCGGACTTTTTTCATCTGTCTTGATCTGGTCTAAAGATCTGGTCCCGCAAGCTCGCGCGGCAATCCATCGTCTCAGAGATAGCTCCACCACCATTCGCGCCGCCGTTGCTTGAGCGCCGCAAAGGCGCGGCAGGGCGGATAAAGCGCCGCCACGACGCAGAGCCAGACGGCGTAGACGCCCAAGAGGTTGAGCCGGTAGCTCGCGGGCTTTTGCGAGAGAAACGAGCCGAACGTCCAGCCGATGTCGCCCACCACGACCCAGGCGAACCCCACGGCCAGCGCATGGATGAACGCGACGTGCACCACGTAGAAGAAGAACGGCACGCGCCCGAACGTGGTGATGACGTCGGCGATCGCGCCATGCGCGCGCTCGAACAGCGCAAGCAGGATCAGCGCGGGTCCGAGCGTCATCATCAGATACAGCAGCGACGGCGGATACTTTTCGCAATCGATGAACGACAGCACCGTGCCGAGGAAGGTGCTTTGCATGCTCCATGCATCCGGGTCGCCGTAAAGATTGGTGGCCCGCAGCACGACGAAGGCGGCCGTGACGGCGGCGCCGGTCCGAATGAGGAAGGACCGGCGCGACACCGGATCGAGCCTGTACACCGGACCCAAGGCGTAGCCCGCCGCCATCACCCCCGACCAAGGGACGAGGTTGTAAAGCACGAACAGCTTGATCTGCGGTCCGATCTCGATCAGCCCCGGCTGATGCAGCAGCGTCCAGAGCCAGGCGGCGTTGCCCAGATCCGCGGCATCGATGCCGTCGAGCAGGTTGTGTCCCGCGATCATGGCAAGCCCGATCGCGGCGATCACGCCACGCGGCAGGTGCACGAGTCCCGCCAGCACCACCATCGACGCGCCGGTGACCCAGATCACCTGCATGACGAAAACGTTGATTTGGAAGCTGAAGGTCCAGCAGAAGCGCATCAGCGTGAACTCGATCAGGATGAGCCAGAGCCCGCGCGTCAGCAGGAATAAGCTGACTTCGCCCACGCTGCGTCCGCGTTCGCCATAAAGGAAGGCCGAAACGCCGGCGAGGAAGATGAAGGTCGGCGCGCAAAAGTGCGTCACCCAGCGCGTCAAGAACAGCGCGGGATCGGCGATGTCGCGCGGGTTGGGGCCGCTCGCGCCGAAGAAGTCGCGGGTGTGGTCGAGCGCCATCAGCACCATGACCAGCCCGCGCAAGAGATCGATGCTGTCGAGACGAACTCGGCCCGCGGCGCGCGACACGTCGCTTGCGCCCGCGGCGCGCGGAACGTCCACACGCCGCAGATCAACCCCGGTCATGCAATCGTTCCTTGGCGGCGTCCCGATGCGCAGGCGGTCGTGCGCAAGGCGCAACCGTCGATTTGAGATGATGTGCCGAGTCGGTGGCGGCGCTGCCTCAACCGCCGCGACACGAGTCCGGGCACGGACGGACGATCACCCCGCCTTGCGGCCCTGTTTCATGCTGTCCCACCAGGGGCAGACGCCGGGCATGAGATTGTAATTGCCCGCGATCACCTGGACCGGCTGGCGCTGGCCGTTCTCGGCGGCCTCGATGCAGAGCTGGCGCGATTCCTCCTTCTTTTCCGCCGACATCCAACGCCGCTCGTGACCCCACAGGCTCGGACCGAATTTGCGCTCGAACGGCTTCCAGGTGGTGTCGTCGATGAGCTGGCCGCCCCAGCCGTACTCGACCAAGAAGCCCGACGGGTTCCAGGTATAGAACGAGGTGACGTAATCGCCGGAATGGCGGCCGAGCGTGACGCCGATGCGCTCGGGCTCGCCGAGCGCGAGATCGTAGCCTTGGCCCACATCGTCGAAACTGTAGAGCTCCACCATCATGTGATGGACCATGTTGATGCCGCTCTCGACGAAGGCGATGCTGTGATGGCGCGGATTGACGTGGAAGAAATAGGCCGGGAACGGACGCAGCCAGTAGTCGCTGACCTTGAACTCGAGGACGTCTTGATAGAACGCCATCACCTCGGCGATGCGCTCGAAATGCATCACCACATGGCCCATGCCGAGCGGACCGGTGCGGAAGCCGGAAATGTTGCGGCCGGGCTTGAACGGATCGGCGGTTATCTCCGCGCCGTGGAAGATTTCGAGCCGGTTGCCGGCGGGATCGTTGAGCACGATCAAGTCCTCGACGTGGCGCTCGCCGGCGAGCGCGCGCGAGCCGCGCGCAACCTTGGTGCCGGCCGCCTCGATGCGCGCCGCCACGGCGTCAAGCGCCGCGGCGTCGGCGACCTCCCAGCCGAAGAAGCCGATCCCTTGCCCGCCGTCGGCGTCGACCACGAGGCGCTGCTTGCGATCATCCATGCGGAAGGCGAGGCTCGCGCGGCTCTTGTCGATGCGCTGCAGGCCGAGGAAGTTTTCGCCGTAGCTCGCCCAATCGCCCACGTCCTTGGCGCGAACCCCGATATAGCCCAACGCTTCGATGCCCATGATGGTCCTCGCTCATTGCCGTCCGAGAAGGGGCGGTGCGCCGCGAAAAAATAGACCGTTGCGGATAAAACCGCCAGCCGGCCGCGGGGCTTGGGGGCACATTCGTTCGCAAGGCACTCAGCGCGGGCCCGGCAGGCGGCCGATGTGTTCGGCACGGAACGTTGGGTTGAGCATTCAAAGCAAGGTTTTCTGCGCGGATGGATTTATACCTGCGGCCGTAGACACTCACCTATCCGCCGTCATTGCCGGGCATAGCGCGTCGGAAGACGCGCGTGAACGCGCTTACGACCCGGCAATCCATCTTCTTGAGCGAAGCGCTTCTTTTCGATGGATGCCAACAGAACTCGGGCTTGCCAGAGTTCTGCATATCATCAAGCGCCGCAAGTCGGGTAAACCCGACTTGCGGTGTCAAGCCCGGGCATGACGAGTCGAGAACAACGGCCGTTGGTACTGGACCGTTCAAAGCATCTTGCATGCTACCATCCTTGAGGCATTCGTCCCCCCGACGTCTCGGTGCGAGCATGGATAGATTGGGGCGCTCGATGAACCGTCTCGCTCTTTTGCTCGCGGCTACCGTGCTCTTCACCGCAGAAAGCACCGCGGCGCAATCGGTTTCCGAATTCTACGCCGGCAGGCAGATCACGTTCATCGTCGGTGCCAGCACGGGCGGCGGCTACGACAGACAAGCGCGTCTGGTGGCGCGCCACCTTGGCAAGCATATCCCGGGCACTCCGACCATCATCGTGCAGAACATGCCGGGAGCGGGCAGTCTCGCGGCGACCAATTTACATCTACAATGCCGCGGCCAGGGACGGCTCCGTCATCGCTCTCGTGATGCGGAGCATGCTGCTGATAAGGAACTGGAACCCGCAATCGGTCCGCTTCGATCTCGTCGGTCTCAACTGGATCGGAAGCATCAACAGCGAAGTGGCCGTGGCGGCGGCGTGGCACACCGCGCCTCACAAGTCGGCCAACGACCTTTTCGAGCAGGAGTTGATCGTCGGCGGCACCACCGGCGTCGATCCGGAGACGACGCCGCGGCTCTTGAACGCGCTGCTCGGCACGAAGTTCAAGATCGTCAACGGCTACCCCGGCACCACCGAAATCATTCTGGCGATGGAAAGGGGAGAATTGCAGGGCATCGGCGATTGGTCGTGGTCGAGCATGAAGGCTGCGCGGCCCGATTGGCTGCGCGAGAAGAAAATCACGCTGCTGATGCAGGCCGCCCTGCACAAAGAGCCGGAACTTGCCGACCTTCCGTCTGCGCTCGATTTCGTCAAGAGCGATGCCGACCGCAAGGTGATGGAACTTTACCTTACGCAGAAGACCTTGGCACGGCCGCTCATCGCGCCGCCGGGCATCGCGCCTGAGCGGTTGACGGCGCTAAAGGCGGGCTTCGCGGCGCTGGCACACGACAAGGATTTTCTGGCCGATGCCCGCACAGCGGGGATCGACGTCTCGCCGATCGCGGGCGAGGCGGTCGACAGGATCATCGCCATGATTTCGTCCGCCCCGCCCGAGACGGCTGAGCGCCTGGAAAAGGCCATCGGCTCGGAGAAGTGAGCGGCGCTCAGAGCGCATCCGTGGGAGACGGGAGGCTGAGAACGGCTATGACGCCCACAGGTGTTGAAACTCTGCGGCCACGACATCTTCGTAGGGCGGGTCGCAGTCGAGCAGCCCCACGTCACGGGCGAATCGATTGAGCGAGGCGATCGAATGCCTGGAGAGCGACGCGTCGTAGAACGGCAGATCGCGCGCGACCAGCCCAGCGATCAGTTCGGCCTCCAGTGGCGGGAAGAGCTTACGTCCGACATTCGCCGCCAATGACACGTCGTTCCTCAGCGCCACGTGGCTTGCAACCACGGCGCGGACCGCAGCCGCGGCCGTCGCGGGGGCGTTTCGGACGAGCCGGTCCGTGGTCGCGACGACCGGCAGGGTGTAGTCGAAGGCCCCGTTTGGACCGTCGCCCCTGCGCACGTCGAGGACGATCGCTCCCGCCCCGCGGCGCACCGCGATTTCCGCGCCCATGCCATTTGCCCAGAAGCCGTCGATCGCGCCGCTCTCCAAGGCCTTGGCCGCCGTCACGCCGGTGTTGACCTTCAGCTCGAGCCCTCCCGGTATGGGAGAAATGGCGATGCCCTCGCGGTCGGGATCCAGTCCAGCTTCGATCAGCAGCCGCTTGAGGCCCAGCTCGACCCACGGCGACGCGCCGATGCGGCGGCCGCGCACGCATTGCAGATCACCGCGCTTGGCGCCGAGATCGGGCCGCATCACCAGAAACCAGTACATGCCCTGCGCCTGCGCGCAGATGAGTTTGATGCCGTGCCAACGCGGAAAGACGGCGAGCGCGGCATGCGCCTCCGCCGCGACGAAGTCGACCTCGCCGGCCTTCAGCGCCTGATAGGCCTTGTCGGCTGGCGACATGAGGACCAGCGAGGACTCAAATCCCTGCGCGCGGAAAAACCCCAACTCGCAGGCCGCGAGCACCGGAAAATACGAATTCGAGATCAAATCCGGTACTGCGATCTTGATCGGCATCATGCGGATGCTCGCGCGGGCGTCGACGTAGCAGCGTCCTGCGACGGCGTCGCGGCTTTACCGGCAGACCCTGCGGCGGGGTCATCCCCGCATCGACGGCAGCTCTTTTTTGACCCGCTGTTCGACCTCGGTCCATTCCGCCGGGGTCAGCTTCACCGCGCCGACAAACTGGTCGGTGTAGAGCTCCTTCGTCGGCGGGATGTTCTTGATCCCCATATAGGTCTCGACCGACTGCCGTGTGACCTCGGCAAGCTGTGGATCGATGGTGCCGAGCCCGTGTTCCTTGAAGGACGGAACAAAGCCCAAGGACGTGCCGACCTCCTGTCCGTAGAACAAGACTTCACGCGTGGCCGGCGCGCCGCCCTGAAATTCCTTGAGGCTCTCGACATGCAGATCGATCGCCTTTTCCGGGTTGAGGTAGGCGAATTTGAGTCCCTCCAGAAGACCGTCGACGAACGCCTTGCAGATCTCCGGCTTTTTCTCGACCGTCGCACGTTTGCAGGCGGCGACGACGCTGCACATCTTGACGCCGTAGTCCTCGTAGAACATGGCGTTGATGGCGATACGATTGGCCCAGAACGTGGGCGCGATGCTGCCGAAGAAGTTGCCGATCACTTTGATCTGCTTGTCGGCGGCGGCCCGCATCAAGCCCGGTGCATCCATGGTGACGATGTTCACCTTGCCGGCGTCGATGCCGGTTGCTTTCACGAAGGCCGGCCAAAGCTGGAACTCGCCGCCGCCGACGTCGAAGCCGATCGACTGGCCCTCGAGCTGCTTCGGCTCGGTGATGTTGAGTTCCTTGAGCGAGAAGATGCCGATGGGCGAGCGCGGCCAGATGCCGGCGATCGCCACGAGGTCGAGACCGCGGCCGGCGCAGCCCGCCAGTACGGCCATGTCGAGGAGGCCGAAGTCGTACTGACCCTGGTCGACCGGGACGCAGACCTTGGTCGAGCCGAAGCCGCGGTCGATGGTGACATCGAGGCCACGTTTCTCCCAGTACCCGAGCTTCTTGGCGACGAAGGTGAAGCTGAACGTGCCGAGAGGCAGCCACGGCAACGTGAGCTTGATCGGGGTCGCCGCGCGCACGATCGCCGGGGCGGAAATGCCGAATGCACTGCTGGTGCCGGCGACGCCGGCGAGCTTGAGGAAAGACCGTCGATGGAGTGCCATATCGCAGTGTCCTATTAAGTTGCTCTTGTTAAGTTGCTCTTGTGTGAACGATCATGCAAATCGCGTGCCCAGGCCGAGATCAGTACGGACTATATTCGTAGATGACGGCCTTTAGAGGCTTGAGGCGGAAGCCGTTGCAGGCATTGTGGACCTGCGGGCAGTTCGAGAAGGCGGCAATCACGTCCATCTCGGCGCGGAAGTCGATGTAATCGCCGGCCTTGCTTTTCGGCACCTGGATCGACCAGTTGCCGTCGCTGCCGATCGGACAGTTCATGAACACGTTCATGTTGAACGGGACATCCTTCCAGGCAACGCCCCAGGGCTTTAGCGCGGCGGCGAGATTGTCGCGGCAATTCTTGGTATTCTTCACGCCGTAGCGCTTCTCGTTGGTGAAGCTGCTGCAGGCGCCGGCCAGCATGTCGTGAACGCCGCAGCTGTCCGCGATGATCGTCATCATGCCGCGGGCTTCGTCGGAATAGAGGACGTAGCCGACGCGGGGGAAGACCTGTTTGTTGAGATTGATTGTATTCATCACCGACAATTTCTCGGCGAGATTGCCGGCATTGATCGTGACCAGATCGGCCACCTGCTGACCTTCCACGTCGACGATCCGCAAGACTTGGCCCTTGCGGATCTCGGCGGCAAAATGGCCGGCAGGCGCGACCGTCTCTTCGCGCAGCACCTTCATCGTCCGCTGATCAGTCATTTCACACCGTCTCCGAGCGCCGTTACGGCATCAGCCGCCGGCGCTGCCGCTGATGGAGCATCCATGTTTCCGACTCGGGCTCTTGACCCACCCGAATACGCCCAAGCGACCTTCGGAATGCGGCCATCGCGCAGGATAGATTACACGCACGGAAGAATGGGCGGCTGATCCAAGCGGTCCTCGTTCCCGTTACGCGCGCGCCGGCGCCTTGGCGCGCAGCTTGTTCTTGAGGCGGGGATAGGCGCGCAATGCGTTGCCCTCAAAAATCTTCTTCTTGTCCTCGGCCGAGAGCCCCGGCGCATGGTCGACGTAGCGCTTGGTGTCATCGAAATCCTGTCCGGTCTGCGGATCCTTGCCGCGCACCGCGCCGACCATCTCGGAGGCGAACAGAATATTGTCGATCGGCACCACCTTGGTCATGAGGTCGATGCCGGGCTGATGATAGACGCAGGTGTCGAACCACACGTTGTCCTTCATCATCTCGTCGAGCGGCGGCCGCTTGTTGTTGAGCGCCAAGCCGCGATAGCGGCCCCAGTGGAACGGCACCGCGCCGCCGCCATGCGGGATGATCAGCTTCAAGGTCGGGAAGTCCTTGAACAGGTCGCCCATGATGAGCTGCATGAACGCGGTGGTATCGGCGTTGATGTAGTGCGCGCCGGTGCCGTGGAAGGCGGGATTGCACGACGCGCTCACGTGCACCATCGCGGGCACGTCGAGCTCCACCATCTTCTCGTAGAATTTGTACCACCAGCGGTCGGTCAGCGGCGGCGCGGTCCAGTGGCCGCCCGACGGATCGGGATTGAGGTTGCAACCGACGAAACCGAACTCCTTCACGCAGCGCTCGAGCTCGCCGATGCAGCTGTCCGGCGATACGCCCGGCGACTGCGGCAACTGGCACACGCCGATGAAATTGTCGGGGTAGAGCGTGCAGACGCGATGGATCATCTCGTTGCACACCTGCGACCAAGCGAGGCTCACGTTGTAATCGCCGATATGGTGGCTCATGCCCATGGCGCGCGGGGAGAAGATGGTGACGTCGGTCCCGCGCTCGCGCTGAAGCTTGAGCTGCGCGCCTTCGAGGCTCTCGCGGATCTCGTCGTCGGAAACCTTCAGCGACGCCTTGGACGGCTGCTTCGCCGGCTCCTTGACGTGCTCCACCTGCTCCTTGCGCCATCGCAGCAGGTCTTTCGGCTCGGTCGTGTAGTGGCCGTGGCA
>WNGD01011169.1_pt1 | contig 13950 bp, 9 predicted proteins | sample 5400671 | NCBI WGS metagenome assembly WNGD01 (sample SAMN13153369, study PRJNA577476) | soil metagenome | isolation source: 40 cm soil or saprolite under grassland replicate 2 | place: USA:California | collected 2016-06-15
TTGACCCGTTGCGGACATCGGCCGTCACCCGAGGAGGTACGCCGGAAGCCACTCGCACATCCTTCCAGAGTGCTAGTCTTCGCCATTACGATGTCTTCTCCCCAAGCCTGGGGGTTGGATATGAGGCGGCGCGAATTCATCACTCTTCTCGGCGGCACGGCGCTCGCTTGGCCGCTCGCGGCGCGTGCGCAGCAGCCAACGGAGCGGATGCGCGGCAGGGTGTTGGTCCCCGGCCTCATAGTCCTGCTCTGTCTTGCGGGCCTGGGCGTCATCGATCCAGGGGCCATCGCACAGGAAGTCGTGGGGCAGTATCGCTGGCGCCTGGCGATGGACCCGACTGTGCTCACGGTCGAGCAGGAGAAAGAAAAGGCGGCAAAGCCGGGCTCGGATTTCAAGGAATGTGCGAGCGGCTGCCCGGTGATGATCGTCATCCCTGCTGGCAAATTCATTATGGGCTCGCCTGAGAACGAGCCGGAGCGGGAAGCCAGTGAAGGCCCGCAGCACGAGGTGACGGTCGCAAAGCCATTCGCCGTTTCCAAGTTCGAGGTGACATTCGAAGAGTGGGATGCTTGCGTGGCCGCGGCTGCGTGCCCGCGAGTCCCAGACCATTGGGAACGCGGGGACATGCCTGTGATCAACGTGAGTTGGCGCGACGCCAAGCAGTTATGTAGGCTGGCTCTCGCAGTTGACTGGCAAGGAGTACCGGCTTCTGACAGAGGCCGAATGGGAGTACGCCGCGCGGGCTGGCGCCAATACCCGCTATTCCTGGGGCGACGATCCTGGCATGGGCAACGCCAATTGCGACGGCTGCGGCAGTCGATGGGATCTCCAACAAACGGCTCCCGTTGGATCGTTTAAGCCGAACGCGCTGGGGCTTTACGACATGCACGGCAACGTCTGGGAGTGGGTCGAGGATAGCTGGCACGAGAACTACGACGGTGCGCCAACGGACGGATCAGCGTGGCTCCGGGGCGGCGATCCAAGTTTTCGTGTCGTCCGCGGCGGTTCCTGGCGCAACGAATCAGCCCGCTCCGTCCGCGCGGCCGTTCGCGTCAAGCGCCATACCAATGTCCGGTTCGACACTCTCGGCTTCCGGGTAGCTAGAACAATAAGGCCTTGAGCGTCTTTCTTACCTTTCTGGTCCAGGGCGGAACCTTCTGTTTCGCAAAACCAGAAGGAGTGTATGTCGCCTATTGGCACTTTTCTGCCGTGCCGACCGCGCCGAGCAATGTCGGCTATCGGGGGTAGACCGGCCGACATATGCTCAATGTGAGTTCTTCGCATTTTGACCCAGCAGACTCCAAGTCGGTTACCTCGACGATCATCACATCGACGGATTTGAGAAGGATGGAGTTGTCAGCGCGGACTACGCCGGTTCGTCGAAAAGTTGCCTGACGAGGCGGTCGCATTATTCATACCCCAAAAATTTTAGTGTAGCGCGCCTTGATCTCCTCGGTCTGCGCGAGCACCGCGACGGGATCGGCTCGCAACAACTTCACTGCGGATAGCGAGGTTCGTCCTGGCCGCTCCTTAACGAGCGCATGAAATGAGAGATGTGCGAAGGCATCGACAAACAACTGCTGCGCCTCGACGCTGAATAAGAAGCTCTGGAACAGGCGCGCGGCATTCGAGTTTGGCGCGCTGCGGAACACCCCGCTCGGAACAGGGATCAGTGGTGAGCCCTCGGCCGCGTGAACGACCTCAACCGGCTGACCCTGATCCTTGAGCAGCACCAGGCTGTAGTCGTTACCATCGGCCATGACCGCGCGCTCGCCGATCGCCACCTTTTTCGGCGGATCAGCGGCCGATTGGACTTGCATGACTTTCTGTTGCGCGAGCGTTTCGAAATATGGCCAGCCGAGTTCGCGCACCAGGAGGAACGTCGTGGTCAGGATCGCGCCGCTATAGCCCGGGTGGCCCTTTACGAGCTTGCCCCGCCACTTGGGGTCGAGCAGGTCGGCGTAGCTCTTCGGGGCATCCTCGCGCGCGACGAGATTCGTGTTGTAGCCGATAACTTCGAGCCAGGCGCACAGGGTCGCGTGCATCCCGCTTGGATCCACGTGTTCCGGCGGAAAATACTTGGTGACGTCCTCCGGAACGTAGGGTGCAACCCAATCCTTGCTTTTCCAGTCAAGGAAGTGGGCTGGGTCCGTGCTGCAAACGACATCGACCGCATAGATGCGGCTCGCCTGTTCCTGGCCGATGCGCTGAAAAATCCGTTCCGCGCCCGAGCGCTCAACACGCACGGCAATGCCGGGGTATTTCGCCTCGAATGCCTTGGCGAGTCGTTCCGAGGTCGGAAGCTCGAGCGCCGTGTAGAAAGAAATCTTGCCTTCCTTGCGGGCGGCTTCGATAAGCGCCGGCGTGACTGCACTCGGTTCAGCCGTGGCGGCTTTAAGGGGTTCCGCGAAGACGGCGCCGGCGGCCATCGCCGCAGACGCCTTAAGCACATCGCGTCTGGAATGCGTCGGCTTTCGCATGGCTCGCACCTGCATTGATGTATCTTTGCCGGTCAGGCTGGGTCGAGACTTTCACGTGCCGCGAGCGGCCATGCCATCGACTGCGCTCCGTGGCGAGCGGCGCTGCGTCACGACCTGCTTTCCCGGCGCGCAGGCAATGTGAACTGAAAGATAGCACCCCGCGGGGCGTTGGCCGTGGCCCATACCCGTCCACCGTGAGCCTCGACGATCGAACGGCAGATCGACAGCCCCATGCCCATGCCGTCGGCCTTGGTCGTGTGGAACGCCTGGAACAGGCGGTCGAAGCTCTCCGGCGGCAGTCCCGGCCCGGAATCTCGCACCGCGACGAGCACGCTGTCTCCTGCATTGCTTGCACTGCTGATCAGCAGCTCTCGCGGCCCCTCGTTCACTGCGCTCATTGCTTCCACGGCGTTGATGATCAAGTTCAGCAGCACTTGTTGCAGTTGGATGCGATCCCCTTGCACCTCCGGCAGGTCCTGCGCAAGTTGGATCTGCAAGGCGACGCGATGGCTGAGCAGCTCGCTCCGGATCAGGGTGGTGGCGTCGACGATCGCTCGGTTGATGTCCAACGGGTCGTGCCGTGGGGGCACTTTTTGGACGAGGGCGCGAATTCGGCCGATGACGTCATTCGCTCGATTGCCGTCCTTGATGATATCGCCGAGCGCCTGCCGGACCTCGTCCGGGTCAGGCGGCTGGGCGCCAAGCAAACGCACGGCGGCATGGGCATTGGTGACGACCGCGGCGATCGGCTGATTGACCTCGTGGACAATCGAGGCCGCGAGGTACCCCATCATGCTGACGCGGTTGGCGTGCGCAAGCGCCAGTGCGCGTTGCTTCTCGGCTTCGAACAGCCGCACGTTTTCGATCGCGATCACTGCCTGGTCAGCGAAGGTCTCGAGAAGCGCGATTTGCTTGTCGCGGAACGGCCGGACCTCCATTCGGCGTATCAGAATGACTCCAATGGGGTTACTTTCGCGCAGCAACGGCGTCGCAAGCGTGGTCCGATGGCCCTCCTCTTTCGCGTGCCTGCTGCCTACCGGGTACTCGCTATCCTCCGCGGCGAGGTCGTGGACATGAATCGTCCGACGCTCGCATGCGGCTCGTCCAATCACCGTGTCTCGGTGTGCGGGGATTCCCTCGCGGGCATGGCTCGTCGTCGGAATTCCCCCGTATGAAGCTACCAGCCGTAGCAGGCCGCCCTCCAGGCGGAAGATCACCGCATTGTTTGCGTCGCACAGGCGAGCGGCATTTTCGCCTACCGCGTCCAGCACCGGCTGAATCTCGGTCGGCGAGTTCGAGATGATGCGCAGCACCTCGGAGGTGGCGGTTTGCTGCTCCAGCGCCTCGACAAGCTGTTCCCGCGCCTGGGCGATCTCGCGTCTGCATGTTTTGAGCTGCTGTTCGGGATCAGCGCGGGGCTGGCGAGTTTGACCGGCGCGCGTTTTCGCCTTCGTTCCAGTCAAACGAAGCTTGCGACCGTGCGTTCGGCTCTTCGCCCCTTTGCGAGACAAGATCACCTCATCGGCGCCGGGACTGGCCCCAATGCTGGTCGTCACAGCCGGGGGACTGGGTCTTCCAGTGCAGGGAGAATAGCACGCAGCCCCGAGCGCCTGTCAGCCCTTCATCGCCGAGCAGCATGACGGCCGCGGACCCATCGGAAGTTGTCAAGCGCCGCAACGGAAGTCCGGTTCTGGCACAACTCGCACCTCGCCGTTTTTGCGCTCGAAGCGGCGCGTTTTCACTCCGGCTGGCCGTAGTTCTGATCGTCCCATGTGATGCGGCCGTGATATATAGACCGCGTTTGCCATGCCTGCAGCCCCGCAATCGATCATCGACACTCGCCGTCACCAGATGTTTCCGGTTCTGGAGTCGGCGGATATCGAGCGCGTGCGCCGCTTTGGCAAAGTTCGTTTCTATCGTGCGGGCGAGGCACTCGTGCAAGTCGGCAACGTCGGCCCAGGTCTCACGATCATCCTGACCGGACGGGTCGATATCACTCAGCACGATGAATCAGGACACCGCCGGCACATTGTTACCCATGGGCCGGGATCTTTCATGGGCGAGTTGGCGCAGCTTGCGGGCCGACCCGCTCTCGTCGATGCGCACGCGCAAGACGAGGTCGAAGCCCTGATCATCCCGCCTGAACGATTGCGCGCATTGCTGATCGGCGAGGCAGAGCTTGGGGAGCGCGTTATGCGCGCCCTGATTCTGCGTCGGGTGGGTCTCCTTGAGACCGGCGCCGGCGGGCCAGTGATCGTGGGCCTTCCGCAGAATGGGGATGTGCTTCGGCTTGAAGGTTTTCTCCGGCGCAATGGCCATCCCTACCAAAGGCTGAGCCCCGAGACCGATGCGGATGCCAAGGCACTGATTGAGCGCTTCCATGTCGACACCGGTCAGTTGCCTATCGTGCTTTGTCCAGGCGGACAGCTCTTGCGCAATCCGACCGAACCCGAGCTCGCCCGCTGCATCGGCTTGCTGGGACCGATCGATCCGAACCGCCTCTACGACGTCATCGTCGTGGGTGCCGGGCCCGCCGGTCTCGCTACTGCCGTCTATGCAGGTTCGGAAGGACTCTCGGTGCTCGTCCTCGACTGCCGTGCATTCGGCGGCCAGGCCGGAGCATCCGCTCGCATCGAGAACTATCTGGGTTTTCCAACCGGCATCAGCGGCATGGCTCTGATGGCCCGCGCGTACAATCAGGCGCAGAAATTCGGGGTCGAGATGGGGATACCCGATGAGGTAACGGGGCTCGATCGATTGGACGGTGCGGAGAGCGGACCCTTCGTACTGAAGCTTTCCAATAGCGAGCGGGCAAAGGCACGTTCGATCGTGATCGCCACCGGCGCGAGATACCGGCGGCTCGCCGTCGATGGTCTGGAAGCATTCGAGGGCTCCAGCGTGCACTATTGGGCATCGCCGCTGGAAGCAAAGCTTTGCAGCGGGCAGGAGGTGGCGTTGGTCGGAGCCGGCAATTCCGCCGGACAAGCAGCCGTGTATCTCGCGAGCCATGTCGCCAAAGTGTGGCTGCTTGTGCGCGGGCCAGAACTTGCGGCGAGCATGTCGCGCTACCTGGTCGATCGAATTGCCGGCCTCACGAACGTGGAAGTGCTGACGCAAACGAAGGTCACTGGTCTGGAGGGTCGCGACGGAGTGTTGGAGGCGATCCGCTGGCGCCAAGGATCAGGAGAGGAAGTGCGTAGGCCCATTCAACACCTTTTTTTGTTCATCGGAGCAGATCCGAACACCGACTGGTTGTCGGGATCGGGCGTCGCATTGGACGCGAAGGGCTTCGTACTTACCGGCGGAGACTGCAATGAAACCCGCAATCCGCTGGAGACCAGCCGGCGCGGGATTTTTGCGATTGGGGACGTGCGCTCGGGCTCAATCAAGCGCGTCGCCGCAGCCGTCGGAGAGGGCGCGCAAGTGGTAGCAACGCTGCATGCCACTTTGGCCTCGATGGAGAGGGCCTCGATGGAGAGCAAGATACCCGGTGAGCCAGCTGCGCAGCGTGACTGATGGCCAAGCGTCTTCAACGTTTGTGCCACACTCCCCCCCAAGCGCTTGGCAGCAATGCGCGCATTTGCGCGGCGATACGAGGAGAATGTTCTGATGCGGCCTTCTCGGCCCGCCGACCGCACGACGTGAGCATCACCATGCGGCAGCAACAGGGTGGCCTGCCTGGAGCAGCAGGGGCTCTCCGTAACGCTGCTCGAGAAAGCAGCGTCCCTTGGTCACAATATGAAACTGTGCCCAGCCGAGCGGCTCCGCTTGATGCTCCGCCTCCCATCGCGCGGCGAACCTGCAGATTTCTTGGATTTCCGGGCGCACACGGAGCAAGGGCGTTGGCACTTAGCGGACTTTCGAGACGATGTGCTATTTGTCCGCTTTCGGGGCAAAGCAGACGTGGACGGGGATGTGGCTTTGCCAGCCTCGGTCGCTGATGACCCAAAGCCGGACATTGGGCGAGATCGCCGTTCCCGCGACCCGCGTTGCACTACCAAGCGAACCTGGCTCCGCCCTTGCCGGCATAGCTCTGGCTGCGGCTTGAGAACTCGCCGTCGAAGCTGGCGAACAGCCAAGCGTTCGGCGCGATCGCGAGCTTGCCGCCGGCCTCGATGCGCGCGGCGTCGCTCGCCGCGCGCGGACCATCGATGGTGAATGCGGCCCCCGGCAGCGCGATGAAGGTCGGGTTGATCGTGCGATTGGGCTTGAACTCGTGCACCCACGACAACCGCGCGTACGGCGACAACGCCATCCCATTGCCGAAAACGAAACGGGTATCGAACTGGGCGCCCAGGAATGTCGGCAGCGAGGTGACGCTGGTCGAGCCGTAGCTCAGGCCAAGCGGGTCTGCGGCGCCGACGGGCACCGGGTTCGCTTCAGTGAAGCCGTTTTGCCAAAGCTGAGAGACCTGCACGGCCGCAAACGGCGTGACCGCGAAGCGACCGTAGACCTGCTTCGCGCCCACCTCCAGCCGCCCGCTCAGGAGATTGCTACCAAAGCTGCCCGTCGCCGTCTCGGTCGGGCCGATGCCGACGATGCTGCGCGTCGTATCGTTGCGGAACGTGCTGAAGCTCAGGGCGCCCGCCGCATAGAGCCAACCCCACGTCTTGACCCCGTAGCCGCCGAAGTGCGCCCCCTCGAGATGGCCGCTGGTGATGCGGTCGCGGACGGAGAAATTCGAGCTGCTGCCGCCGATGGCGAAGCCGGCCAGCAGATCGGGCGCGAACTGATAATCGAGCCCGCCCGCGAGGCCCCCGGTGTTGCGGGAGAGGTCGGCGCTGCCGACGTCTGCTTCCCCGGCAAGCTTCGCGCTGCCGTCAAAGCCGGTGAGCCAGGCGCGCCAGCGCGACTGGTATGGGGCTAGCGGCGCCATCTCTTTGAAGACCGGATGGTCCGCCGTCTTCGACCTCTTGGACGGCGCGTATTGCAGCGGCTCGCCGGCAAAGGTGACGCCGTTGACGTCGACCGTTTCGCGGCTCCGCCAGAACGCACCCTGGTCCATCATGATCGAGGTGAACATGCTCCCAGCGCCGAACGCGGTCTCCTGCGTTCCGCTCACCCCTTCCCCGGAGAGCATGTCGAGCGCCGCCGGGATCTGGCTCGGCGCCAAACGATGCAAATGAAACAATGAGCCGCCGCGCTCGAAGGCACGGTCAAGCGCCGCGGCCACCGCGGCATGATTGCGCGTGAGGCCGGCGATTTGGCGAATGCGGGACTCGAGATTCAACTGTACGTCGGTCGGCGTATAGGCGAGGCTCGCCGTGATGAACGCCGGCAGATTGATCGGAACGAGCGAATCGAACGTGCCGGTCCGTCCTGCGGCCGCCGACAGGATCGTGTAGTTGCGCGCCAGCTTGCCGCCCAGATGCGAGACCCCGACGGTCCCGGCGAGCGTGGCCGTCCCACTCGCATTGGTGCGGTCGGCGGTATTGCCCTCCACCTCCACCATGTACAAGCTCGCCGCCGAGAAGATGAGGTTGCCGTTGACCGTCAGGGTGCCGACCGAATTGCCCGGCGACAGCGCGCCGCCGGCGAGAATGGTGGTCGGGCCCACGGTGCCGTTGCCGCCCAGCGTGCCGCCGAAATCGACGAACACCGGCGAGGACGCGATCGAGCCGTTCACGCTCAAGGTGCCGGCGTTGACGAAGGTCGGACCGGTATAGGTGTTCACCGCTTTGAGGACGGTCTTGCCGGTGCCGACCTGCCTGACCTGACCGGGACCGGAGATCGCGCCGTCGAAGGTGTAGGTATCCGACCGATTGAAGACGAGCATCTTGTTGGTGCTCGCATCGCACAGCGGGTTGCTGGCATCGCTGCAGAACGCGACGTTGCCGAGAATGCTGCCGCTCGACCCGCCGGTGCCGAGCTGCAGGGCGCCGCCGAAGATGGTGGTGCCGCCCCCGTAGGTGGCATCGCCGCCGATGGTCAGCATACCCGTGCCGTATTTGTTGAGCGGGCGGGAAAACCTTGCTCCGTTCAGGTTTGTTCCGTCGGTCAGGAAGGACGCGTCGGGCTGCGAGTCGTTGTCGGCGAGGCCGAATTGTAGGACCGTGGCCTGCGGGAAGTAGCTGGTGACGTCGTAGAGCGTCCACACGCCGCGGCCGAACGTGCCGACGGCGAGCACGTCGACCGTCGGATTGTAGAAGAGTGCACTGACCTGCGAGTTCGGTAATCCCGTGCCGAAGGGCCGCCAGTTCGAGAGCGCGCCGACCGCGTCGCTGTCGGCGATGGCGATCGGGCTCTGAGCATTGGCGACGTTGTTCAGGCCGCCCACGACGAGCGCGTCGACACCATTGCTGGAGATGAATTCGAGCGCCGTCGGCCGGATGATGTCGAGCGGCATCAGATTGGCCGTGAGATTCGTAAACAATCCGCCCCGGTTCATCGTGCCGAAAAGATTTGTGTGGTCGGCTACGAAGTAGCGGTGTTGCGAGCGCGGATCGAGCACGATGCCGGTCGGTGCGGTTCCGGCGTAGCCAGGCACCGAAAGTAGCGGACCGCCTTCCGCGGTGCTCTGCCACAGGCCGAACGACCCCGCCACAAGCATGTTCGGATTGTCACGCGTGCCATACGCGATCTTAACTGCTATCCCTCCGTCGGTGATCTGGCCGAGCGGCGTCAGCGTGAGATCAACTGTAGTCGCGGCCGGGTCTTGGGCTCCCGTCAGCGTGTCCTGAGTGACGTACACACTGGTGCCGCCAAGCGCCATACGAGTCGGGTCGACACGGTTGTTCACCCAACTGCTGTAGAACCCGGAACCGGCGACCTCATCGCTGCATTCGTGGCCACCATTGCAGGTGACCGCAGCGCCGACTCCATACACCGCCGTTTGCGGGCCGACGACGTTGCCCCGTGCGTCTCGTATGATGCGGGCTGGGGAATCAAGTCCGCCGCTACTGGCGGTATTGGCGTAAAACACGCTTCGGCTGGTGGCTGCCAGGGTCACGTCATTGACGAAGACATTGACGCCGTCTGCTCCCATCACCGCGTTCCAAAGCGGAGCATTGCGGGCGGACTGAAGGCTGACACCGTTGTCCTGCGCCGCCGCGGCCAGACGCTTGCCCACCGCATCGTAGGCGACGCTGTAGACTTGAAATGCGGAGATGTTGCCGCTGAGCCGCGTCCACACGCCGCTGTCGCTTTGGGGGTTCGTTCTTGAGTAGATCGTGCCGTCGGACGTCAGTATAAGCCGTCCCTTCGCGTCGAACGCGATGCCGCGCGAGTCCGAGTGAACGGTCGAGTGATTGGCGGTATTCGCATCGGTGATACTGGTGACCGCCGTCGCCGGCGGCGCCGTCACGTCGATCCGAAATGCCGGCAAGGTGAATGGGCTGGTCGGAATTCCGTCGCCCGCTACGTAGACCAGGTGCTTGTTGGTCGGGTCGATCGCGATGGCGAAATTGAGCGGCGCCTGCTTGACGCCGTCGTTGAGGGCCGGTGTCGGAAGAAGCTGGGTCCAGGTCGCGCCGGAATTTCCCGACCAGAAGAGTCCGGTCACCTGGCGGGTGCTCAGATTGACGACGCCGGCGGCTATCGATCCGCCGGGGCCGGTGGCGATCTTGATCACCGTTTGAGTTGCGGTCTGGATCGTTCCTCCGCTCTGCGCCGCGCCAAACGTCGGCGTCCAGGTCGCCCCGTTATTGTCGCTCACGTAAATCGCGGTCGATTCCTTGGCGGGACCGGAGGCATTGGGCGCGGTGACCGCCGCGTACAGCCGATCCTTGTTCGTGGGGTCGCCCGCGATCGAGCTGATCGGCCCGTCGGGCAGACCCGTGCCCATACCGGATATTTTTCCGAAGCTGGTGCCGCCGTCCGTGCTGCGATACAGGGCGCCGACATTTCGGTCGAAGGGAAATCCGGAAATTTCGTATGTGCCCGCCACGATCACGTTGCCGCGCGCAGCAACCCCGACCACGCTCTGACCTGGATTGGCCAGAGATGTCGCCATCGGTGTCGCCGCGCCCAATGCAGTCCAGGTTTTCCCGCCGTCCTGCGTGTACAGGAGTCCATTTCGTGGTCCGCCGGTCCCGGTGGAGAAGCACGGCCCAAGAAAACAAACGGTGCCGTTCGCGGTGAGACCCGTACCCGCGATCAAGGTCTTGCGCTTGGGGTCGGTGGGATCGAAGGCGAGACTCGAAATCGAGAGTGTCGCCTGGTTGTCCGTGAGCGGCTTCCAATGCGTTCCGCCGTCGGTCGTCTTCCAGATGCCGCCGCCCGGTGTGCCGATAAAGAGCGTGTTCGCATCCGAGGGGTCAGCCACGACGGGTCCGACCGCGCCGGCAACGTTCCCCCCATTCGGCGGCGCATCCCCGCTCTGCACCGTGGACAAGGGCCCGAAACTCGGAGCCGGACCGTGCGTGACAAAATTCTGGTTGAGTTGGAGTTGCGCAGCTGCGGCGCTTGGCAGCGCGAACGCTGCCGCGACGACGAACCCGCGCAACCGTCCGAACATGACGCGCCCCCACGCGCACCACTATCCCCGGCTACATTGTGCCAGGGGAATAGACGAGCGTGGAGGTTTCGAATTGACGCATCGGCTACTTTTTCGTTGATTGTGGCGTCGGCGACACATGGCTAGAGACGCCACGAGGTCCGCGCTGAACAGCGTCCAGATGATAGGAGCGATCCAGCGGCCCGTGTCCGGATAGCCCCCCGAAAGCGGACGCAAATTCAAGCTTATGGTGTCTGTCGCAAAGTGCCAATAAGTGACATCGGCCCCCAGCCAATTTCATCGATCACCTCGTCGGCGAAAACGTAGAGTTGCGGGATATTCATCAAGAGGTATCGATATGAGACCGATAATTTTGATTTCGATAACATCGAACTCGGAGGGAAAAGCTACGCAAATCGAGGCGATATAAGGATGGAATGTACTGACTACACTGCCCGTCTTTGACTGCCTCTCATAGTGGCGCTGGCATTGGTCGGCCGGACCGACGAGGTGATTGAATAAGCGGGCGATGTCGGCTTCTGGCACTAAGCGGACATACCGGGACATCCGCCTATTTGTCCCCTTTTGAGGTAAAGCGGACTGCCGGCCGATTCTGTGATGGCACGTCCCTAGGACCTTCCGCTTGTTAATCGCAGCTCGTAGGGCGGCATCGACTCGGCTCGCGGCCTCGTTCTGCATCCCAGGCATTACGTGCGTGTACAGGTCCATCGTGGTCGCGATGTTGGCGTGGCCAAGCCTTCCCTGCACGATCTTCGGATGCACGTTTGCCATCAGCAAATGCGTTGCATGGGAATGGCGCAGGTCGTGCAGGCGCACGCGCCGCAGGTTTTAACCAACGGCTCGAATATCCGAATTTGGGGATTGTGTAGTGAAAGGGGGCGACCAACCGACCGCCCCAAGGAAACCCCGCCACGGGGCAAGGCGCTGTAGCGGGGTGGGTTCGCACTCACGACACGCTAGGCAGCGCTACTCTGTGGTTGCGCCCACCCCTCCCGAACTTTGCTTGGCTGATGGCGCAGCCGGAAGGTCAGACGCGAGAGCCGTTGAGCTACCAATTTCAGTTCGTGCTCTGCCCCCATCATGGACAGTCGGTCGACGCAGGCCTCGATTGTGCGCGCGTTCTTCATGGCGACATCAAACACTTGCGTGCGGTTGTCCGTCATGATCGGCTCCCTTACTTCTGCGTTTCAAGTTGCTTGACGAGTGCAGCGAGATGCGGGGGGATGGGAGACGCCAGGGCGTCGTACTGGTCTTTGAGAGATCGCCCAATTGCGGACAGCCCAAGGCCTCTATCGCGAGCGGGATTCACCCTGCTTTCAGAGGGATGAGGAATGACATGCCGACGAATCCAGTAGTCGATCCGGTCAGCTGTGGCGGCGAGATGGCGCATGGGTCGCTCCCCACGTCTTCGCCTCCCGTTCCGCACCAACTTAAGTAACACGCGACCGTCGGTCTGGTTCCCGACAAACGGAACTTCGACGCTCAGCTAGGCGAGTAGTGCGCCGTCGCGCAGCCGGCCTAGGTCCCGCTCGCCGTTCATTGCGGCCGCAATAATGTGTTTGGCGAGTATCGCCTGCACAGATTCGACCTTGTCTGCCGGGTATCTGACGCCGCTGGCTCGAACAGCCTCCCAAGCCTTATCGAAGGCGGCGAGTAGAATGACGACGTCATCGGGGTCAAACACCCCGACGTGATCTTTGAGATACCCGCGCATTTCGCCGCTCCGTCCTCGTCAGGCGAGAGCAAAGATCGCAAAGCCCCAGTTCCTTGAGGTCCCGCGATGTTCGATGGCCTCGATTTGGAAAGATTGCCCGAAGTTCCAGTTAATTCCAAAGATTCGACTACTTTCTGGGGGAGACTCCAAAGGACGTTGTTTCCTAGCAACCTCGATCGTAGGGAGGGAACATGCTTGGAATCGGCAGTGGATCTTTTGATCCCGAGACCCTCGTAATCCTGGAAACCGCCTTTGATGAAGCGTGGATAACTCTCAAAGCTAACGGCATCGGTAACATCAGGACCGGCGAGCTCGCGCGACGAATCTGCCATCTCGCGATGGAAGGAGAACGTGATCCCGTGCGACTGCATGACCGGGCGCTTGGGGAGCTGATCCCGGCAACGATGTGGCGCGAATTAAGCTAAGCAAGATGCCACTAGCGATCGAAGAGGCGGACATTCCGCGATGCCGTCGATCTGCGGGCTATAGCAATTTCCTATGGGTTCCAGTCCTCCCAAGTTTCGAGCGAGAGGTGACGGCGGTCACAGATATCTTCCGCTTCCCGGTCTAAAGCCCGGCCCAGCGACATCGATCTGGCGCCAGGAGGCAGACATGGAACCAGATAAACTCGCATTTGGCTTCGGGAACGTCGGCATGGCGGAAACCGCGCGGCTGTTCCGCATCTTCTGCGGGGATCTCGGGTGACAGCGAACATCGTAACGCTGGCAACGATCGGCTTCATTCATTTGCTGGCGGTCATGAGCCCCGGGCCGAGCTTTCTCATCACGGCGCGCACCGCCGTCGCGCGTTCGCGAGCCGACGGTATCAAGGTTGCACTGGGTCTCGGGGCAGGGACAATCGTGTGGTCGGCAGGTGCTCTTCTCGGCCTCAATTTCTTGTTCCACCAATTTCCCTGGCTGTTCTTCAGCATGCAGGTGGCTGGTGCCTTGTTCCTCCTGTGGATCGCCTTTCAAATTTTCCGGCATGCAGCCGACCCCGTCGAGATGAATGAAGCCGATCGTTGCCAGCGTTACGATGTTCGCTGTCACCTGAGATCCTCGCAGAAGATGCGGAACAGCCGCGCGGTTTCCGCCATGCCGACGTCCTTAGTACAAATTCCAATGTTGAAGCCGGTAAATCGCTCCCTGCGGCGGGATCGGCGCGGCCGAATCGCTCTTGGGGGTCAAGGGGCCGCCCGCGTTGTGATTGCTAGGATGACCGCTATCGCGAGAACCATCCGAAGCCAAATGCGAGTTTATCTGGTTCCATGTCTGACTCCTGGCGCCAGATCGATGTCGCTG
>WNGD01019670.1_pt1 | contig 13949 bp, 14 predicted proteins | sample 5400671 | NCBI WGS metagenome assembly WNGD01 (sample SAMN13153369, study PRJNA577476) | soil metagenome | isolation source: 40 cm soil or saprolite under grassland replicate 2 | place: USA:California | collected 2016-06-15
CAGGCGCTGCGGCGGGAACGCTCCCTGGTCTATGTCGCCTGCTCCCGCGCCCGCGACCGCCTCGCCCTGAGCTGGACGGGTACCCCGAGCCGGTTCATCGCCCCGCTGGCCGCCATGGTGGACCGCCGGTAGCTGTCAAGGTTCCCGAACGTGGTGTTGTTTGCGGTCCGATACGAGTATCTGGGGGCGAGGCCGGCCGGGTGGCTAGACTCGCGGGCGGACGGACAGGCGACAGGGGACGAACGTGGCTGATCTGCTGGTGCTGTGGGACGTGGACCATACCCTGGTGGAGCTGCACCGGCTGCACTATCAGCTGTATGGGGAGGCGTTCGAGGCGGTGACCGGGCGGGCGCCGGAGCGGCTGGTGTGGATGGCGGGGCGGACCGACCGGGACGGGATGACCGACATCCTCGGACAGCACGGGATCGAGCCGACCGAGGAGCGGCTGGGGATGTTCGCCGAGGCGTTGGTGGCGGCGTTCGAGCGGCGGGCGGCGAGGGTGGCGTCGCTGGGGCATCCGGTGGCCGGGGCGGAGGGGGTGCTGGCGACCCTCGGCGCGACAGCGGGGGTGGTGCAGACGGTGCTGACCGGGAACCTGCGGCCGCTGGCGCTGGCGAAGCTGGAGGCGTTCGGGCTCGACCAGTACATCGATTTCGAGGTGGGGGCGTTCGGGTGGGACCACGCCGAGCGCTGGCGGCTGGTCGGGCTCGCGCGGGAGCGGGCCGGGCGGAAACACGGGGTCGCCTTCGATGCGGGCAGCACGGTGCTGCTGGGCGACACGCCCCGGGACATGGCGGCGGCGCGGCGCGGCGGGGCGCTGGCGATCGGGGTCGCCGCCGGGTCGAGCAGCCCGGCCGAGCTGCGGGAGGCCGGGGCGGCGGCGGTGTTCGACGACCTCAGCGACACCGCCGCGGTGGTCGCGGCGATCACCGGGGCCACGGACGGCCGGCCGCCCTCCAGCCGGGCGGTTGTGACGGAGCTGTAGGGTGGCCCGAAGACCCGAGGACGAGGACCGAGGACGAGGAGGGCGAGCGTGCCGGCCTGGATCTGCGCCACTTGCGGCAACCACTACCCGGACACCGAGATGCCGCTCCCTGCCTGCGTGATCTGCGTGGACGAGCGGCAGTGGGTGCCGCCCAGCGGGCAGCCATGGACGACATTGAAGGAGCTGGAGGCCGCCGGGACCCACAGCGAGGTCCGCGAGCTGGAACCGGGCCTCCTCGGGATCGGGGCCCTGCCGCCGGTGGCGATCGGGCAGCGGGCGCTGCTGGTCCAGACGCCGGAGGGGAACCTGCTCTGGGACCTGCCGGGGTTCATCGACGAGCGGGCGATCCAGGCGGTCGCCGACGCGGGCGGCCTGCGGGCGGTGACCGCCAGCCATCCGCACTTCTACGGCGCGATCGCCGAGTGGAGCCGCGCCTTCGGCGCCGAGATCCTGCTGCCGGAGGCCGACGCCGGCTGGCTCACCCGCCCGGAGCCGGACCTCCCGGTGCGGACCTGGTCGGGCACGCTGGCGGTGCTGCCCGGGGTCACCCTGATCCAGTGCGGCGGGCATTTCGCCGGGAGCGCGGTGGTGCACTGGGCGCGGGGCGCCGGGGGCGCCGGCGCGCTGCTCAGCGGCGACACCATCTGCGTGACCCCGGGTGAGGACCGCGTCACCTTCATCTCCAGCGCGCCGAACCGGCTCCCGCTGGCGGAGCGGGCTGTCCGGGGGATCGCCGAGGCGGTCCGCCCGTATGACTACGACCGGATCTACGGCGGCTGGTGGGCGCCGACGCTGTGGCGCGACGCCAAGCAGGTGGTGGAGCGCGGCGCCGAGCGCTACATCCAGTGGCTGCGCGGCGAGGCGACCGGGCAGGTGCGGCCCCGATGACCCCGGCGGCGAAGCGGCGCTGGTGGGAGCAGGCGGTCTTCTACCAGGTGTACGTGCGCTCGTTCGCGGACGCCAGCGGCGACGGGGTCGGCGACCTCGACGGGCTGCGGGAGCACCTGGACCATCTGGTGGACCTTGGGGTGGACGGGTTGTGGCTGACGCCGTTCTACCGCTCCCCCATGGTCGACCACGGCTACGACGTGGCCGACCCGCGCGACGTCGATCCGCTGTTCGGCGACCTGGCGGCCTTCGACCGGCTGGTCGCCGCGCTGCATCAGCGGGGGCTGCGGCTGACCGTGGACCTGGTGCCCAACCACGTCTCCGACCAGCATCCCTGGTTCCAGGCGGCGCTGGCGGCGGGGCCCGGCAGCCCGGAGCGGGCGCGCTTCCACTTCGCCGACGGGCGCGGGCCGGACGGCAGCCTCCCGCCGAACAACTGGCCGTCGGTGTTCGGCGGGCCGGCCTGGACGCGGGTGGCGGACGGGCAGTGGTACCTCCACCTGTTCGCGGCCGAGCAGCCGGACCTCAACTGGGAGCATCCCGACGTGCCCGCCGACCTGGAGCGGACGCTGCGGTTCTGGCTCGACCGGGGGGTGGACGGCTTCCGCATCGACGTGGCGATGGCGCTGGCCAAACCCGCCGGGCTGCCAGACCTGCCCGCCGAGGTGCTGGAGACGATCCACGCGCAGGGCACCGAGGTCTACGGCGATCTTCGTTTCGACGACGACGAGGTGCACACCCACATGCGCGCGATCCGCACGGTGCTGGAGGGCTACCCCGAGCGGATGTCGGTCGGTGAGATCTGGGTGCCCACCGACCAGCGGCGCGCCCGCTACGTCCGGCCGGACGAGCTGCACCTGGCCTTCAACTTCACCCTGACCCGCTGCCCCTGGGAGCTGGCGGCGGTGCGCAAGGCGGTCGACTCCTCGCTGGCCGCGATGGCGGCGGTGGGGGCGCCCACCACCTGGACGCTGTCCAACCACGACGTCGGCCGGCAGGTGACCCGCTACGGCGGCGGGGCGCTGGGCACCCGCCGGGCTCGCGCCGCGATCCTGCTGGAGCTGGCCCTGCCCGGAGTGGTCTACCTCTACCAGGGCGAGGAGCTGGGGCTCGGCGACGTGGACCTGCCGCCGGAGGCGATGCAGGACCCGGAGTGGCGGCGGAGCAACGGCCACAGGCCCAGCCGCGACAGGTGCCGGGTGCCGCTGCCATGGTCGGGCGAACACCCTCCCTACGGGTTCTGCCCGCCGCAGGTGCCCCCATGGCTGCCGATGCCGGAGGGCTGGGCGGACCTGACGGCGGCGGCGGAGCGCCGCGATCCCTCGTCGATGCTGGCGCTGTACCGGGAGGCGCTGCGGCTGCGGCGGGCGGTGCTGGACGCTGAGCCGACGACGCTGACCTGGATGGAGGCGCAACCCGGACCGGGTGTGCTGGTGTTCCAGCGGGGCGCGGTGGAGTGCTGGGTGAACTTCGGGCCAGACCCGGCCCCCCTGCCCGGTGCGGAGCAGGGCGCGGAGGTGCTGCTCACCTCGGTTCCGGCCGTTCCGGCCGTTCCAGCCGTTCCAGCCCGGGACGGGAGCCTCCCGGCAGACGCCGCGGCCTGGGTCCGGCGCGCGGGGAAGCAGCGGTAGAGCCGATTTCTGCCGGACGCCCGTCTGTGGTTACAATTGGTCCCTTACACCCAGTACGTCGATTGAGCTGACTACGGCGTTGCGTTTGGCGTTGCGGTTGAGGAGGTGCCAGTTCCAGTGGACGGCCAGGAGCGGAGTTTCTCGTTGGTGTACCCAGAGTGGATGCCGCCGGAGATCGACACCACGGTGGCCCACCCCGCCCGCCGGTACGACTACTGGCTCGGCGGCAAGGACAACTACCCCGCCGACCGCGAATCCGGGGACACGATCGCGGATCTGTTCCCGACCATCCGGATCACCGCCATGGAGAACCGCCGCTTCATGTGCCGCGCGGTGGACTACCTGACCAGGCAGGTGGGGATCCGGCAGTTCCTCGACATCGGCACCGGCATCCCGACCAGCCCCAACGCCCACGAGGTGGCCCAGTCGATCGCGCCGGCGTCGCGGGTGGTCTACGTCGACAACGACCCGATCGTGCTGGTGCACGCCCGCGCCCTGCTCACCAGCTCGCCGGAGGGCGCCACCGCCTACCTCGACGCGGACCTGCGCGAGACCGACAAGATCCTGCGCCACCCGGACCTGCTGGAGCTGCTGGACCTGCGCGAGCCGGTGGCGCTGATGCTGGTGGCGGTCCTGCACTTCGTCAAGGACGCCGACGACCCCTACGGCGCCGTCGCCCAGCTGGTCGCCGCGATGCCGCCGGGGAGCTACCTGGTGATCTCGCACGCCACCAACGACCACATGCCGCCGGCGACCGCCGCCGCGGTCGACGCCGCCGACAACGCCCGGCGGGTGCCGTTCCAGTTCCGCACCAGGGAGCAGTTCGCCCGCTTCCTCGACGGGCTGGAGCTGCTGCCGCCGGGGATCGTGTCGGTCTCCGAATGGCGCGCCGACCACGAGCCCCAGCCCCGCCCGTCGGTCGAGGACACCGCCGTCTACGGCGCGGTCGCGCGGATCTGATGGCTACTGGATCAGGTGGTCGAAGTCGCCGTCCTTGGCGCCCTGGATCAGTGCCTCGATCTCGGCCCGCGTGTAGATCAGCGCCGGGCCGCCGGGCTGCCGCGAGTTCCGGACCACGATCTCCCCGCCGGGCAGCCTGGCCATCTCGACGCAGCCCCCGCCGTCAGCGCTGGAATTGCTCTTCTGCCAGCTCGCCGGGTGTCCCTCTGCCTCCGCGGGCACCGGTGCGGCCGGTCGCTGGGCGGCGGGCAGGAGACGGTGAGGTGGTCCATCGCGGCCATGTACGCGTCCACATCGTCCTGTTTATCCATGTAGAGCGCGCTGGTGAGCTGCTCGGTGTAGATCACGTCCGGAACCTCGGGCTCGGGGAACCGCAAGATGATGAACGCCCCACCCCTGGCCGGGTGCCAGCCGATGTGGAAGGGCAGGACCTGGAGCGTGATGTTCGGCCTGTCGGCTGACTCGATCAGCGCCTCAAGCTGCGCCCGCATCACCTTCGGGCCGCCGATCTGGCGCCGCAGCGCCAGCTCGTCCTCCACCACCCACAGGTGCGTGGGCGACTGCCGGACGAGGATCTCCTGCCGCTGCATGCGCAGGGCGACCCGCCGGTCAATCTCCTCGGGGGAGAAGCGGCGCGTCTTGCTGGCGGCGAGCATGATGGCGCGGGTGTAGTCCTCGGTCTGCAGCAGGCCGGTGACCCACTGCAGCTCGTAGATGCGCAGCAGGCTCGCCGCCTGTTCCAGCCCCAGGTAGGCCTGGAACCAGGACTCCAGCAGATCGCTGTAACGATGCCACCACCCCGGCTCGTTGGCCTGACGGGTGAGCGTCAGCAGCGCCGCCCGTTCCTCCCTGTCGACCACGCCGTAGAGGGTGAGGAGGTCGGCCACGTCGCGTTCCTTGAAGCTGACGCGGCCCAGCTCGATCCGGCTGATCTTGGAGTCGGAGCCCCTGATCAGCTCGCCGGCCTCCTCCCGGGAGATGCCCTTCGCCTCGCGCAGCTGGCGGAGCCGCGTACCGAGCATGATGCGAAGGACGGTTGGGCGGGAAGCCACACCGCCGGGGGGGACGCTGCCGAGATGCTCCGTCGTCTACCTCCGTCGCGCGTGCGGATGCACGTGCGAATTCATCTGCATGTGCACGTGCATCTGCGCTTGCATCTGCACTTGGCATGTCTCATGATGCCACCACATGTCAATCCCGCCCATCATCGCGAGTGTCACATGCACCACGCTGACCCCGATACGACCATGGCCTCCTCCTGGGAGCTGCAGGTCAGCGGTCGCTGCTGCCCCAACCCGGTCGGCCCGTTCGAGTTCCATGACGTGCTCGGCGCCAGCGGCGACCGGCCGCACCAGCTGACCGACGCACAGCGCGAGGCGCTGCAGCATATCGCCCGCCGGCCCGGGGGCGCCCTGCACTGCGAAGTCCACGCCGAAGACCTCGTCGCGCTGCTGCGCGAGGAGCTGGTCCAGTTCTGCACCACCGACATCGTGGAGGTGACTCCCCACGGCAGACGGGCCCTCGGCCGCACCAAAGCCCGCCGAACTTGAGCAATCACCTATAATCATTCGCTCGAACCGTGGTCGCGACCAGACTGGGGAGAAGGAGCGGGATGGTGGAGGTCGTCGGCGGCGTCGGCGTGCCTCACACCCCCCATTTTCCCAGGATCGTCGACCAGCGCGAGCCGCCCGGCCTCGCGCGCGAGATCGCGCGGCTCTACGGCGAGGTCGCCCGCCAGCTGCGCGCGCTCGACCCGGACGTGCTGGTGGTGTTCACCGCCGACCACTACAACACCTTCTTCGTCTCCAGCCTGCCGGTGTTCAGCATCGGCGTGGCCCCCTCGGCGGCCGGCCCGAGCGACTACCCGGAGCTGCCGCGCCACCGGGTGCCGATCGCCGCCGCGCTGGCCCGGCGCCTCCAGGCCCACCTGGTCCGCGCCGAGTTCGACGTGGGGGTCAGCCAGGAATTCGAGTTCGACCATCCGGTCACGGTCCCGCTGCACTTCCTGACCCCTCGGATGGACGTGCCGGTGGTGCCGGTGTTCATCGGCGCCCTGTGCCCGCCGCTGCCGCCGGCGCGGCGCTGCCTGGCGCTGGGCGCGGCCATCCGGGCGGCGCTGGAGACCGACCCGGACCTTCGGCTTCAGGTGGAGGGCGGACGCGGCGGCCGGTCGCCGCGGGTGGCCGCGCTCGCCAGCGGGAGCTTCTCGCTGGAGATCGGCGGCCCGCGCATCAGCGACCACTCCCACACCGGCGTCCCCGCCCCGGCCTGGTTCGAGCGGGTCCTCGGCCTGCTGCGGGCGGGCCGGGTCGGCCAGCTCGTGGAGGAGGCGACCGAGCAGCGCCTCGCGGAGGCCGGCAACGCCGGCGGGGAGCTGCTGCTGTGGATCGCCATGCTGGGCATGCTGGGCCCGTCGGCGCCGTGCCTGCTGGAAGCGCAGCCGGAGTTCGGCCACGCCTACGGCGCCTGGAGCCAGGATCGACGCCAGGACCACCAGGGCAGGGACCAGCCAAAGGGGGTGCGGTGACGTGAGCCGCTACGCGATCGACAAGCTCTGCTACCGGGTGACCCACGAGCCGGACCTGCGGGAGGCGTTACGGACCGCGCCGGAGCAGGCGCTGCGCGCCGCCGAGCCGGCGCTGACCGAGGAGGAGCTGGCCGCCTTCCTGGCCGGCGACGTCGGGCGGCTGTCGCGCCTGGGGGCCAACAACTTCCTGCTGCACCAGCTGGGACGGTGGCAGCTGTTCGGGCTTGACCTGCCGACCTATGCTGAACGCATCCGGACCGAATATCACGCCGAGCGGGCGGGCTCCCATGGCGACACACATGCAACCGGTTGAGCGCGGCGCGCTGCTGGCCTCCCGCCTGTCCCGGGCCGAGGCCCTCGCGCGGGAGCTGGAAGAGGAGATCTCGGACGGGACCCTGGGCAGCGGCGACCGGCTCGGGACCAAGGAGGACCTGCGCCAGCGCTTCGGGGTGGCGAACGCGACCGTGAACGAGGCGGTCCGGCTGCTGGAGACCCGCGGCATGGTGGACGCCCGGCCGGGGCCCGGCGGCGGGGTGTTCGTGGCCGACCCGCGCGCACGGATGCGGCAGGGACCCCTGATCATGGGGTTCGAGTGGACCGAGGCGACCTTCGAGGACTACCACGAGGTGCGCGGCGCGCTGGAGCCGCTGATCTGCCGCCAGGCCGCCCGCAACCACCGCCCCGCCGACATCCAGGCGCTGCACCTGGTGCTCGGCAAGATGCGCGAGAGCCTGAACCGCCCGTTGCTGTTCGTCCGCTACAACACCGCGTTCCACCGCCGCATCGCCCGGCTGAGCCGCAACGCCCCGCTGCGCAGCCTCTACGTCACCCTGCTGGACTTCTACGAGCACGCCTTCGAGTTCGACGACCTGCCCGCCTCGATCCACCCCGACAACGTCGAGATCCACCGCCAGCTGCTGGACGCGATCGCCCAGGGCGAGGGCCCGGCGCTGGAGGCCGCCCTCCGCAGGCACGACCGCCACCGGCAGGCGCTGGGCATGTTCAAGGGTCCGTCCAACCCCACGCCCAACCCGCCCGCCAGGGCCGGGGTCGGCAAGGGCAAGGGGACCGCACCCGGCGCCCACCGGGACCGGGACCGGGACCGGAACCGGACGATGGACGGGGAGCGGGCCAGGGCCAGGGGCCGCCGCAGCCGTGGGAGCTGAGACGAGGCTGCGGCTGACCCTGGCCACCAGCGACTACGACCACGTCCGCGAGCTCGCCGCCGGGCAGGTTCGGGTGGACGGGGTGGAACTGGTCTGCCTGACCCTCCCGATCGAGGAGATCTTCTTCCGCTTCGCCCGCCACCGGGAGTGGCAGGTGTCTGAGTTCTCGCTCGGCAAGTACTGCACCCTGCGCGCCCGCGACGCCGACGCCGACACCGACACCGACGGCGGCCCGGGGGCGCTGACCGCGATCCCGGTGTTCACCTCGCGCTGCTTTCGCCACTCGGCGATCTTCGTGCGCCCGGGCGGGCCGGTGGCGCTGGACGACCCGGCGGCGCTGCGGGGCGCCCGGGTCGGGATCCCGGAGTGGACCGTGACCGCCACGGTCTACGCCCGCGCGCTGCTGCAGCACGAGTACGGCGTCCACTTCAGCGAGATCAACTGGGTCCAGGGGGGCGTCAACCAGCCCGGCCGGGTCGAGGGCCTGGCCGGCTTCCAGCTGCCGGCGGGCGTGCGCCTTGAGCGGGTGGCCGGCCGCGCCCTCGGCGAGATGCTGCTGGCCGGCGACCTGGACGCGATCATCGCGCCACACCCGCCAGCCGCCTTCGAGGACGGCTCCGGCCGGATCGTCCGCCTGTTCAGCGACGCCCGCGGGGTCGAGGAGGACTACTACCGCCGCACCGGGATCTTCCCGATCATGCATCTGATCGCGCTGCGCGGCGACCTGCACGCCGAGCATCCCTGGGTGGCGATGAACCTGCTGAAGGCGTTCGAGGAGGCAAAGCGCCACAGCCTCGCCCGCACCCTGGACGACAACGCCTCCCGCTCCCCCATCCCCTGGGCGGCCGCCCACGCCCAGCAGGCGACGGCCCTGTTCGGCCCCGACCCATGGCCCTACGGCCTGGAACCCAACCGCCCCACCCTGGCCGCGTTCCTCCGCTACGCCCACGAGCAGGGCCTCTGCCCCCGCGAGCTGACTCCCGAGGAGCTGTTCCCCCCCGAGGTCCTCAGCGCCTACCGGATCTGAGGAGGAGCTCAGGAGAGGCCGACTGTCGCGTCCTCATGAGGATTGGATGAAGAATCTGCGCGTTCTTGACGCTTGTACCGTCAAAAACATAATCATTACCCTGAAATCCTTCCTCGCTGCGAGGAGCACGCTCATGGGCACCGGGAACAGGGCACGGCCGCTCCACCCGCTCCACCCGCTCATGCCGGCGTTGACCCTGCTGACCGCCGCGGCGGTCACCCTGGCCGCCTGCGGCGGCGGCTCCTCCTCGAAGGGCTCGGGTGGCTCCGCGCCCAAGACCATGAACATCGGCGTCATCTACCCGTTCACCGGGGCGAACGCGGACCAGGGCGCGATCGGCATGGCCGGCTGCCTGGCCGGGGTCGCGGAGGTCAACGCGGCCGGGGGCGTGCTCGGCGGCAAGTTCGCCTGCAAGCCGTCCGACACCAAGGGCGACCCGGCCGACGCGGTCTCGGCCGCCAATCAGCTGATGGCCTCGGCGCAGCCGGTGATGGTGATCGGCGCCTCCGACGACGCGGTGGCGACCGCGCCGATCGTGACCGCCGCGCACCTGCCCAACTTCGCCACTATCGGCGACCGTTCCTGAGGCATCAGCGTCTGTCAGTCAGCGCTGACGGGTGGCCCCGAACGGTCCTGGGCCGCCTGGTCCCCGACGGTATCCGGTTCGGGCAAACGGGTCTTATGGGCTGGTGGCCCCGCCCGCTGTCCTCCTGGACCGCCAGGTCCCTGTGTCGCAGGCTTTGGTACGACCCCCGCTGCGCCAGATCCTCGACCACAATCGCATGGCAACCTTGTCGGATGGCAAGCTGGATGATTTCAGCGACCGCGGCCCGCAGGCGGCCATCCCGGGTGCTGGTCGGCAGGCCGTCCAGCTCAAGCGAGAACCTGCGGGGTGCACCAAGCGGGTTACCGGCCGCATTGAGCACCCACCCGGCCAGGTGATCGGCGTTGACGTCGATCGCCACCACCGGGTGCTGCCATAACTCCCCCAGCGACGGGATCGGTCGGGCCGGCAGCCGCCAACTTGCGTCGAGGAACCAACGGCCCCGATCCACATCTAGCCAAATGGTGTAGGCGACTGCACCGGAGGCTACCTGAGCGGCCCACTCGGCAGCGCGATGGTTGAAGGTGACTGGGCAAGCCAATCGGTAGGTCGGCACCCGCCCGGGCGTGTTGGACAGGTGCGCCAGGGGTGTCGGCAGGCGGACCTGCAGCCACTGCTCGTCGGGGTGTACCCGGATGGTCAGGTTTCCCCAGGTCGTGATTCGTTCCTCGACCTCGGCTAGTCGGGCTTCAAGGTGGTGCAGGTGGCGCTGCTTTTGGAAGCGCTCGGCTTGTGACGCGTAGCCACGCACCCGGCCCTGGCGGTCCCCGACCGGCGCTGCCAGCCGTCGGCGGATCGCGCGGCAGGCCCGGCCCAGCCTGTCTCGGGCATCTTGGAGGTTGCGGTAGCCACGCTGCCACTGATTGTTGGAGGTCCTGGTGAGCGTCCCTGCCCAGCGGGCGGACGATTCGGCGGTCAGGGCGCGTTTACGGTCAGCCCACTGATCGTCGTCCCTGCCGAGCCGACAGCGGACCGACAGATCCTGCCCGGCGAGGCGGCCAAGATGCTCTCCGACGGCGCGGAGGACCTGGGCGTCCGTGGCGGGCACCCGGAGCCGGGTGCGGATGCGGGCGCCGGTAGGTGGGGCGACCACGAAGGGAGCAGCAAGCGAACGCATGTTCAGATCATAACTGACGACAGCGACACTTGGAATGAGCATCGCTCAGATACGCCGACAGCCACCGACGAAACGAGCAACAAGTTCCGCACCCTGCTGGTGTTCTTCGGGGTGAACACGATCGCCTGCTGGGCGCTGAATCTCCAGTACGGCGTGGCGGGCGTGATGAACTTCGCCTTCATCATGTATCAGGCGGTGGGCGCCTACATCGCCGGGGTGCTCACCCTGGGCCCCTCCACCGGGGCGAGCTTCCAGCAGTACGTCCTCGGCGCCTCGCTGCCGTTCCCGCTGCCGTGGCTGGCGGGAGCGGCGGCGGGCGCGCTGCTGGCGCTGCTGGTCGGCGCGTTCGCGCTCCGCCCGGCGCGGCGTGACTACCAGGCGATGGTCATGCTGGTGGTGTCGATCATCGCCGCCACCCTGGTCGTTTCCGAGGGGTCCTGGTTCAACGGCAAGAACGGGCTGGCCGCGATCCCCAAGCCGTTCGGCAACAGCCTCCAGAGCCTCGACCAGCTCGGCTACGGCCGCTTCTACGTCGCCTTGACCGCCGCCACGGTGCTGCTCGTCCACCTTCTGGTCCACCGGCTGACCGGGTCGCCCTGGGGCCGGCGCCTGCGGGCGATGCGGGAGCGTCCCGAGGCGCTGGCGTCGCTGGGCGTGAACGTCCGCGCGGAGAGCGTGAAGGTCTACGTGCTCGGCGGCGCGCTCGGCGGCCTCAGCGGCGCGGTGCTGGCGCAGTTCATCGGCGCGTGGTCGCCGGGGTCGTGGGCGACCGGCGAGACCTTCCTGTATTTCGTGGCGGTCATCGTCGGCGGGGCCGGCAACAACTTCGGCGCGCTGCTCGGCGCCGCGCTGGTCCTGGGCGTGTTCGAGGAGGCCCCGCGCTACCTGCCCAGCTTCGGTTTCGCGGGGCTCGCCGAAGCGGTCCAGTTCATGCTGCTCGGCGTGCTGATCCTGGCGTTCCTGTGGTGGCGCCCGGCCGGGCTGGTGCCCGAGCGCCGGCGCCGGTTTGGGGACCGGCTTGATCCCGGTGCTGGAGGGCGGAGGTGAGCGACCTGACGGCGCCGTCCCCGCTCCTGCCTCCGGGAGCGACCCCGGGCGCGGGCCCGGAGATCCTGGACGTGGACGGCCTGCGGGTGGCGTTCCGGGGCGTCCACGCGGTCGACGGCGCCAGCTTCGCCGTGGCGCCATCGACGATCACCGGACTGATCGGCCCGAACGGGGCCGGGAAGTCGACCACGCTCGATGCCATCGCCGGGTCGCTGCGCCCGACCGGCGGGCGGGTCCGCTACGACGGCCGAGATGTCACCGGGCGGCCCGCGCATCAGCTCGCCAGGGAGGGGCTGATCCGCACCTTCCAGCTCTCCAGCGAGTTCGCCCGCCTCACGGTGCTGGAGAACCTGCTGGTCGCCGCGCCCCGGCAGCGCGGGGCGAGCGTCGGCGGGGCGCTGCTCGGCGGGCGCTGGTGGCGCCGCCAGCAGGACGAGCTGGTCAGGCGGGCGCGCTCCATCCTGGCCGAGTTCGGGCTGTCCGCGACCGCGGACCAGTACGCGGGCGAGCTGAGCGGCGGGCAGAAACGGCTGGTGGAGATCATGCGCGCGCTGATGGCCGAGCCTCGGGTGCTGGTGCTGGACGAGCCGCTGGCGGGGGTCAACCCGGGCCTGCACGCGACCGTCGAAGAACATCTGCGACGGCTGCGCGGCGAGGGGATGACCATGCTGATGGTCGAGCACGAGCTGGGCGCGGTGGAACGCTGCTGCGACTCGGTGATCGTGATGGCGCAGGGCCGGGTGCTGGCCGAGGGCTCGATGGCCGCGCACCGGGCCAACGAGGAGGTGGTCCATGCCTACCTCGCCGGCTGAGCCCGCGGCTGCGTCCGCGCGTCCCGGGGCGCACCTGCGGCTGGAGGGGGTCGCCGCCGGCTATGGTCCGGTGCCGGTGATCCGCGACGTGGACGCCGCCGCCGGGCTCGGCGAGGTCGTGGCCGTCGTCGGGCCCAACGGCGCGGGCAAGAGCACGCTGCTGAAGGCCATCCTCGGGATCGTGCGGCCGAGCCAGGGCGTCGTCACCCTGGCCGGGACGCCGATCGGGGGCCTGCGCACCGACCAGGTCGCCCGCCGCGGCGTCGGCTACGTGCCCCAGGTCAACGACGTCTTCGAACCGATGACCGTGCGGGAGAACCTGGAGATGGGCGGCTACACCCTCCGCCGCCGCGAGGTCGCGGGCCGCATGGAGGAGGTCATGGGGCGCTTCCCCGCGCTCGCCGCCATGCGCGACCGCCCGGCCGGGTACCTCAGCGGTGGGGAGCGGAAGCTGCTCGCCATGGGACGGGTGCTGATGCGGCGGCCGAGCCTGCTGCTGCTGGACGAGCCGACCGCCGGCCTGGCGCCGCAGCTCGCCCACGAGCTGCTGTTCGAGCACGTCGGCCAGCTGGCCGGCGACGGCCGGGCCGTGCTGCTGGTCGAGCAGCATATCCGCGAGGCCCTGGCCGTCTCCGACTGGGCCTATGTGCTGGCGGCGGGGCAGGTCCAGCTCGCCGGGAGTGCCGCCGCGATCCTGGAGCGGCCCGACATCGGCGACCTCTTCCTCGGCCGGGCCGTGGCGGCCGGGCCGTGGCGGCCGGGCCCGGGCCGGGACCGGGCGCAGCTACCCAGGCCCGAAGCGGACGTTGACGTTCTTGACCTGGGTATACGAGGCGAGCTCTTCGAGGCTCTCCTCGCGGCCGACGCCGGAGTCCTTGAAGCCGCCGAAGGGGGCGCCGGGGAAGTGGCGGGAGGCGTCGTTGACCCAGACGTAGCCGGCCTCCACGTCGCGGGCGAAGCGGTGGGCGGTGGCCAGGTCGCGGGTGAAGACGCTGGCGGTGAGGCCGTAGCGGACGCTGTTGGCGACCGCGACCGCCTCGTCGTAGGAGGCCACCGGCAGGACCGCCAGGACCGGGCCGAAGATCTCCTCGCGGGCCAGGCGGGCGTCGGGGCGGACGCCGTCGAACAGGGTCGGGCGCAGGAACATCCCGCCGGCCAGGGACGGGTCGTCCAGCTCGGCCGGGC
>WNGD01004374.1_pt1 | contig 13946 bp, 10 predicted proteins | sample 5400671 | NCBI WGS metagenome assembly WNGD01 (sample SAMN13153369, study PRJNA577476) | soil metagenome | isolation source: 40 cm soil or saprolite under grassland replicate 2 | place: USA:California | collected 2016-06-15
CCCTCAAGAACAGGCCCCTTCCTAGTACGAACTTGTCCGATTACGCGACTTCTCGGGAGTTAGTTGACCTCCAGGGCAGCGGGTTGTAGGTTTTACGTCACGTGTCAATCGACATTAGATAGCAGGAGTTGATGATTACCAGAAATGAAGTGAAGATGGTGGGTTTTGCTGTTGTGGGGACAGCTTTCATTCTTGCGGGACTATTCGCTAAGACGATGAACGTAGGTGGAAGCAAACCGTCTACAGTCAAGTGGTATCACCGATTGATAGCCATATGCTTAGGCCTATATTCGATAATTATTGGCATCCAGCTATATGGGGAACGGTAGAATTTTCAGAAAGTGCCAGTACCCGATCAGGCTTCTCCGACGTGCTCCTTAACCACAAGTCGGGCGCTTTTGTCCTCGCGCAACCCGGCAAACTTCGAATGCCGCAGCCGATCTGTTTCCGTCCACTCCAAGAACTCAATTTGCGCCACGGCCTCCGGTCGAAGCCAAACACATTCTTTCCTTTTCTCGGCAGTCAATTCGTCGCCCCACCGTGACTTGTGTGTGGGTGTCCGGCCGATTGGCGAAGGGCATAATGGGCGAGGCAAGGTGACGAATTTTCTCGAACACGGCACGCCGGGTGCGGAGACAAAGCCGTTGCGTGACCTACGTCAAATCCCTGCCGCGATGATCGCCGACGATGAGCAGCGTGTTGGTGTAGAGTTTCCATGGAGGAGGCTGTATGACGCTTGGCCTGCCGTCGCCATCTATCCGGGCATTGCTTTGTGTGGCCTCTGTCGTTTCGACTCTCACTGTCATTGAACCAGCGACAGCTTACCTGCAAAACGCCGCTCCCCAGCAAAACACATGCAGGACCAGCGATAACCTAAAGGCGACCAAGATGGTTAACGGGGATTATACGGAAGAAGCGGCAAAGAAGAACGTCGAAGGAACAGTTGCTCTATGCTTGACAGTCGACCGGAATGGAGGGGTCACCGACGTGAACGCTCTCAGCGGCCCAACGGAGCTTTTCCAGCCATCAATTGATGCCGCAAGACAATGGCAGTTTGAGCCGCCTTCGAAAGCTCCGGCAGCGATAAAGATTGAAATGCGTTACAGTCTGACGAAACCGTGTCCTGAAGGCAAAGGGTGGGACGCAGGCGATGTAGTCGTGACGATGGTGCCCACGAACGACGAAAAAGGTGGCGGTTTGAAGATTGTGGGCAAATTGAGCCAGCCACAGCCTCCGTACCCAGAGGAAGCGAGGGCTGAGCGGCGTCGGGGGCAGCTTTACCTCTCCGTCATCGTAAATCCAGATGGCAGTGTGACGGATGTCCGAATTGTGAAACCACTCGACGAACTCCTCGACAAGCCTGCGGTGGAAACAGTTCGCACGTGGAGGTTCAAAGTCTCCGGAGGCAAGCCAACCAGTTTCTCAGTCACCTTGAGTTTCCGCATACCCTGCCTCGACCGATGAAGGAATCTCTGCGAATCTTCTGAGCCATCGAGTTTGATTTCGTAGATCCATTCCGGTCCGTCCGCCAGCTTTGTAACGGGAGCGCAGTCCATCGGTTCGATGAAGTCGGCTTTTCGTTTCGGGAGTGCTTCCAGCCGCATGGCTAGCTGTTAGAATACCTCCGCGACTCAATCATTAATTTTTCCACGTTAAATCCGATGTCCTTTGACTGGAAACAAATCACACCAGACCGGCTTCTTAATGCGGTTGCACACATTCGTGGCCGTTGTTTCGGAGAGATTGAGTTCAAGTTGAGCTTTTTGACCCAACAGAAATGCTACAAAGAACTGCACCCTGTTGCTCCTACAAGAACGCCTTCTGCTGTCTTTAAGAGTTATTTGGATGTTTACGAAGAAGGGATGAAGGAGTCGATCCGCAAACAATTCGATGATCTCCTTGAAATTGGGCCGGGCAGCAGGCAAATCGAATCCCTTTGACCTAGCTGCGTGGCTATCCCTGCTTTGGTATTTCTTCCGGCTCTTCCGTCTCCTCGGCTTTGTCTATTTCGACACGATTTAATTCCGTTTCGGTCGCCACGTCTTTTACTAATCGAACGAAAATATGCGCCTTCGCAGAAATGGCGTAGGTTTTTATAGTGGTACTTTGAGGCTCAGGCGGCGCAAAAAGTGACCTGCCGACTCCCAGGCCTACGCCGGGTCGAGACGTCCCAAGGAAAGCTTGGGCGGAAGGAGGCGTCAAAGAAGAAGCACGAGCGGGAGGCATCGCATACAATGCTTGCCATAAAGACGATCCAAATCCGGTTGTAGGCCGCTCTGTGAATACAAGGTCGGCAGCCACAGAGACTTCGTAAGCAAGTTCAACGAATTTCGTATCGGGATCGATTTCGTACTCATTTCCTGATGAGAATTTTGCTGATGTTAATTTTGTGGTTCGTACTGTGAAGGGCTGAAAGAAACTTTTCCAACCGGAAAGTGCTTTCTTCGTTGCGGCGGAAATTTCATCGGCCAATGCTAACACAGCCAAAAACCAGCGTAAGCCCCCATCGATGGGCCTCGGCTCGGGCGCACTACTCTTAATGAAATCATCGATATTTCGGAACAGCGAAATATTCACTTTGTGCTGAAGAACGTCGTCCTTCAGATGTTCATGAATTTCTGTGTCGTTCCAGAAGCCGCCGTCATTGGTCACGAGCGCAACCTGCTTCTTTTCTCTTTCCGCATACTGAATGGCGATCAGCCAGATGATTACGTCCCGGAGTTCCTCACCCTCTTTGCTTGCAGGACGCCTACGCCTCACGCCTCTGAGGAAAACATCGTTGACATCAACACCTGCTACGTCAGAGTAGTACCGAATCAAACCTGCCTCTTGGAGATCACTAAACCTTCTGCGAAGCTGACGAGCCGTATGAATCGACCTTGGAGTAGTGAAGGGAATGGCGCCATTCTTGCTGATGATAAGTTTGTTCAAATTTTCAATGGCTTGTGCGGTTTTTTTGGCCTGGACATCCAGCATATGCCGATACTTCGCAATTGTCTCTTCACGGACGAGCCTTGGGAGCACCAACGAGGATTTGGTACGGCGCAGATAATCAAATAGATTCTTGAAGCCAATCGACTCCATTCGGAGATCGGAGAGGTAGGCGTTTGAATCGAGGATCACATCCATCGGCAGCGCACCCCAAACCGTAATCGTGCCCGAAATCTACTGTAAGAGCTAGGACGGATATGGATTAGGATGCACGTGCGGGATGCATACGAAAACTGCGCCGGAGTGGCGGAACTGGCGGGCGCGCCGGACCCCAAAAATCTGGTGAGGAAGGCAGTTCAGGCTACTTTATTTTCGTCGTCTCCACTCAGCCCAGCTAGTTTTTCGCCACGGAACGCAATTGACTGCTGACCATCCTCGTAGCCCCACCTTTCGTCGTACGGGCCGGTGAACAGTTCGCGTGAAAGCGGCATCCGGGCGACCGCGTTCTCCCACACGATTACACCCAACTGCTTTTCTCCGATGTCGAAATTCGGAAACTCCTTAGCTGCCGCCGCAAGAGTTTCCTCCACGTCCAGATGGGGATATCTCTTGACCATTGTGTGGTATTGCCGCATACCGACATCAACGTGACGCAGCGTGACAAGGGCGCTGATTGTCGTGTTCTCGTGATGAGTTGGGCGAATCATTTTCCCACCGCCGAGGAATGCACGCTTCATCGGCCCAGCGGCCCTGCGCGACTTCGTGTCCACCGGGAATGTGAAACCCGAATTTCCGTACATCGAGCCCAGCATGATGTCAACAGAATCAAGATGGACGAATGCGTCGCGGTTGTTTTTCAGAACCAGCGAGCACGGGTATTCCTTAAACTCTCTGAACTTTTTCTTGCCAGCGCGTATTTTCTCTCGAATTTGTGGATATGGGTCGTAAGCGCCGCCTCCCAGCGGCATGTAGGGGTCAAAGTCTTTTACGTCGAACAGAAACACGCCGTTCTTCGTAACAGTGTAGTCTGGCCGCTTGCTTTTGCCGGGAAACTCCTTCTCAAATTCGTAGGGATAGTCCATCGCGTCCAAGTAGTTTTGGAACAGCAATTCGCCGGCGGTGGTGGGAACTGTTGTCGCCATGCTTGAGCATAGCACTCTTTCTATTTCGTAAAAGTGGCGGGACCGGGCGGGCTCCAATCGGTGATGCTTGCACAGCGGATAGGCAAGCGGACGCGATCCGTCAGTCCAGCCAAATCTTCAACTTGACCTGGTGAGCCGCCAAGATTTTCCGCGGTAGAATGATCCCGGAGACCCCGTAGCTCAATTGGATAGAGCGAATGGCTTCGAACCATTAGGTTCCGAGTTCAAGTCTCGGCGGGGTCGCCATCTTTCCAGTTGAACCACGTCACGGCCAGAGGAACCGGGAAACACGACTCTCCGCGTCCGCTAAGTCCTTGCGAGCGGAGGCCGCATCGCTTTCGGCCAACCAGGAATCGGTGGTGGAGAATTGCTAGGACGATTCATGTCGCACCTCTTGGGAGTTGGGCCACATTTTATTCGGTGCGGAGGGCGAGGATGGGGTCGATGGAGGAGGCCCTGCGCGCCGGCAAGTAGCCAGCAACAAAAGCCACGGCGAGAAGTAAAAGACAGGCCGTTGCGATGGTGGACAAATCGCCCGGCGAGAGACCGAAGAGCATGCTGGCGATGAGGCGGCTGGCGGCAAGGCCGGAAGGAATGCCAATAGCGATCCCGAACAGCGTTAGCGCGAGCGTCTCGCGCAAAATCATCCAACGAACACTTCCTTGCTGCGCACCCAGTGCGACGCGCACGCCGATTTCGCGCGTGCGACGCGTCGCTCCGTACGACATCAGCCCATAAAGGCCAATCGAGACAAGCAGGAGGGCCAGAGCGGCGAAGAAACCGGAAAGCATGGCGATGACGCGCTCGTTGACCAGGACGCGACTCATCATTTGTTCGACCGTTGCGGTGCGGAGCGCATATTCGTGGCCGAGAGAATCGATCTCATGACCGATCGTCGTTGCCAGGGCCTCCGGATTTTCTTTCGTGCGCACGTAAAGAGTGCCGAATTGGTCCCACGGGGGACCCTGCAGATAAGAAAGGTAAATCACTGGTGGCGCGGCGTCCCGCGGCTGCAAAATCCGGGCGTCCTGGGCAACACCAACGATTTCGAGGTTCTGGAAGTCCGGCCAAAAGCCATAGCGGACGTGCTGGCCGATAGCGTCGCCATTGGGGAAAAGGCGCTCCGCGAGGCTTTTGCTGACGACGGCGAGGTGAGGATGCTTCTCATCGTCTGTCAGTTGAAAGTTGCGACCGCTCAACAAGTGGATGCCGAGGGTGTTGAAGAAACCGGGCCAGACGGTGACTTCAGTCGCCATCACGTGGAAACCAGTGTTCGGATCTTCGGACGTGGCTGAGACTTTTTGTTGTTCTTGGCCCCCTTCTGGGCCGGGGATCGAAATGTCGGAAAGGCTGGCCGACCGCACTCCGGGTAGGTTGGAGATTCGCTCGACGAGTTGTTGGTGGTAACTGTTCATATTCAGGTTTTGGAACCCGCCGGGTTTGGCGTTGGGAAAAATTTCAAGCAGGTTGTCTTTCTCGAAACCGAAATTGAGGGAACGTAATCTTTGGAAAGTGCCCACCAAGAGTCCAGCGCCCAGAAGCAAGACTAGGGACACGGCGACTTGCGAGACGACCAGGGTCTTGCCCAATTTGCCGGCTCCACGGGCCACGCTGCGCACACTTTGTTGAAGGATAGACGCAGGGTCCTGGCACGACGCGCGCAAGGCGGGCGCGAGGCCAAAAAGAATTCCCGTCAGAAGGGCCGCGGAAATCGTAAGAGCGAGTACGCGGAGATCGGGCGCTAAATCGAGTGTTACAGGGACCAGGTTTCCTCCGGTCATAAGGAACACCAGAAGGCGGCTTCCCCAAAGGGCGAAGACAAGCCCTAACAGGGCCCCGATGAGGGAGAGCAACAGGGTCTCTGCGAGTACCTGTTGCGCGAGGGCCCAGCGGCTCGCGCCAATAGCCACACGCACGCTCATTTCTTGGCTGCGAGCAGCAGCGCGAGCCAGCATCAGATTCGCGAGATTCAAACAAGCAACCAGAAGAATGAGTCCGACGATCCCTGAAAGGACATAAAGGGGACGCGAAAATCGGTCGCGAAGAATATCGGCGACGCCGGTTCGAACGGGGCTGACGTCCAAACCCATGGAAAGAAACGTCTGGCGGCGCAGACCGGGAGTTTCTGTCGAAGCCGTAGCCAAAAGAACTGCGGGCCAAAAAGATTGGAGTTGCGCGCGAGCTTGAGCAAGAGTGACGCCATCTTTTAGCCGCGCTGTGATGCGAACCCAGAGTGAAGATCGGTTGTCAAGGCTACCAAGGTTGGAGTCAACGAGGGGGATGGCGGAAATAGGAATAGCGACCTCGGGTAGTTCTCCGGGCGTCATGCCGGTGAACCACTTTCGAGTGACGCCGATGACAGTGAAAGGTTGACCTTCAATGCGGATCTGCTTCCCTATCACATCGTGGGCACCGCCGACACGTTGTCGCCAGAACTCGTAGCCGATCACGGCGACCTGGGACGTTGAACCGGCGTGAGGATTAACGTCTTCTGAAGTGAGCAGGCGGCCTAAGAGAGGGGCCACACCAAGTTCCGAGTAATAGTTGCCCGTAGCCGAGCAAACGCGACTTTGTGCAAGCACTCCGTTGACTTCCACGTTGGATAGCCACGGACCGCTCCACGCGATCAATGCGGAGAAGACACGCTGGCCGCGGTCGAGTTCGCGGAACATGGGATAGGAGAATGTGATTTTGTGACCCTGGCGGACAAGAGAGAGTTCGACGAGGCGTTCCGGGTGAGGGACCGGAAGGTCGCGAAGGAGCAAGGCATTGATGAGGGTAAAGATGGAGACATTGGCGCCAATGCCCAGGGCCAGAGAGAGAATTGCGACTGCGGTGAAACCGGGATTTTTGCGCAGCGCGCGGAAGGAGTAGCGGAGGTTTTGCCAGAGTTGGTGCATGACGGGTCGCTCCAGAACATGTCAAGGGCGGGGTTCTATCCAGATTTACGCCAAGTCGGGAGCGCTTTTCAAGCTCCCAAAATTCAGGGCGGTGTCATATTTCGTTTTCTGAGCGGGCATGCTGCATGATGTGGGGAGTATTGCACGCGAAGCAGGCGGGGACTCGGCTCCATGCTACTGCTTCCCGGACTGGCAGCTCTCGGCTGTTAAACCCCTCGTGTGGGTCAAATCGACAGGACAGCGGATCGAGGAATTCGCAGCGAAGCTCCAGGCCAAAATTGATACCAATTGTTGCCAAATCCGAGGGTCATAACAGGTCATTAGGGCACCTTAGGGGATATTCACCCCATGGGGTAAACCGTTGAACACACTAAGAATACCTGCATTGTGGCTGGATTTCGCAACATGCCCGACCGGAACTGAGCCTTACGGCGCATCGGGTAAAGGCGCTGAAGTTCGGCGCTAAACTGCGCAGTTTGTTGGGCTTAGCTTCGTTGCGCTCGGCTGGCTCTGCCGGCGCCGCGTTTCTTGGTTGCCGCCTTTGTTGCCCTTTCGGCCAGTGTAATTGTTTGCGCAAGGAATTCCCGAAGCCCCCTTCCCCCCGCCGTACACTTTGCTAGCCTGTAGATACAAAACGACATACCTTGCTCTCGGTAATGTCCAAAGGTTTTTTCCACAGCTCGGTACGTCGCCAACACCTTAAACCCGGCCATAGCTCCGCTCGCCATAAGGAGGCTCGCCGGTGGGTGTCGCCCACGAAAGGGGAGTCACGTGAAAATCGCACCAGCTCTTCTCACCATGACCGGGATTCTTGGTGGGCTTGCTGCGCCCGCGCGCAGTCAGGCGCCCGCGGCTGTTCCGGGCGCCGTCCCGGCGAGCGTTTCGCGCACCACCAAAGCGGTGAACTACCGCCGCACCGGCGGCGCGGCGAAGATCGACTTTCAAGGCACCGAACTGCTCGAGCAGGCCAGCGGCGAGGCCAAAGTGCAGAACAAAGGGAGCCGCGTCGAGATCGAGGCGAAATTCGTGGGCTTGGACGAGGCCACCAAATTCGGTCTCGAATACCTCACCTATGTTCTGTGGGCTGTTTCGCCCGAGGGACGAGCGGTGAATCTCGGTGAAGTGGTGCTGAAGGGCGGCGCGGGCGAAGTCAAAGCCATCACCGATATGCAAACCTTTGGCATGATCGTCACCGCCGAGCCGTATTTTGCGGTGACCCAGCCCGGCAATACCGTGGTCCTCGAGAATGTCATCAACACCTCCATGACCAGGGTCGAAGACATCGCCGCCAGCTACGAACTCGTTGGCCGCGGCGTCTATTCCTCGACGAACACCAGGATCGAAGGCGCTATCTTCGGCATTGACCGCAAGACGCCGCTCGAACTGTTCGAAGCACGCAATTCCGTGCGCATTGCGCATAATGCCCTGGCCGACAAATATGCCTCCGCCACGCTCGCAAAGGCTGAGCAGCAGCTCCGCGCCGCCGAGGAGGCCTATGCTCATAGGAGCGACCGGAAGGCCGTCGCGGCTGCCGCTCGCGAGGTGGTGGTCACCGCGGAAGAAGCCCGCGTCATGGCCATCAAGCAAAAGGCCGAGGAAGACGCGCAAGCCAAGATTGCTGCGGACAAGAAGGCCGCGGAGGAGCGCGAGGCCAAAGCCCGCGCGGAGGCCGCAGCCGAAGCACAACGCCGCCTCGAGGCGGAACAGGCTCGCAAGCAGGCGGAAGCCGCGCAAGCAGAAGCTTTGCGGATGAAGCAGGAAGCGGAAAAAGCCGCCGCCGAAGCGGCGCGTCAGAAAGCGGAAGCCGACCAGGCTCGCGCTGCCGCGCTAGCTCAGCAGCAAGCCGCCGAAGCCGAAGCGCAGAAAGCGGCTGGCGAAAAAGCCGCTGCGCAAGCCGCAGCAGAGCAAGCCGCTCGCGACAAAGCCGCCGCTGAAGCCGACGCCGAAAAGGCGCGCCAGGCTGCCGCGCAAGCCGAAGAGGAAAAGGCCCAGCTCCGCGTACAGCTTCTCTCTCAACTGAATTCCATTTTGCAAACGCGCGACTCCGCTCGCGGCCTCATCGTGAACATGTCCGACGTGCTCTTTGACACCGGCAGCTTCACGCTCAAGCCCGGCGCTCGCGAGAAGCTTGCAAAAATCTCCGGCATCTTGCTGGCGCACTCCGGCCTGACTCTTCAAATCGAAGGTCACACCGACAGCGTTGGCGGCGACGAATTCAATCAGCAGCTTTCTGAGCGGCGCGCCGACTCCGTGCGCGATTTTCTGGCCGAGCAGGGCGTCCCCGGTTCGTCCATCACTGCGCGTGGTTTCGGCAAGACGCAGCCGGTCGCTTCGAACGACACACCGGAAGGCCGCCAACGCAATCGCCGCGTTGAACTCGTTGTCAACGGCGACGCCATCGGCGGCACGGCAAGTGCGTCTGGTTCGAACGCCGCAAGCTCGCAGCGTTAGGCTTCCTGTCTATTTCTTTCGCGGATGTCTCAGCAGGAAGGCCCGCCCAGGCCTTCCTTGGCCTATGAGTGACCGGCTTCCCTTCCCGACCCTCCGTGCTGTATACCTAAGGCTTACCTTATGCCGAGGGAGCGTGTGTGTGAGGAGTGGTAGGGCCCTTCTTTTCCGACTACCCCTTCTTTTTATCTGCCTTCTGCCCGCCGGCGCACATGCGCAAGAGCGTGAGGAGCCTGGCAAGCCCATTGCTAAGGTCTCCATCGCCGGGAATCTGATCTTGATGGAGCTGGACGAAGGCGCGCTCGGCCGGGAGACGCTCTTCGACCTGGATCGGCATACCCTTCGCTTCACTCCCGCGCACGAAGGATATCGCGTGGAAAACTTGCCGCTCGAGTGGGACCCCGGCCTCGGCCAGAAAATCACTGAGTCTCAGGTCGCGCTGCACAACTTTTCTTTTCCTTTTTCCGGGATGACCTGGCATGCGTTCACGGTCGGCGTCACCGGATCGATTCGTTTCGGCGAACCAGACATTCCACCCGGCTCTCGGATGGGTCCCGGCCCGGCGCCCCGGGATCCCGGTGGCGTTTCGATTGGACGCTTCGATGCTTTGCGTGAAGCGGCAGGCAATCTGGTCAACACCGTTCCCGCGATTTGCGTGTTTTTCAAGCCGCGAATGTCGGGCGACCGCTACGTGAAGGAGCTGGCCGATCGTGTGGTGGTGAGCTGGGACGTCACCGAACCGTATGGCAACATCCAGGACTTTACCTGGACGAAGACGGTCAATCGTTTCCAGACGGTGCTGCACAAAGACGGCGCAATAGAAATGTCTTACGATCAGCTTGCGGCGAAGGACGCCATCGTCGGCATCTACCCGCTGATCTCCCCGGACGCAGAAAAACCGGTGAGCTCTCTTTCCACCACAAAGCACGCCCCTTCTGCCGCGCATCTCGACATCCAAAAGTTAAAGCTTTCGGTGGTGGGAGGAGTGTTGCTGAAAGCCACGTTCGAAACGGCTGGTCCGGTGTTGCCCCGAGGAGATCCGGCCGTACCAGGGATTGCGTATCGCGTCTACTTTTACGCTCGCGCGCCTGGGACGGAGTCCGCCGGCGCTCTTGCCGAGGCCGATGCGGTCTGGACGATTCGCGGCTTCGCGCCACGGAATCGCGCCGACGGGGGCGCGTCGCGGTATTTTGCGTTTGGTGAAGGTGTTTCGCGCGGCGTCGAGACGAGCGGCAACACCATTTCTGTTCAAGGAATCCTGCCATCCACCTTGCGGGGAGCCAAGGAAATCTACGTTTCCGCCGATGCTTCCGCCGCCGGTTCACAGGAGCCCGTTTCAACGGTCTCTGCCAGCACGGTGGGGCTCGCCGGCATGCACACTCCGGAGGTACATCTGTCTTCTCTCAAGCCCGAGGACGGGCCTTTCCCGGTGCTCTACGAGGCCTTCTACTACTACGCTTTGCCCAATCCCCGCGATATGAGTTGCACGGTGATCAAAAGCCTCGGCGACAAGTTCGACTTCCTTGCCTACTACTCGGACTTTCGCGTCGATAACCAGGAAGCGGGCACTCCGAGCAACGGGCCGCTCGGTGCGGTAGGAGGCGCCGTCACCGGGATCGGCGCGAACCAGCGCGGCCTCGAGTCCTACTGCACGCCGGGTCGGTTCCAATGGGGATTTGTTCAACCCGTGTATGTCGGCTCGAATCAGATGCAGGAGCGGCCGCCCGCGGACGCGCCCGTAGGCACCGATCGCGACATCACCTTCTACGAGCAGCAACTCGCCGAGATTTCGGCCGACGGCAAGATGCCTCAGTACATGTACGCCATGTCGCAAATCGCGCACGAAATGGGCCATCGCTGGGCCGCGTTCGTGTCGGCAAAACTGGGCGGCGAGACGATTCCGCTCGGACCTGTGCACTGGGCGAGAGGGTTAGAGGCCTCCGTGGCTTTTCCCTACCGCCGGCCTACGGAAGCGTCCATTATGGGAGGAGGTGCCTGGCAAGACAATTTTGACGGCACCTACACGCAATTTGACGACGACTATTACGTGCCCGCCACGGGATGGTCCTATCTCGACCTCTACCTTATGGGGCTGATCTCTGCCGAGGAAGTGCCCGACTTTTTCATTCTGCGCAATCTGGTTCCTGCGGGGAAAGACGCGAATGGCCACCCGATTTTCAAGGCGGACCGAAGCAAAGTGACGATTCAGGGGGTCATTGCAGCGGAAGGCCCGCGCCTGCCCGGCGTGGACAAATCGCAGCGGGAGTTCAACACCGGAATGGTGATCGTCGTTCAGCACGGCAAAAAACCAAGCCACGAGCTGATCGAGCGAGCCGAAGGGATTCGCAAACAGTGGATCGACTATTTTTCGATCACCACCGGACACCGTGCGTCCATGACCGCAAATCCCCGCTAAACTCTGTGGCATGGTATTCCGCCTTGAGCGATTTTCGGTCCCGCAAGGATTGTCCATGTGCAGGAGCTCCCGCAACAAAACCTGCTCGGCTGCGGCAGGCCACGCTTCAACACCGACAAACCGCGCGGCACCTTCGCGAGTCGCTTATCCTTGTCTCGGGATTCTCGACTCCTGGATTCGCGACTCCTTTCAAGGGGTTAGACGAGGTCGTCGACAGTTGGCCGCGTAGCGCCTTTCCAGCTTGCGTCAAACTGTCTGCGGACAAACCCTGCGTCGTAAGCCTTGTCCTGCGCCTTTAACGCTTCCTCAAGCCCAAAAAGCGACCGCGGATTGCGCGGATTGCGCTCCAGGTCGGCGCGGAAAACCTCCTCGGCTCCCGCGTAATCGCCGATTTTCAGCAGCACCGCGCCCAGCGATTCGCGCACAGGATAGAACCAATCCTTCGGCTCGTCATATTTCAAGCCATCTTCGACCGCGACGGCGGCGCGCAACTGGTTCACGGTGGCGTCCATATCGTTTTTCGCGAGTGAGATTTTCGCACCCAGCACGTTCTCGGCAATCTTCAGAATGTCCTTGGTCTTATTGTTGATGGGCATCTGAAAGATGGCCTCCGGCGAAGTCTTTTCTTCCGCCTCCGCGACCATCTTGTGCTCTGCCGCGGCACCATCCACATCCCCCGTGCCGGCCAGTGCCAGCCCGCGCGCGAAATGCCAGAACACCGTGACGGTTGCGATCGCCGGGTCCGGCTGCGGCATTTTCAGAATTTCATTCCACCGGTGGAAGCGCACTTCCACCGCCATCGGCACGGTCATAAAGCCTCCGAGCCCCGGCGTGTCTTTCACGTGCGGCCCCACGTTTGCCGCCAGCAACTGCGCGCCTCGCCGTGACTCGGCATAATTGCCGTTCATCGCCGCTGCCATGGCGATGAAGTGCAGGTTGTGGCTGTAATACATCATCGAGTAGATGCCCGGGGCCGCGCCGCCCTTGATGTACGCCTGATCCGCAAGCGCGGCTTTCTGGTTGGTCTTCAACGCCGCTTCGTAGTCGCCCGTGCGGATGTAGATGTGCGCGGGCATGTGCACGATGTGTCCCGCGGCGGGCGCCAGCTCGGCCAGATGATTCGCGCCGGCGAGCGCGCGCTCGGGCGAGTTGGAAGCCTCGACCGAGTGAATGTAATAGTGAATCGCGCCCAGGTGATTGGGCTCGCGCCGAATCACGGACTCCAGCGTCGCCACAATTTCTTCCGTGCCCTCTTCCGGCGTTCCGTCCGTCCGCCACAGGCCCCACGGATGCAGATTCATTCCGGCCTCCGCGAAAAGCGTCGCCGCATCAAGGTCGTCGGGAAACCGCTTCATCACTTCGCGCATCGCATCACGATACTGTTCCGCCGCGGCGCGCAAATCCGATTTGGCATCGCCAGGGAAGCGCTTTGCCAGCGCCGCGATGTAGGCCTGGTCGCTATCGGAAGCGACGCCTGCGAGTGCCTGCGCTTTCTCCATCGCCGCGTGCGCCCGCAGGAAACGGTCTTCGCTCGCGGGATCGTTATAATTTGGACCCACCGCTTCCGCGAGGCCCCAAAACGCCATAGCTAGCTTGGGGTCAAGCTCGCTCGCGCGCTCGAACGAGCGGGTCGCTTCATCATGGTTGAACGCGTAAATCTGCCGCAGCCCCTGATCGAAGAACGCCTGCGCCTGCGCGTTCTTCGTCGAAACGGGATGGTGCCAATTGCCGTAGCCGGTCACGAGCACGGCGGTCTTGGCCTCTGCAGGGACAGCGTGCCCGGCATGCCCCTGCGCAAAAGCGGCCTCGGATAGTGCGAGATGGGAGAGTCCCAAAGCGAGAGCCAACCTAAGCAGAGTCAGGACGCCGCGATGCATTCGGTGCCTCCGATGGAACAGGGAATTCGGCCGAGTAACCGGTTGCGCGGATTGTAGCATGAAGGCGGAAGTTGGATGTCCGAGGTTAGAAGTGGGGGGTGCAATTGATAGTGCGAGTCAGTTTACGCAGCCTCCTGATGCACGTTGGTCCAGTATTCTTCCCAATCCCCGTTCGCCCGTAACACCCGTAGAGCGATTACCTTTTTTAGATTTTCCATCTTCCACCAGGCAC
>WNGD01017642.1_pt1 | contig 13945 bp, 25 predicted proteins | sample 5400671 | NCBI WGS metagenome assembly WNGD01 (sample SAMN13153369, study PRJNA577476) | soil metagenome | isolation source: 40 cm soil or saprolite under grassland replicate 2 | place: USA:California | collected 2016-06-15
TTCACGCTGGTCGGCATCGCGGGCGAGGATGACCTCGATGCCCCTGGCCTGAATGACCGGCCGCCGCAACTGGGGGGCCCGGGCAACCTCCAGGCAATCCCTCTCCCCGTCGCCTCCCAAAGATCTCGTCGGCCCAGCGACAACGGCCATGATCGCGCGCGGCCGATCCTCGATCCCGATAACTCGGCTGTCCTGCGCGATAAGCTCGTGCGCGAGATCACGAGCGTCGGGTCTAGCGAGGATGCGGCCAAATGGGCCCGCACGGCTCTCGCGGCGAAGAACACGCTGACAGCATCGGATGCACGCCTCGTGGATGTGGCGTTCGAGCTGCGACTGTCGTCATTCGAAGCCGAAGGAGACCCGCAGCGCGGGGTCGAGGCCCCCGGGACGGCCGAGCAATCCGACCTTGCCTCGGAGCAGGGGGATTCCCAGACGGCCACCCTGACGCCCCGTAAGCGCAAGGCACCGGATTTTCCGGAGCCCCTAGATAAGCCGGCCGGCATCGATAAGAGCGTGCTGAAGATCGCCGAGCCGAAGCGGTATCGCGACAAGGCGCACCTAAAGTTCGTCGCCTCGCAGCCCTGCCTATTTTGTGGGCGACGACCCTGCGATCCGCACCACCTGCGCTTCGCCCAGGCCCGGGCGCTTGGCCGCAAGGTGAGCGATGAATTCACCGTCCCGCTCTGCCGGACTCACCACCGCGAGCTCCACCGCACCGGCAACGAGGCAGGGTGGTGGGCCAAGGTTGGGATCGATGCCGTCCGGACCGCCCAGACGCTCTGGAAAACGACTCGCACCAATGGCGTGCCGGCATCGTCTGCCGTCGCTGAGGCACATGCTGCTGCACCCACCGTCGCCGCCCCGCGGAAACCTCGTGCTCGGCGCCGAGCGGAGAAACGTTCGGGGCCCCAGCCGGTCGAGACGGTGCCACCTCGCGCATGAGCTCGCTCAAGCAGATTGAAGCGAACCGTCGCAACGCGCTGAAGAGCACTGGGCCGACGAGCGCCAACGGAAAGCACGCCTCGCGCCGGAATGCGCTACGCCACGGGTTCACGGCTGAAACCGTGATCGAGCCGCTTGAAAATCTCGAGGAGTATCGCACGTTCGAAGCAGCCATCCTCACGGAGTACCTGCCCCAAACACCGGTCGAGCAGGAACTGGTCCGTCGGCTGGCTTCGCTTTTCTGGCGTCTTCGCCGGGCCACCTCGATCGAGACAGGCCTGCTGCGGATGCAGGGCGAGATCCTTCTCGCTTTCCGGAGCTCCCGCCAGAAAACGGTGGAAACGCGAGGCGAGGAAACTCCTGGTTTGGGCAAAACGGATCCCGGACCCCGCCGAGGGATCCTAGCCGATGGCGGTGCTGACGAATTTGGACCCGAGAGTGGCCAAGGCGCGGCGGGTCCCTCGCGCGACGTCGCGCTGAGCTACCTGCGTTTGGTGAACCTCGACAATGAACTCATTGACCGGCTCAGTCGCTACGAGGGGGGTCTTTGGCGCCAAGCGGTGCAGACACTCTTTGCCCTGCAGGCGCTCAAGCGGCGATGAACGCCATGGTAGCCGCGAGTTCCGCTCTGTTTGCGTCCGTTTTCCCGGGATTGGGTTCGTTTCGTAAATTCGGAGGAGCGGCAGCTCTTGCTTCGAATACGTCCCCCGCATTTCTGCGAATGAATCCATTGCTGGCGAGTGGCCGATCAGGGCCGATACCAATTTGCCAGGCGTCAGGGCTCGGCCCCTTTTTTACGAAATGAACCCAATTCTAGTTTTCTCTCCGTTGCCGAGCTGATGCATTGCCGCAAGTACGATGGGAGGAAGCCTAATGATCAATAAGAAGTCCCTTTGACGGTTGGCCGCCTCAGCGCCGAAAGACTGGGCTTTCCAGCCCTTATGGGATCCGCAGCCAGCACGGCGCGCACAAACGGCCTGCACTGTGAGAAAGTGCCATTTCGCGCTCGGTCTGGAGAGGTGACCGGGCGCCACGAAGTCCGGAATCTGGGTCGGAGCGGACATGAGTGCGGGGTGTCGAGAGTTCTCAGTTTGACCCCAAGCAGACATCGCCGCATCGCAGCAAGCCAAGCCGTCCGTCATTCGATCACCTGGTCGATGCGGGGCTGCGAGATGTTACCCAATTCCTCACGCTACCGATAATTCTCCGGGTACTGCCTTTCGAGTTTCTGCGCCATTTTCTCGAAGGTCTCCCGAAATAGGATATAAATGACCACTGCAGCACAGATAACCTCGATTATGATCTTCAGAACCGTGTTCATCAGGTGCTCTCCACAGTGTTCACGATCGCGATTTCGCCTCGTTTGCTTGTTCATCAGGTCGCCGAAGATGATCGCGCCGTCGCGGTGACATCACGTGTCGCCACAAGTAGGCGCGCCGCAGCGACCAGCCTTCACCTAGATCTGGAGGCACGAGTCCGGGAATGCTCCAGGACCTTGTCGTAATCCGCGTTCATCAAGCCTTCGTGATCCTCGATCCAGATTCTCTTTGGTTCTAGCGCCAGGATGTTGCAGGCAAATTCCATGGCCTGTTCGGGCTGCTCGTAATGGGTCGAATGGTCAATGGGCATATCGAGGTCCTTTGGGATCCATTTTACGATGTAAGGCATCAGCTCACGCCACCTCTGAAAGGTATTCGACGGCAGCCATCTACCGTGCTGGCTTCCGCGTGAGCGTGCCAAACGCGACTACGACATCACCCTGAACACTGCCGAACCATGCCCAAGCGAGGTTGTCACCCGCCCGCGTCACCGTGATGGTACCGTCGGGACAGCGGCCGCCTTTGTCGGCTCGACCAAGGGCGATCACTTCGACAAAAAAGGCGTAGCTGCGCGATGCGCCAATGCGCGTCAGCTTTCCTCGGCAATTCACCTCAGGATAGTCGGTTTCCGCTCCGTTGGCGGTGATGGTGAGCAAGACGGTATATTTCGATTCGCTGCCGACTTGGGTCACCGTGCCGGACCAAGTCCCGGCGATAGCGGATCCTGGGGCCAGTGGTCGTGCGCCCGCTGGCGGAACCGCACGTTGGTCGGGGGGAGGTTGTTGTGCGGGAGCAGCGGGAGACGGTTGTGCGGCAGCGGGGGGGAATGGTTGTGCGGGACCGGGTACTTCTTCCGGCCATCTGCGTTCGAAATCCTCGGCGGTTAAATGTTGTGCGCCAGCGGTGACGATCGCTGCAGCCATGGTCGCAATCAAGGCGGCAGCCCAGTTTCGTGATGCCTTGCTCACGATCCATATCCCTTCCACGAGTGGCGTGCTGCCGTGACCCTATGGATCTCCTGGAAGATCTTGAAAACCCAAGCTCGGAGCGTGATGCGGAGATCGCACGAGAGGCCGTCCGGGATGGGTACCTCCCCGTCGCGCGACATCGGTTGGCGCATGAAGTCGCTAAGCGACAAGGCGCAGTCCTCAAGCGCGTCCACTACCCCATTGTCCAGCTTCGGCATGACGAAACGCGGCTGGTGCGCCTTCAACGACCTATATGCGCGGTCCTGCCGTATATTGCTCTTCGGCTCTCCGAGAAACGCGTTCTCGACGACGACAAAGGGACAATCGGAAAAATCTCGAAGAATTTGGTGAGTGAGCGATGCGTGACGTCGACGACCCGCATCTGGGGCGATCGCTCGGCGAGCGTGTCGAACAACAGCATCTGGTCACGCACGATCGCGAGGTCGATGACGATCGCATCGCGCGGAAACAGCATCTGAAGCCCGCGCTCGACCGCGTCGGTATCGAAGAGGTAGGGCTTCTGGCCGGACAGGATGAAATAGTCGCCGAGCGCGCGCGCCAGTAGCGTCTTTCCGCTGCGTCCGTGCAGCGAGGCAACGATTGCGGCGAAGCTCACCTCGGACATCGCTGCTACGCCATTATGTAGCCCTCATTAGCGGGTGGCGATGTTTCAGATCAGGCGGCTATGGCTTGCCTGGCGAGCTGGTCGACCAGACGGATACGGTCGTATTCCCCACTGATCTGGTTCAGCCAGGTTCGTACATATCCACGCAACACCAGGGAATAATCTCCATTCTCCCCCCGCGTATCCTTGTTCGCTATGAAAGTTGAGAACGGAACACCGGCGAGATCAACCTGCTCGCATGCCATCTCGTTGAGCTTCGGAATGTTCAGTTGGACAGCATCTTTCACCTTCTCCAAATAGCTCCTGTAGATCTCCGGGTGCCAGTCAAAAAAGCTGGTTTCATTGATGAAATTCTTCACCACGAAATATTGGTGACCTCCGGCATAGGGCGTGATGTCGCCGATCTCTTCCAGCGAGGCGACTGAGGGCCCGACCACGTGGAACAGCATGAAATTGAACTCGCCAGTCCTAACGAGATCAAAAAAACCAACTTCAGTAAACGTCTTCAGTGTGCTCAACAGAGCCCCCGCGCGGACGTCGACCACACTCACCTTTACGTCGCTGGTAGTGAGCGTATCCAGCACCTTCATTTGGTCCGCCGCGGTGGTGATGTCGACTACCTCAGTCAGGTTAGGGTGGAACCGCTTTAGCGTGCCGCGGGGAAACTCGGTATCGAAGGCGCGGGCGGGTGTGCCGTTCGCGGCTAGATAATCGAGCACGGTACGCGCAATCGTCGTTTTGCCGACGCCGCCCTTGTCGGCGCCTATCAGGAGAACTACCGGCTTCATCGATCTTTCCTCCCACGCTTCAGCCCGTCCAGAAAAGCGGGACCGCCCGGCCGGCTGGGCTGACCACTCCCCGGCAGAAAAAGGTGCCGCCCTATTGTGGCGCGTCTGCGGTGGTTTCGTGGAAAACACAGTTCGTTTCCCGGGCTTTGTGTGGGTCAACCCCTCATTTCACCCGATCGCTCGCTCGCCATCAACGGGTCGCGTGCTGCCTCGTCGGGGTCGCGCCGCAATGATGACCGGACTGGCCATAATCTCGCCGGAGTGGCGCCGGACGCTCAATTGCTTAAGACGCGGTGATTTTAATGGGGATCCGTCATGTCTATCATGAGATCGGAAAGAAACGAAGATCGCGAAGGGCTTGGCCCTGAAGTCGAGGGCGAAATCCGCGAGCTCGTTCGCAGGGACCTTCCACAATTGCGCAAGTCGCAATCGGAAGCCGGCGAATTCGGCGTGAGTAGTCTCAATGCGCTCATCCAGCGTGTTTCCGGGACGTCGGTGATGGAGATCGAGAAGCTCATCGCCGAGTTACAGACGCTGCGCGACTACTTGCAGAACGAAGGCCAGCGCGTTCAGCGGGAGATCACAGAATACGCGCACATGAGTCAAGCGGCGACCAAGTCAACGAAGATCATCGCCGAGAACCTGGCCCAGTGGAAACGTATGGCCGAAACCGACCGCGGCGCTCGCGGGTGAGGCCCCAATAGCCGCGGCGGTTAAGACCACAGTCCAGGGAGATGGAAACGAATGATCGTGCGCGATCAAGGTCGGTTTACGGTGTATTGGCGAGGCTCCGGCCGCGTGCCCTTCTTGCGCGGCCGCTTCGACTGCCCCTCGTGCTGCTTGACCCGTCCGAGAATGGCCGCCTTGAGCTGCTTTCTAGTCGCCATTGCTCAGGTTTTTCACAGCGGATTGCCACGCGCCGCGGCAGCCAGTCTCAGCCCCGTCTTCCGCGCTTTGCTCGTCCGCCGTTCTGACTCCTTCGCCGGCTTCCTCCAATCGGCCGCTTTGGCCCCGGGGGGCCGCGGGCTTCTCTGCTTCGATCGATCGGCGAAGCGCGTCCATGAGGTCCTAGTTTATGGCTCAGTGTCCCAGTTTATGACGGAAGTGACCTAATTCGCCCCAAATACAATTTTTTATTTCTCGGTCAGGAACGCCCCAAGCTCGTCGGCCGTTGCGCCGATACGGGAGGCATGGGGGCTCGTGCGCGAAAGGGGGTTACCCCATGGGCACGGCGGAGGAATATAGGCGCATTGCTTGGGACTGCCTGAAATTAGCAGAAGCCACCTCGAACCCTCAAACAAGCGCGTCCATGCTGAATTTGGCCCAAGACTGGGTCAGGCTCGCGGAACAGGCCGAGCGGAATGACCAGTACAGATTGTACGGATACCGAGCCAAGGCATGGGAATGCTTGTCACTCGCGGAGAGTGTCAATGATCCGGAGCGGCGGGCCGATCTGATCCTGTTTGGCCGGATGTGGCTGAGTCTTACGGAACCGATCAAGGACGACCTACGGGGTGCGTATGAGTTGCCGCCTCGGTTGGCGGCCTAGTTAAGACCCTTGTAATGCCGCCAGACTCGGGTCAGCCCTCTCGGGCTATTCTTCCGACAATCGTCTGGGAGAGTCCCGCTCGAGACCCAGGCACTTGCAGCCTTCCCCGATTTTCTAACCCGCGCGATGCTATGGAACTCCAAGATACCGCCGACCGTGCGGGCTAGCTCTATATTCGAACCAGGAGTGTTTGCCCTCAATCGAACAGTCCGCTCACGGTGAGGTTCCGGGGCATGGGATCAGACGGCCCGAGTCCAAACAAACACTGGACGACTTGGCCCAATAGCCGGTGTAGCCATACGGGCCACCGTAGCCATAGGCTTGCGGGTAGGCGTACGGGTACGCGTACGCGTATGGGTCAGGATCACCGTAGAGCTCGGGGCTCGGCGCTGGCTGATCTGGATAGGGGGAATAAGGCGAGTAGTCTGGATATGAGGAATAATAAACCGAGGGACTGGGCGACGCACAGCCCGACACTACTGCCATGATTGCAATCGCCACAATGATACGCATTACGAGGCAATTTGGGCGCTCGAATTGACCGGACTTCAAGCCTGCGGTGGATAAATTTAATAAATTTGGTTAATCGAGTTGGGTAATCATCCGCGCGCGGTCCAATGGCGGCGTGTCTTCAAGGATTTCGTTGTCACTCATCCTGATAGGCCGCCGGATTTACCCCGAAGCGGAAGCGCCTACCGCGGAAGCTGGTCGCGGAGGCCCACCGGCGGCCGGAGCACGCGGCAAATGCCCGGCCGTAGCCGGGCTCTTGTTTTTCCTCGCCTAGAACTTGGGCAGCTAATGCCAGGCAAGTACCGCAACCAACGCGACCAGAGCAGGGCTAGACGCAAGCACCACAAGTTCGACCGGATTGTGCTGAGAACGGTGCGTAAGGTTCCCTGCCATATCGAGCCCTCCTCGCCAGTGGGCCGGGACAACGCCTCCTGCCAGGTTCGGTTCCAATCGGCTCACGGCGGTTCACTCCACGTCTCGGCGCCGTCAAAATTGCTCCTCATTGCCCCGCTATCATGTTCATCGTCGTCGTTGTGCGGACGCGCTGACCCCCCGCTGAAATCGCCGTGTGGAGGTGACCGACGGCACATCGGGGCCGGAGATGCCCGCGGTGACGGAAGCCGCCGGCGCGAGGTCACACAGCATTTGGATGCCGAAATGGCGACGCACAAATTCCGGGTTGGCGAGAAAGTTCAGTACCTAGCCGGAGCGGCCGTCCGATTTGCGACTGCCGAGGTCCGGAAAGCGATGGGGAGTACCAGTATAAGATCAAGTCGCCAGATGATCCGCACCTGACAGTGGCGAAAGAAAGCCAGCTTCGCAGAGCGTAGGTTTGCGCGGTGGAAGTACGCATTGCATCGGCCTTCGATCAGGTCGCCGAAGATGATCGCGCCGTGGAGGAGCATCAAGTCTCAATCTCGTCAGCATAGATAGTGAATACGCGCAATTTTAGCCCGCTTCGCCCGCTCCGTTCACGACTAACGCGCTCGATGACTGCGTTAACCGATATCCCATCGACGTCGCGTACATTGATGATTTTCCCTTTTCGCGGCACACGCGGAACTCGTTTGGTTGCAGCATAATGATAAGCGCGATCCCCCCGTCGACGTAACATCACTTTCCAGGTCACCCCCACGCTCATGGCCACACGCGCTCAGGGCAGGCGAGTTTGCGATTAAGTCGCCGAAGATGATGGCGCGCGGAGCATCGGCCCCGCAAGCACACTCACCCAGATTTTCCCTGGGTGAGTATCCATCTCAGCTCCCGATCAAGCTTCCAATAGGTTTCGAGATCACCCTTCATGTATGCACGCACCATGTCGCCTTTCAGCGCATCGATTTTTTTGCGGTCCCGGCGCGGATGGATCGTGATCCGTTCCCAGGAGCTGTGGCGACGTTGCGTTGGTCTCCGGCTCATAGCTAGCCTCCTTAGCCAGGGGAGGCATTTCGCTAAGCCGCGTGACATTTCACGCGTTCTCGTCGGCAATCGGCTTGAACCAATTCTCGAAGATCACCGCTGGGCGCATCGCTCGTCGCGGTCGCACTTAACGATGATCGAAAACGTAAGGCTGTTGAGGTGTGACGCAGGTCACATCCAACTCGGCCTCGCATAATACAGAACGGTCCCGATCCGCGGGGGGCAACCCGTAACCGGGACCGCCCGGCCGGGGGAGTAGGCTGCACGAACAGACTGCCTCCCCGACCCTGGGACCGTACCACTGAACCAGAGCGAGCGGACTTATTTTTTGTGCAGCGCAATGTCGGTCGGCCCCCGGTCGATTGCCGGGGCTGCCTTATTTCAAACTGAAAACTTCGGGATTGGGCGAGTAAGGACCGTGCTGCCGCTGAGCCGCCGGCCCCAAATTGCAGGAACGGTCCCGACCAGAGGTTGCCCCCTGCTGCGCCGGGACCGTTCAGTTGGAAGAAAGGCCGTGCCGGGTCCATCCATCCGGGGGAACTGCGTTACCCCCTGTCGGAGAGTGAGGGCTGTGTCTGCAGGTCCGCGCCTCCCCGACCGTGGCATCCTTGCTAAGCTTTGTGGCGACGATGCGGTGATTTTCAACCAGCTTTGAGGCGGGCTTGTGCTGTCGCGGAACCACGGCGACGCGAGGGCGAATCTATCTTTAACGAACTTCGAGAACGCTATGCAGCGTTGAAGGGTTATAGCGTACGGAAAGGGTATGAGTTATGTCGGGTTCTCCAGAACAAGCTCGAATATTGTACGGGTTCGAAGCTGCGGACTGGCTGTTTCTCGTCGTCGGTGTCGCGCTTGTGACGGCTTTCGCGGCAGTATTCGTTCTCTAGAAGGCCAGGGTCACACGAAAAGGCCGCCCGAATTTCCGGCGAGCGGCCTTGTCGATCCGACGCTTGGCCATCCTGCGCGGGGTCCGGCGAGTTGGCACCGGAGGTCGGAATTCTGATGCAGCTTTGAGCGATCGATAAAATTGCAGAACGGTCCCGATCTGAGGGGGTCCTGCGGACCGGGACCGCTCTCGGTAGGGGAGGTCAGCGTCCCGAATCGCTCCCCCAACGCTATCGTTGCAAAGATTTATGGCGGGCGTGCGGAAGTTTTGGAACCTAATTGGCTCTTCGTTCTAGCTGAACCGCATTCGCGCGAGGCTCGTGGGGCATTGCCGCCTTAGCTCAGCCCCCAGCCCCGGGAAGGAAACAGTAAATCTGAAGGGTCCCGCGCGGGAGTAGCCAAACCACAGCATAACCAAGCTTGTTGGTTTTCGGATCGATCAGCGCGAAATTCGGCACGTCGTGCCATTCGCCGTCGGCCAGCCGAACACGATAGCCGCTCCTGGCCGGCCATATCCCAGCCGTCGACCTCGACGGGGAAGCCGTCAGCCGTGTCGCAGCATGGGCCGCCGATGTTGTTCCTAAGTCCTATAACCCAATCCCGAGTTTCGGCATCGAGAGCCGCAAGCATTTGCGGCGGCCCCCGCCAGACTGCCGGCGCATGCTCAAGGGCAGTGACCGTAAAGAAAGCCACCGCCGCAAATAGCAGTGATCGGTTGAACATCCAATTGGGAATATATTGGGAACTTATCCTGTTACGGTGTGACCCAGGTTACAGACGACCCGACCTAATACGTTCTTTGAGTTGCGATGCGAACGGTCCCGATCGGCAGGGGGCAACCTGTGACCGGGAGCGCCCGGCCGGAGGAGGGAGGGCTGTGTCTGCAGGTCCGTCCTCCACCGAAAATCATGCCCGGCATTTGCCGCCGTCGTGCCAATAGCTTTGCCGCGGCCAAACTTAAGCCTCGTGCACAGAGGAATCTGCGGGCACAGGCGATTGCGCATTTGGGGCCGGGATCGCGCGGCTACGTCGCGCCGGAGAGTTCAACGCATTCCGGCCGATGATCGTGAGGTGCCAAGCCCTCAGACCAGGAAGGTTATCGAGGCATCTCCACTCGACCCAGCCGCGGACTTGGCAGGCGCGCTTCGTGGATTTCCGGACCGCGGCGCTCTGCGCGTTGTCGCGCGGGCCGAGATCCCGCAGCATTTCCAGAAATTTGCGCTGATCCTCCGACGGACGTCCCCGCGGCATGCGCCGCTTCGCGTATCCAACCATCCCCCCTCCCGTTCCCCGACCGTGGCACTCTTGCTAAGCGTTGTGGCGACACGGTGCGGTGATCAGGTATTTTTATGGCAGCGGTCCATGAGGCCGTTTTTTTGCTCACTTGGTTGCAAAAACGTCACAGCTATGAGCACCACAGGATCGGAAACGACAACGAACACCACCGGGATTGTTGTGGTGACCTCTTGGGCGGCGCGTGCGGCTCCGGGGCTCACGCCACTAGAATGTCCACGTTGGCTTTGACGAGTTCTGCCGCTAGCGCGTTAAAGCGCTCGTACTGTTCGGCGGCGAAGCGATTTTCGAGGACAAAGTTCTTACCTTCCACGTAACCAAGTTCACTGAAACCTTGACGCAATGCCCCGAGGTATAGAGCCTCTTCCTCCTCATTCCCCACGTGCCACAGAACACCAATCCTCGGGATTTTTGGGATTGCTGCGCGTTGACACCGAGCGGCCACGCAACCGCCGCCCCGCCGAGAAGAGCGATGAAATCCCGCCGCCCCATCCTAGCGCACAGCACCCCCAATCCAGCGCGGTGATTTACCAACTCCCAGCGCGCGAGGCCTTGCCGGGCCTGCGGGATCATCGATCGCCACCCAAGCATGCGGGGCCGCAGCCGCAGCAACGCTAATCGCATTCAGGTCCAGGTCGGCTAAATGGGCGGCCGGTCGCAGTCGCTTGAATAGCCGATGCGGCTCTCGGCGAAGATATTCAATGCAGGTCACACTGGCTGGTCTCGGCCGAGCTGGTTACCTCATAGTTTGCCCTTGCGAAGGCCGGCGCATCTGTCGCAGCCCTTATTTACCTTTCGTTCACTGTGATCGTGGGTGAACGGCTGATGAGCGTACCTCCTGATTTGCGATAGCTGCATAATAAGAATGGGGATTGCTCATTAAAAGCAATCGGAGTGGCCGACGGAGCTACCGAGTTGAAATCGCGCTCGGTTCAAACACCCTTGCTGGTGGCACTGACCGCTTACGCGGCAGCCATCGCGCTCGCCGGGTGCCAAACCGATGTGCGCCTATCCCGTGCGCTCCAGCCATTGTCGCAGCAGATGCTGGCGCAGCTCGAACAGAAGCACATGCCCATCGATTCGCCGATTCTGATCCGCCTGTTCAAGGAAGAATCGGAGGTCGAGGTCTGGAAACAAGATACCAGCGGCCGCTTCGCTTTGCTCAAGACTTATCCGATCTGCCGCTGGTCGGGTGACCTTGGCCCGAAGACCAGGGAAGGCGACCGCCAAGCCCCTGAGGGTTTCTACACCGTGAGGCCTGAGCAGATGAACCCCAACTCGCATCACTACCTGTCTTTTGACATCGGCTATCCCAATGTTTACGACCGCGCATACGGCAGAACTGGCGGAAACATAATGATGCATGGCGGCTGCTCCTCGGCCGGCTGCTACGCCGTGGCCGACGAACAGATCGCCGAGATCTATGCACTCGCACGGGAATCCTTCCACGGGAATCAGCGATCCTTCCAGGTACAAGCCTATCCATTCCGCATGACCCCGCTGAATCTGGTCAAGCACCTCGACAATCACAACATGCCTTTTTGGATGATGCTGAAGGAGGGCAACGATCATTTCGAGGTGACGCATCTCGAACCCAAGATCGACGTCTGCGAGAAGCGCTACGTGTTCGACGCCAAGCCAGTCGGCGGGGTTCCCAATGGAACAACTCGGAAACGGTGGCAAGGTAATGTTTTCGCGGCTGTGACCACAGTAGTAGCACCGTCATTCGATCCAAGCGGATGGTGCCCAGCTTACGAAATTTCGCATGAGATTGCGCTGGCCGTTGCTCAGAAGAATCGACGTGATGAGAGCGAAATGACCGAACTGCTCAGTCGCGGCACATCAGCGTTGCCGATCCAGACAGGCCGCGATGGTGCCATGGAAACCGGGGCATTGACTTTGGATGGCATCGACGTTGATTAAGACAGATTGTTGATCGCACGCCAGCCTCGGAGAAGAGCGCTTCGAGGAAGAACTTCATCGCCGCAGAGCTTGCGGATTGAACCGCTCTAGCTAGTGACGGTGTCACTATCGTTACTCGATCGAGCCGACGCGTAATTGAATGAGGGCTATGGCATTTTATCATCCCCCTTGCTGACATAGCCCGCGGGTGCAGCCTCTGTTACCTGAAAAGCTGCGATCCACAATAAGGGCGAAGTCATGCTGGATCGGCCGACAATCAGGCGACACCTCATTGATCGTTTCCGACGCCGAGCACTTGCGTGCCGCGCGGAGGCCGAGACTGAGTCTGACCCCGCACGACGCCTGGAGCGGGAGGAACCGCGCTAGCTTACTAGCGGATGGCAGCACGCGCGGAGCGCTACGTCGCAGCCAAGTGATTTGCTTGACAACTCGAAGTCAATGGTCTGGATTTGGCACAACTGGGACCGGCCGAGATGTCCTCCATCTGACCGCACTCGGGTGCAAAGCGGACGCTCGAACAGAGAAGGGTTCAACTGCCCCGCTCGATCGGGAGTGCACGGGAGGTGAGGGCGAGGTGCTACCCACGTAGGTACGAGCGCGGTATTTCAGCCTGGGTTACGAAATCGAAGCAATTTCAATGAGAGTTGAAGGATGCTCCGCGTCCGTTGGCCCACTCTTTGTCGGCCAAGGTGCAGCGTACGAACACAGCATGAAGGAGCTGCTTGACGAGGTCGTCTGTCGACACGGTTGTGCATCACTAGGTAACGGAAATACCAAAGTACCCCTCTAACGGAATGGACCGTACATATCGCACGGACGAATACGATATCCGCCGTCATCGCACAGCGCTCTTCCTGGCCACGTTCTCTGTGCTTGCCAGATTCGCGCCGCTTCCGGCGAAACGTATTGCCAGCTAAGCGCTCCATAGGGCGGCCTCTCGACTGGTTTTCGATGCTTCGCCATTGACACGGAGCCGCTCAATACCAGCAGTGTCGCCGCGATCAAAATCGTTAGCTTCCGCACGTCTGTCGTTCCTCTACCTGGTCTGCAATGGCCGCTCGGTCATCCGGGCGGCCTTTCATTGGTGTGCCGAGCATGATCGACAGCTTGGAGGTGGAAGTCCTCTATCCAGCCTGATGGTGGCGAAGGATTAGCGAAGCGCAAGGGCGTCGTCGCGAGGCGGGGTCTGAAGGAAGCGTGGAGCAAAGTCGCGGGCCGATGGACAAGAACCGGATAACGAGGCCTACCCGGCCGGACGAGCGAGCCAATGATCGCGAAGTCCACGGCCATCAAGGACCGGGGTGGTAAATCCGGCGGGCGTGCGGCGAAGGCGGTCGACCTTACCTCGGGAGATCTGTGCTGTGTCCTCAAGGGACTGAGGCTGTCGCAAGGTGGTCTGACCGCAGCGCAGAAGTCAGCAGAGGGCATAGTAGGTGGAGCGATCCGCCGAAGGCCAGAACGGAGAAAGTGGGGAGTAGAACGCGCATCTCGACGATGTCATGCGGCAGAACACCGGTAGTGTCCGGCCTGCTCACTAAGACCGAAGGGTGAAACCCAACAGCGCGGTGATGCAGGGACCGAAACGTCCTCGCCGATGCACGTTTCCAAACCCCGGCGGCCACCCCTCCCGTGGGAACAGGTATCCGCTCAATCCACCGAACCGCCGTATACGGACCCGTACGTACGGTGGTGTGGGAGGGGAGGAGCCGTGAGGTTCCCCCCTATCC
>WNGD01013621.1_pt1 | contig 13943 bp, 4 predicted proteins | sample 5400671 | NCBI WGS metagenome assembly WNGD01 (sample SAMN13153369, study PRJNA577476) | soil metagenome | isolation source: 40 cm soil or saprolite under grassland replicate 2 | place: USA:California | collected 2016-06-15
ATCGTCGACAAGACCCACCGGCGTCCGTCGGCAACGCCGGGTCGCGTTCACCGCCGCCTTCGGCAAACGGCCGCCTGGTCCGCCTCGGCATGAAAGGCGGGTACCGCGCCGGCCGCGCATTACGAGGCGCCAGTCCCGCCGTCGGTCCGGTCAAGTGGATCGAGGAAGAGTGCCAGGCCGTCTACGCCGAGCTCGAAGGACAGAACCTGATCCGCCTCACCATGCAAGTCTGGTGGCCTCCAGCTGAGCTAGTGAACGCGGGCCTTGCGGTTTGCGGGTGGGTCGACGGGTTTGGCTAATGCTCTACCCGTCGAGGTTGTCGAAGGCGAGCCCGCTTGACGCCTCGCCGCGGCCGATTGAGGCCCGGTTGCCGGACCAGACGAAGAGGCGGCCGTCGTGCCAGCGGGCGGCTTGGTAGCTGCGGCGCACCACGACGCCCTCCCGAGGTACTTCCTCCTCGCGGATCAGGAGCCGGCCTTCGCCGGGATCGAGGAGCCGCGCTTGGGCCGGTACGGGGTGCGGTATGCCGTCGAGGTCGAGCACAGCACCTTTGGCGAGGCGCACTTCGGCGCTGTCGTCTGCGATGCGTACCGGCAGCAGTGGTATCCAGTGTGCTGGTACCGGTGTGGCCAGCCGGTAGACCGGTGTCTGTCGTGGCGCCTCGGGCGCCGGTGCCAGGTCGACGACGTCTTTGGCGGTTTCTAGGCCGATCTCCAGCGGGCTCTCGAGTCGACGCTCGACGGCCCAGCCGAGGTTGGCGAGCTCGTCGCGCAGCAACATCACTTCTTCGAGTACGGGTCCCTCGAGTGGTCTGATGGTGGGTGGCAGAAAGAACAGGTTCGTCACTGGTGCGCCCGTTGCGTCGCCGGGTTCGGCCGGCTGCGACAGCGAGAACATGCTCCATCCTGATGGTGATGGCAGCGCCGGGTCGCCGACCGGGCGGATGAGAGTCTGTGCACCGAACGTGTCTGTCACCACCAGAGACCGGGATTCGACCAGGGAGCCGACTGGTAGGGCGATCGGAATGACGTACCAGTCGTTTCCGTAGCCGCTGAGCGTCTCGATCATCAACATTTGGGCTAGGTCGGTGGCACCGGGCTGCAGCGCGCCGAGGTCGATGCGGGCGTCTTCGAGTTCCCAGAACCGCGGTGCGGGCGTGCCGTGGACGGTGACTGGTGCTGGGATGACGGTTCGGGTGAGGATGGCGCCGGGTTGGTCGTGGCCGGTGCCCATGTTGATGCCTGGGTTGAGGTCGAAGGAGTACCAGTCGAGGGTGCCGTCGGCGTATTGCTGGGCGGTGAGGGTGCGTTCCCCGAAGGCGTCGTCGCCGAGCCTGGTGGACATCGAGAACGTGTATTCCATCCGGTCGGGCTGCCAGGCCTGCTCGCCTGGGGCCGGTTGGCTGAACAGGCCGTCCGACCAGGTGATCCAGGCCCGGTAAGCCTCGACGACTTCGGCCCGGTCGCCGGGGTCGACGCCGAGGGCGGCGTCGAGGTGCGGGTGCGCCGGGTCGCCGAGGGCGGCCCGGAGACGTCGGCCGTCGAGGGCCCGTCCGGCGACGAGGTCGGTGTAGGCGACGGTGTCAGGGTCTAAGGTGCTGCGTTGGTGGTAGGTGAGTTCGAGCACGGGGTATGTCGTGGTGAAGGCGGGGCCCGGGTCGTGTGCGGTCTGTTGCAGCTTCAGCAGGCGCAGGAAATGCTGGCCGGTCTCGACCGCGAACCGCAGACTGTCCTCGACGACGGCCTGCGCCTCGACGAGGGTTTGGAGGGGTATCCGGTCGGCGTCGAATCGTGCGGCGTCGAGCTGGGTGTCGACCGGCATGGGGCCGGGAGCGAACCGGGTCATCGGCGCGGCCCGTGCACGCCAACGCGCCACGATGGGGGTGCCGGCGTCTTCTCCTTGGAACTCGCCCACCTGCCATTGCCGGGCGAGCAGCCACAGCGGGTCGTGCACCCGGGCGGCGGACCCAGTGGTGACGTCGGCTCCGGAGGTCTGAGGCTCGATCCGCGACCACGTGGTGATGGAGGGCATAAGGGCCGGTCCTAGGGGGCGAGGAGGTTGAGGTCGGAGGAGACGGCGTCGGCGTTGACGTTGAACGCCAGGTGTGTCGCGGGCAGGTAGTGCGCGATGTCGCCGAGCGCGGCAGGGTCGACCCCCCGCAGCCGAGCCAGGTCGAGGGTCTCGAGGAGTACCCGGTTGAGGCCGCCGACGGTCCACGGCTGTCCCATGACCGGCGGTACGGCGAGCAGGATGGCCTGGGGTGCGGTGTTGTCGGGCGGGTCGTATTGGAACCCGATTGCGGTTGTCTCGGTTGGGCTCGGCACCAGCTCGGTCCATTCGTCGAGGAGCACACCGGACAACGACCCCGCGAAACTGGCCGGCGGGGCTTGGAGGACCAGTGAGGCGGCCCCATCGACCGGGTCCGCCCCCGCGGCCAGGTCCAGGCCGACCCACCGTTGGCTGGGGACGTGGGGGATCTGCGCGATCGCGAGGTCGAGCATCTCGCTGTGACCGAGCACCTGTGCCTCCCGCAACGGCCGGGTGAACCGGGCCAGCGGGGCGCGGACGCGTTCCATGCGCTGCAACCACGTGTACGCCGCGAGCGGGTCGTCGCCGCCGAGCGCCGGGTCGGCCAGCGACGCCTCGACGTCGTCGGCGTTGGCTGCGGTGAACCGTGGCAGTGCGAGGAAGCCGGCACCGAACACGGTCCGCAGCCGGTCGAGCAGCCGGGTCAACGGTTCCCCGTCTGGCGGCGGGGCGGTCAACCGGCGGCCGGTTTCGGACAGCACGGCCCGGGCCTGTGCCGCGTCGGCGCCTGGTGCCGGGACAGCGCCGGGGACGCCGAACGACGCGACACGAAGCATCGCCTCACGTATGCCGGTACCGTCAGCGACTGCTTGGCTGAGCGCCGAGTGCGCCGCGGCAAACGCGGTCTCCGCAGCCACGACCCGCTGTTCCAGCTCCTCGAGGTCCTGGCCGGGCACCGGCTCAGCGTGCGGTGGCTGCAGGTCCGCGCCATTGAGCGGGCGGGCCCCGGCGAGCAGCCGTTGGGCTCGGGTGGCGACCTCGACCAGGTCACCGAGGCCGCCGGCGGCCCGTGACAGGTCGACGCGGCCGGTGACCCCGGCCGCGTCGAGGACCCGCGCCGCCACCTCTTGGGGGATGCGGTCAGCGCCGCCGGTCGCCCACACGAGGTCGATCGGGGTAAGGCCGAGGTCGGGAAGGGTCACGACGTGGATGGTGGTGACCTGTCCGTCGTGGTCCAGTTCCTCGACGTGGGCGCTGATACCGGTGGCTGGGCCGAGCAGCCGACCGGCCCAGGCGTCGAGTACCGGGTCGGCCGTCGCCCGCGGCGACGTGGCCCGGTCCGCCCAACCCGGTGGGTTGGCTGCGGTTGTGGCGTCGAACACGATCGCGACCCGGTGAGTCAGGCCGGTGCCGGTGCGTGGGGTTCGGATGAAGCCGAGGTCGGGTGGTGGTGCCTGGCCGCTTGAGATCGCGTCGAGTGTCGCGCCGGCCCGGGCGGGGTTGCCGCGGATCATCTGGAAGGCGCCTTCGGCGTTCACGGCGTCGGCGGCGGCGGCGACCGCGTCCTCGAGCGGGTCGAGGATCTTCTCGGCGGGTGCTCGCCGCGGGTCGGTGGGCGCGATCAGCGAGTCGGGGTCGTCGCGCCACTTTGTGGCCAGGGCGAGCCCGTCGACGACCAGGCGGCGGACGCCGGTCGGTGTTGACGCCCCGGGCAGCGGCGCGATCCGACGCAGGTCGTCGATGAGGTCGTCGAGGCCGGCGTCGTGCAGCCTGCGTTCGAGGGTGTAGCCGAGCAGGGCACCGATCGGCTGGCCCTGCCGGACACCCTCGAACAGCTGTTTGGCGAGGCGGACCCGGCCGGAGGTCAGCTCGATGGCGTATGGCGAGTCCGGTTCGCCGCCGTGGGAGAGGTGTGCGTTGCGGAGCAGCGCCGCGGCACTGGCCTGATTGAGCGACGGTGCGTGGATGAACCCGGGGTCATCGGGGGGTGTGACCAGCGGCCCGGGTTCGTCGGGGACGCCGGTTGCGGCCGGCCCCGGGGTTGCGGGGTGCAGGTTCTCCACCCAGCCGTAGCCGCCGATGCGTAGACCGGTGGGATGGTCGACGCGGATCTCGGTGAGACGACGAGTGGCGAATGACGTGACCCAGGCGTCGAGGCGGTGCGAGGCGGCGTCGAGGGTGGAGGCGAGGTGACGCTCCAGCGTCGCGGGGTCGGTGTCGGCGAGGGTGTGCAGAGCCGCCTTGTACTCCGCGAGTACCGGGTCGTTCGCGACGACGTCGCGGACGATGCCAGCGTCGAGGGGTTGGCTGCGGATCCACGACCAGGTGGGGGTCGGCTGCTGACTCGGCACGAGGTCGACGAGTTCGGCGTCCCTGAGCAGTGCCGGATTGGCCGGGTCGAGGGCGCGGGCCGCGGCCTCGGCGTACTCGCGAAGTAATCCGTGACGCGCCAGCACCTGCAGCAGCGGCTGTATCTCGGTGGGTATGTGTTCGGCCAGCGCATCGACATCGGTGACCGTGGCCAGGTCGGTGAGGTAGGACGGGGTGCCGACCAGCGGTGCGATCACCGTACGGGCGACCCCTTCATAGGCTGCATGTGCGAGCGCGGGCACAAACCCGACCCCGGCGTGGGCCGCCTGCGTGGTGGTGAGTTGCACGAGCTGCTGCCAGAAACCTTCGGCGTCGAGGTCCTCGCCGAGGAACGCGCGCAGATGCTGCAGGAAGTGTTGACCCATCAGGTTGCGCACTAGATAGGAGGAGGACACGGCAGCCGACTGCAACACGTCGGCCAGGTCCGAGCCGGGGTCGTCGCTTCGGCCGACCCGGGCGACGCCGGATGAGGCGGGCCGCCACACCGCGTCGCGCAGCCGTACCAGCAGGTCGCGCACCGCCGCGGCGGCTTCGGTGGTGTCCCAGGTGTCGAGTGAGGTGACTGGGAGCACACCGTATGGCTGGCGGCCGATCCTGAGCACCGGCAGCGGACCGCCGGGACGTACGTGGTCGACGGCGTGTCGGCGTACCCAGTCCCGGGCGTTTATGGTGAGTCCGGTCCCGTCGAACCCCACCATCTGGGCGAGGAAGTAGCCCCAGGTGGCCGGCCACAGGACCGTCGCCATGGCCTGCGCCTCGGCTTCGTCGTGGTCGGCCGCCGAGGCTGCGTGCGTGAACGCCGCGAGTCCGAACGCGGTCCCGGCCAGGGCCGCGTTGCTGCCGGGTGCCGGCCCCTGGCTCTGCCACTCCTGCACGTAGCTGCGGTCGTGCTGCGGGTCGGGTGCCTGGTACGGCGTGCGACCGGCCGGTCCGTTGTTCGTCGGGGACGCGGGTGGCAGGAACGCCAGACCGTCGGTGTAGTGGTGGGCGTCGAACTGGGCGGCGAGGTCCCGGGTGCGGTCGCCGTCGCTGACCCCGACGACGAGCAGCACGTCGACCGAAGCGGCGGGAAGCGGCACGCGCAACGCCATGCCGACCTCCTCGGCCCGGTCGAAGTCGACCATCCACCGCATGCCGTCGTCGACCGCCGGCGCCTCGTCGTCGACGGTGACGTCGGCCTGCAGGTTGGGGCCGACCGCGAGATCGTGTTGGAGTTCGCGTCCGGTTACCACCGCCACCGGCGCACCATCGTTGTATGCGGTGGCTATCCAACGGTCCGGTAGCAGCCGCACCAGGGGGGTGCGGGTGGTCATGCTCGGCTCGCCCAGGTCGGGAAACGACGGTGCCCCGGCGGGGCGATCTGCGGGGTTGGTGGGCGTCAGTGCACGGGCGACCCAGGCCGCGCGTTCGGGGCCGAGTCTTCCGGCGAGCATCCGCCACGCTTCACGCAGCCTGAGGTCATCGGAGCCCGCCTGCCACTGCAGCTGCCAGTAGTTCTTCCCCCACAGCAGGTCGTTGGCCGTCAACGCCGGGTCGTGAGAGTCCAAGTGAACCTTGTCGGGGTAGACCCGGACCCTCAGCTCATTACCGAAGAATCGGGTTTCCAGGCGTACCGGGAACAGGGCCAGCGGAAGGGCCGAGTCGCCGAGGCCGGCGTCGAATGCGGCCGGACCGGTGCCGCTGTTGGCAAGGATCGGGCCCAGGTCGGGTACGGTGACCGCCATCACTTGGTCCTCATCAAGACGGTCGCCGGGATGCTGATGCGGACCGGCAGTTGCCGGAAGTGGTGGGCGGTGAATGCAGCGTCGGCGCCGGATGGGGCGGCGTGCGTGGCAGTCCCCATGTCGGTGCCGACCTCGACGCCGAACCTCGGGGCGGCGGGGTGTTCTTGGATGACGATGTCCCAGCCGCCGATGTCGTCGGCTAGGATGTCGAACCCGAAGTAGCGTATGTCGGGTGGGAATCCGCCGCTGAAGATCGGGTGCCGCTCCACACCGGCTTTCATCGCGTAGATGATCGCGTCGGGGTAGCGTCGCAGCAGTTCGCTGCGGACCAACAGCACGAAGTCCTCGCCGGTGGGGCCGGTGCCGAGCGAACGTGCGCCCCACGTGTCGAGGTTGTCGACGTCGGACGCGCGGCCAGGCGAGGACGATGCGTCCCAGAACCGGTTGAAGTAGGTGGCCGCGAGGTCAGCCGGGTAGCCGCGCCAGAGCAGCTCGCGGCCCATCTCGGTGTTGAGGCCGACGAGGTAGGACTCGACGAAGGCAGTATTGGTTTCCAGGGGTACCACCGTGTTCGGCGGCACCAGGTCCAGGCTGGGTAGGACCAGCCGCTGGGCCACCTCGGTCAACGGCTCGACCATCGGCTGCGGGAACGACGGCGACAGTCTGACCGGGTCCAGCGCCGTGGAGTCCTCGCGTGGCGGGCCGGGGATCGTGACGGCGGCTCGCACCCGGATCGCGAACGACTCCATCGGGTTGGTGCGCGCCTTCCCCTCGGCGAACGCCTCCGCCAGCGACCCGTTGAGCAGCGCGCCGGGCGCTTTCGCCGCCCGCTCGGGGTTGAACCGGTGCAGGTGGGGTTCGGCCACGGTCCGGAACAGCCGGGCGGCGTCGCTGTCGTGCGGCGGCAGCGGATGTGGGTGCGGGGTTGAGGGGTCCGGCTGGTCGGCTGGGTCCGGCGGACTCGCCGGGTCGGGGTCGGTCGAGTGTGGCGGGTGCGGCGGCAGCGGGTGTGCTGGAACGGGTTGCGTCGGCGTGGAAGACGGATCCCATGGCGGTGTCGTCGGCACCCGGGTTCCCATCGGCACGAAGGCACCGTAGGAGACGTCGGCGTTGACAGCTTGGCCGACCCGTTCCAGGGTGACCGGTCCGACGGTGGGGTGGGGTGCGCCGGTGCGGGCAATGCGCTGCACCGGCTGAAGCTTGAACAGCATGTCGGTGGTCCGGGCGACGGTAGTGCTGGAGACCCGTTGCACCCGCCGGTTCACCGCGCCCCGGGGCCGGGCGAGACGACGCAGGGTGACGGAGAACGCCGAAGCAGCCAACCCGGTCGCGGCGAGTTGCTCGGCCAGGTTCGGCGCCGCCCGGGTCATCCGGGGCAGGGCCGGGCCGAGCACCTGCAGACCGACCGCGGCGTCCATCCGAACGATGTGCCGGGTGTGCAGGCTGGTCGAGATCCGGCGGCCCAGCTCGACCTGACGCAGCAGCTGGTTGACCCGTGCCAGCTCGGCGGCCTGGTTCCACGCCGACGCCATCAGTTCGTCTTGGCGGGTCTGCACGACCAGGGTGCCGAGGTGTGCGACCGCGCGGTGGGCCGGGGACAGGTTCAGCTGCTCGAACCAGCGGGTCGATTGGGTCGGGTCGATCTCCGCCAATCCGGCCTGCGCTGCCCCGTACAGCGGGGGTGCGAGCAGCGGGTCGTCGGTGACCGGGACCAAGGCGGGGGCGTTGAGGACCGGGACCAGCGTCTGCTCCCAGGTGGCCTGCAGCGAGGCATCTTCCCACCCGCTGACCGGGGAGTGCATGGGCTGCAGAGCACCGCGAAGCGGCATCGTCGTCTGCGCCGGGATTGGTGCGCCGAGCCCACTGTCGCTGACGTCGATGTCGAGGACGCCGACCCCGTCGGGCACCGGCCGGGCCCGCAGGAGCATGGCGAGTGACTGGAAGTCCCCGCCGGCGCCGGTGGTGAACGACCACGAGTGGTAGACGGGTAGCTCGACCGAGGCCGCGGCCAGCTCCCACGCTGGCTTCAGATGCGCCTCGTCGGTGCCGGTGACGGGTAGGCCGAGGCCGGTCTTGCGGCCGAGCTCGAATGCGGGTACGACACATGCAAGGTAGGCGGTGTCTGGTCGAAGGATTCGCGGGCAGACGAGTCGTGCGACCGACCGATCGGGGTCGGATGCCAGGATGCCGGCAAGGTCGTCGCTGGTTTTGGCGGTGAGCTGTCCGTGCGCCCACGCCCAGCTGTCGGCGAGGTTGGGGAGCTCGTCAGCGGGTTTTGCCGGGCCGCCGATACTCAGGACGGGCAACGGCCCCTCTTGGGGTGGGGTGAGCCGTACCCCGTCTTGTTGGCGGATCACCACCAGGCACAGCCATGGCCGCAGCCGTGCCTGCGCGTTCGCCGCTGCCGGTGTGAACAGCCACGGCAGCGCCGGTTCGTCGAGCTCGATGAGCGGGAAGTAGTTGGACTCGAACGCGATCGCGTCCGGTGCGGGGTCGGTGCGGATTACTTGACGCCGGTCGAGCCCGGTGACATGACCGGGGCCCAGCACGGTCACCGGGACCGGCCGGGTGGGGGTGGTGTTGACCTGCACCGACGCGGCCGCGGTCGCCAGCCCGGGCTGGTCCGGGCCGAGCGTGTCGGGTGACTGGAGGGTCGCCGCTGCTCCCCGCTGTACCCAGGGCAGGAAGATGAGGTCGGCGTCGGTCTCGCTCATGGAGCCGCCAGCGCGCTTGCCGGAACTAGCAGGAACTGGGCCGCGTCGTCGATGTGGGCGCGTGCCTCGATCCAGGTCGGGTAGACGGCGGGGGGTGTTGTGTCGTGGAGGTCGACCGCTGCCCAGCCGTCGACGTTGACCGAGGGGGCGGCGGGGTGGACGGGGGCGGCGAAGCGTTGGGTGAGGAGATGACGTACCGGTGCCCGGGCCGCCGGGCTGAGCGGCATCAGGTCCAGGATGTGCGGTTGCTTGTATGGGGGGGCGCCGGGTGCCGGGGGCACCGGGTTGCCGTCCGGTCCGATTGTGATGTCGGTGTAGTCGAACTCCGACGCCTGGCCGGGGCCCGACGTGTAGCCCGTGGCGCCGAAGGTGACGCCGGCGCCCATGGGCTCGAAAGACGGGGCGGCCAGCCGGTCGTCGTCGCTGAGGTCGAAAAACTGTCCCGGTGCGAACAACTCACGGATGCTGTTGGGCGTCTGTGTGTGGCTGCCGATCGTCGGATTGGTGACCGTGAACCGGCGCTCGCCGCTCGGCCTGCTCGTGCCGACCCGGTCGATGTCGCGGGTCAGGCCGAGCGGTACGACGGTCTGCCGCACGGTCAGGGTGCCGAGCGGGTGCAGCAGCACCCCGTCGGTGACCGGTTGCCGCAGCGTGACCAGCTGGCTAGACCCGGCTGGCAGCTGCGGCTGCCACCCGTGTGGGTCGGACAGGGCGTCGACCAGGAGCGACAGCACGTCGACCAGCGGCACGTCGTCGGGTGTATCGCCGCCGACGAGGGTTCTGTCGATCGGGACTGAGACGTCGCACCACAAGATTTCGAACGTCGCCTTGCCGAAGATCCGCAGCGGCAGCGGGCCCTCCAGTCCACCATCGAGGGAGATCTTGAACAGGTTGTCGCTGCCGCGTTTGAGCTGCACACTGGCCCGGAACTCGGCGAGGAAATGGAAGGGCAGGATCTGGATCAAGACGTCGAAGCCGACGTCGCCGGTGATGCTGAAGCCGTACGCGGCGGCGTACAGCGAACAGTCGGCGCCGAACTGCACGGTGTTGGAAGTGTGCGCGAAGTAGGCCTGGCAGATCAGTTTCGGGTTGTCGCCGTTGGTGAGGGCCAGCTGTAGTCGGGCCACGCTGGGAAAACCGGCCGGTGCGTTGAACTTCGGGTGCAGGCCACCGACCGCTAACGCGAAACCGGGCCCGGTGTCCTTCCAGCCCATCCGCATCGCCATCGCACCGGTGAGCACGAACCGGCCGCAGATCTTGGAGTCATAGAGCACCGCGTCGAGCGCGAGCGTCCCCGCGTCGAAGTCGAGGACGCCGACCGCGTCCATGTTCAACGTGAGAATGGGAAGGTCGAGGTGCGGCAGGACCGCGCTGACTCGGCCCAAGATGATCAGCCGATGCTGCAGCCCCCACTGGTACAGCACGCCGAGCTCGAACCGGATCAGCGTCGGTGTCCCCCAGCTGATCTTGGCCAGGAGGCCGAACAGGTAGCTGCCGTGTTGGGCCGGGAACAGTGTCTGCAGCGCGCGCTGGATCTCGGCGGTGTGGTGTACCGGGTCGGACGGGAACAGCACGTTGCGCAGCTGCCCGGTCGGCAACGCGGCCCGCACCGCGTTCTCGTCGAACGTGCGGTGCACCGCGAGCAGGCCGCCGAAGCCCTCCAGGGTGAACCCCATACCCAGATACCACGGCTGCTCGACCGTCACGATCGCCACCATGGAGAAGCCCTTGGTGCCGTCGGCGTTCTTGGTGGCCACCAGGCAGATCGCCTGAATGGTCATCATCAAGTCACGCACTGCCAGGTCGAAGGTGCCGAAGTAGATGCCCTGGTCCGGGTCGTGCAGGATCGAGCCGCCACCCTCGACACAGCCGGCTTTGACGTTGACCGTGACGCCGCGCGGAAACTTGGTGCCGAAGCGGTTGTCGAACAGTCGAAGGTTGCTGTCTTGCCCAGATTTGGTATCGAAGATGAACTCGAGCCCGAGCTGGTCAATGCGGAAGTAGACGGGCCCGATCTGCGCGCTGAACGACGTGTCGAGCTCGACGGTGGTCTGGGTCTGCTGCTGTGGTGGGGCGTCGGCAGGCCCGTGGCTCAGCCGCAGCCCAAGCTCGTGAACCGTCACCGGGCCGATCGCCCGGCCGATGGGGATCGTCACCGCCCAGCCCGGGGCGCCCACGTTGCCGGGTCCGGTCAGCGGGGCCGGCTGCGCCGACGCACCCGCCTGGGGTAGCAGGAACTCGCGCACCAGCCCGCGTGTGGAGGAGTAGCCGAACACGACGCCGAACGGCAGCCGTAACGGGGTCTTGCCCATGAATTCGGCGAGTGCGCCGTCGTGGTCGCTGGGATCGAGCACCAACGCGGAGTCGCCGATCCTCACCAATGCCTCCGCGCCGGTGGTGGAAGCCAGAGACAGCGTGAAGGCGAGGTTGCCGATGTCGATGCGGGTGTTCCCCACCAGCCGCAGCGTGAAGGTCTTGTCCGACACGCCGGTGTCGGTCGGTGAGGCCTTGGGCGGGTTGGCCGCGTACCCGACACTGAACTCGAAATCCCCACTCGACGGACTGACTTCGAAGCGGTCGAACGCGAGGAGGAGCGCTACAGCAGCGTCGGCGCGCGCCTTGAACGAGAACGTCCACCGATCACCGAGCTTCTCCTCGATGTCGGTGTTTCCGCCGAGCGCGAGGAACACCGCCGGCCCGCCCTCGACCGCATGCAGCATCGCCGTGGACAGCTGCACCCGGCCCTTCGCGGAGGGGACGGTGGATGGTCTGATGGTGTCGGCGCCGAAGGAGATCGACGTCATCCGTGCGGAAACGACGTCGGCCCGGCTTACCGGGTCGGATGAGTCGAGGTCGATGCCGGGGGCGTCCCAGCCGGTCATTACATCGCGTACCGGGTTGATGTCGTTTTTCACGCCCAGTCCACCCAAGATGATCGCGGCCACCCGGACCAGGAAGTCGACACCTGCCTCGAGCCGCTCCGGGCGGGCGTCGGGCCCGAACGCGAGCCCCTCCAGCGACTTCCCCGGCTGCCAGACATAGCCGATCAGGGCGGCCAACGAGTCCCAGACGTCCACCAGGTTGTTGTTTCCGGGGCCATAGGTCGAGGTAAGGTCCTCGATCGTCGACACCGCTTCTAGTAGCAGGAACAGCCGCGGGAACCGCAGTCGGAAAAAGTTGCTGGCAGCGATCGAGAGCAGCGCGTGCCCGGTCTCTTCGGCACCGGTGACGGGGCTGTTCGTCCACGCCGTCGCCTGGGCGGCGATCTCGTCGAGCAGGCTAGCGACGTCTGCCAATGCTTCGATTGCTGCCTCGGCCGACGGGTGCGACGCGTCGCGGTAGTTCTTGACCGCCTGGAGCTTGTCGGTGGGTAACGTCGGCGCGGCCGTCGCGGGAGCATGGGAGGGTTCTCCGCCGAGATCGAGGAGGATCGCCTCCCGGGCTTGCGGGTCGCTGAAACGTGTGCCGACCCAGTCCATGAAGTCGAGCAGCTCCCCGGAGAGATGTTGGAAGAAGTCCTTGTCCTCCGCCATCACGGCCCCCCCGCCGGGATCTCGAGCGCTCTTTGCCGCAGCCGCCACGGTGGAGTCTCGTCCTCCGGCCCCAGGTGCGCGACCTGCACTAAGAACGGCTCAGGCTTCGGCTCCGTCGTGGCCGGCTGGTCGGGGTCGGTGAAAGCGGTGTACACCTCGTGGATCGCGTCCAGCCGGCTCTCGTCGTGTGTGAACCGGACCCTGCCGACGTTGCCGCGGAACAGGATCTGCCGGGCGTTGCGTAACCGGTTGAGGGCGTGCTGATGGCGGGCAGCCACCTTCTGATACCCCTCGAAGACGGTCGCCGGGTCGGCGAGCTTGTCGTCGACGTCTGTTTCGAGGGCAAGCAGCCTGATCCCCTGTGGCCGGTCGTGGTCGGCGCGCTGGTCGAGTAGCGGCTTGACCCGCCAACGCCAGTCGGGTGGACGTGCCGGGTTCAGCCGAGTCGTCTTGGCCGGGTCGAAGTTTGTGGTCTGGGCCGGGTTGAGATCTGGCCAGCCCCAGGACGGCACCATCACCGGCGATGACCGCAGCCGTGACTTCATCACCGGCCGGAGATCCTCCATGCTCTTGCCGGCGGGGAACAAGACGAGCTCGTCGGCAGGCTGGTCCCACCCGATTCGTTCGATTCCGAGGTTGAGCCGGACCAGCTGCTGCGCGAAGCCGGCGGCCCGGTCGAGGAAGGTGACCTTGGCCGGCATCACGTTCTTGAAGCCGCTGGAGGTGAACTGTGCGAACCGTGCCGGCCGGGTGGCGTTGGCCCGCCAGTAGCTCATCACGGTGCCGGAGGCGTAGTGGACGTCCCCGGACAGCAGCACCACCCGGCCGTACGGTTCCAGTCGTTTCAGCAGATGCTCGAAGGTGACCGCGTCGAACGCCCACGCCTCGATCGCGTCCGGGTCCGTGCCGAGCATCTGACGCAGCCCGGACCTACTCGACACGTCGAGCAGACTCTCCTTCCCCCTCCACGTCTTGGTCGCCTCGATGGCGTCGGTCATGCGGTAGGACAGCGGAGCGACGAGTCCGTCGAGGACGGGTGGGCCGATCGCCTGCAGCGGGGCGATCACGATCAGGACTTCGCGCTCGGCCGGCAGAGGTGGTAGTGGGATCTGGTCCACCATCGCATCGGTCGACACGTTGCCGGGCGGCCCGTTGAGTCCGCCGTAGCTGCGCCGGGTCCGGTTGTCGAGCGCGATCACCCGATGTTTCGGGCCGTCGATGGTGAAATGCCACTTCAATGGCGGGTTGACGCTGCTGAACCTGCCGTCCGGGGTGGGCGCCACCGGAAGGTCGTGGCCGAGCAGGTGCGCGATCTTGTCGAACGTGGGCGGATCTGGTCCCTTGGGTTGAGTCGGCGGGAACAGTTGTTGAATAAGGGTGAGCAGTTCGGCTTTGGGACCGGCGCGGTAGGCAAGCGGGTCGTTGCCCCAGTCCTGGAACAGCGCGTAGGCGATCATGGCGTTGCCGACGATCGCCTGACCGAGCCGGCGGCCCAACACGCGGGTGCGCCAAACCGGGTTGAGGAAGTAGTCGTCGGTGACATCGTGATCGTCCAAGATCATGTAGGTCGGCAC
>WNGD01004375.1_pt1 | contig 13941 bp, 13 predicted proteins | sample 5400671 | NCBI WGS metagenome assembly WNGD01 (sample SAMN13153369, study PRJNA577476) | soil metagenome | isolation source: 40 cm soil or saprolite under grassland replicate 2 | place: USA:California | collected 2016-06-15
TACGACTGTGCCAACATCCTGATCCAGGCCATCAAGAAGGCGCTGGCCGGTGGGGCCACCACGCCACAGAACGCGAGTGATCTGACGGGGGCCAAGGCCTTCCGCACGGCGGTGATCAATGCGCTCAAGCAGACCGACTACACCGGGCCGACCGGCCATCACACCTTTGATGCCAATGGCGATACCAGCAACAAGGTGGTGTCGGTCTTTCAGATCAAGAACCTCAAGAGTCCCTGCGATAACACCTGCTGGGCGTTTCAGAAGGTTATCGTAGCTCCGTAAGGGTCGCGGGGGAGTAGGCAACTGCACCTTACCAATACCCTGACTGACTGGAAGGTCATACAATCTGGTTAGCAGATACCCCAGGGAGTGGCAGATAGATGTGGCCACTCTCCTGGGGTCTGTGCAATCTCTCGACGTGTAGATCTAAATTTTGGCAGGAAGGATGGGAAGATCCGCACCTATGAGTCTATTTTTGCAACAACTGATCGTCGGACTCTCCACCGGGGCGGTCTACGCCCTGATTGCCCTGGGATACACGATGGTCTATGGGATCATTGAACTGATTAACTTTGCGCACGGCGATATCTTCATGATCGGTACATTCGTAGTGATTTCGATCCTGGGAGTTCTGGGCGTTACCACCGGCACACATCTTACAGGATGGCCATTAATCAGTACCATGATTATCGTTTTGATAATCACGATGCTCGTGTGTGCAGTCCTGGGTGTGGTGATTGAGCGCATCGCGTATCGCCCCCTGCGCAATGCTCCCCGCATAGCTCCGCTGATTTCGGCTATTGGTGTCTCGTTGATTCTCGAAGATGTTGGCAAGCTTTGGAAAGGGATTAACTTCATCTCGTTTCCCCAGTATTTCCCCAATCAGAACATTCATATAGGACCACCAAGTGGCGGCATTGATATCAGTAGCGTCAACATTATAGTGATCGTTGTAGCGGTTGCTTTGATGTTTGCCCTCCAGTGGATGGTTAACAGCACGCGCATCGGGCGTGCAATGCGCGCGGTGGCCCAGGATCGAGAAGCGGCCGCGCTGATGGGCGTGAACGTTGACCGTATCATCTCAATTACCTTCTTTATCGGCGCTGGTCTCGCGGGCGCAGCAGCCTTTATCTATGGCTTAGAATATCAAAGTACGATTTTTGTCATCGGCTTCACGCTAGGCCTTTTTGCCTTTACTGCAGCCGTGCTTGGAGGGATTGGCAACCTGGCAGGAGCCATGCTCGGAGGTATACTGATAGGTATTCTTGAGGCGCTGTCTTCGCTTATTCCCGATTCGACGGACCCTGCATCGCATGGTATTGGCTTGCCGCATGGTGGCCCTGCGTGGCACGAGGCCGTCATTTTTGCCGTGCTCATTTTAATCCTGGTTTTCCGGCCGTCTGGCCTGCTGGGTCAACAGACACCTGAGAAGGTGTAAAGGAGATGAGAATGCTTCGATATTGTGAGTCGATCCTGCCGGAAGCGAGGTGATGCCATGGTATCAACATCAATGAGTGCCCGTTTACTTGCGCCTGCGCGTGATACGCGTATGCTCTTGATTAAATGGATTGTGGCGCTGATCATGCCCGTAGCCGTCTTCACTTTCGTCTGGAGCGGCGAGCAAATTATCAATGCAGTGGTAGCGACAGGGACGGTTAGTCGTTCTCTCCCAACTGATCCCGGGTCCCTGATCCAAGCCGCTATTTTTATTGCTGTCTTTTATGCTGTGGTTATGATGCTCGCTGGTTACCTTGTAGCTGCTGATAGCGGCCGTTCAGGTATGCTCAAGTTATGGATCGACGTAGTAGTTTTTGCAGTCATACCCCTCTTTCTCGTAATCAGCTTTGGCTTGATTATAGGCCTTGCATTGTGTGTTGTTGTCTGGCCTATTTACTTTTACCTACGTGGCCGGGTGCGTAAAGCTCTCACCTTTCCACCCCCCTTACAGCTGAAGTATCTGACATCCTTCAACGCAGAGAGGATAAATAAATCGATCAGGCGCTTTATCGTATTTGGTTTCTGGGCTGGCGTAGCGGCTGCCGTTGCCTGGCTGCTGTACAATTTCCTTCTACTCGTTAGCGGTCAGTTGACGGGGCAGCGCTTACTCGTGGGGGTAGGACTTCTCGTTGGGTTGCCGATTGCCGGCGCGCTGGCCGGTGCGGTCCTCCTGGTACTGCTTCTTCTTGGCGATTTGATTATAGGTGTAGTGCTCTTTGTGCCTTTATACCCTTACATGCGCGTGCAAGGAGGTAACGGCCAATCTCAAACCGTTTCCGCCCCATCAGGGAATTTGAATGTATCTGCCGCTGAGCAGCGGGCACTGATAATGGGTCGTGCTACGGCAGGTGGCTTCTGGTTTGCTACGACATTCGCTTTGGTCTGGTTGGTTGTCGACCTGCTCTATTACTTTACCGGCTCTTTACCCGCGTCGCTCTTAATCTGGGTGATTGTCCGTACAATAGCTTTTCCTATTCTTGGCTATTTCCTGGGGCGGGTAGGAGGCCTTGCTGCCCTACGTCGCACGCGTGGTTTTGTGAGTAGTGATAAAAGCGTCGCTACCAATGGTGGGGACGGTCGCGCAAGGAGGGCAGGCATCCTGGGAGCCTTTTCAATTGCTGGTGGAAATGGTCGCGTAAAGAGCAGGCCTGCAGATGTGGTACCAAACGACCTCCCGATGCGAAGTACAGGAGCGACGCGCTTCTACTTAATGCTTCTGGTAGCTTTCGTACTCTTCTTCCCCGTACTCGATCCTTTCCTATTCGGCGCTGGTTCAGATGGGCGTATAACCCAGTACGGGGATGCGGGTTACTACATTATTCTGGCCCTGGGACTCAACATAGTGGTGGGCTTCGCAGGACTGCTAGACCTTGGCTACGTGGCCTTCTTCGCTATCGGGTCATATGTATGGGGCATCATAGGCTCACCGCAGATTGGATTTCTTATAACGAGCATCCACGTGAATGCAAACATCTGGCCCTGGCTGTTCTGGCCGATGCTGGTGGCAGCAGCTCTCGTAGCCGCTTTCTGGGGAGTAGTGCTTGGGGCGCCCACGCTGCGCCTGCGTGGTGATTACCTGGCAATTGTGACGCTTGGTTTTGGTGAAATTGTGCCAATCGTCATCCTGGAACTGGATAACATAACCAGGGGAGCCAATGGTATTCCTGGAATCTACTCGCCGGCCTTTCCCGGAATCAATTGGTCAGGATTCACGCCGATCCCATACTACTACCTGATCCTGGCGCTGATTGCAGTGACCATCTTTACGAATGTGCGCCTGCGCGATTCTCGTATGGGCCGTGCCTGGATTGCGATACGCGAGGACGAAATCGCCGCCGCGTCTTCGGGCATCAACCTTGTTAACACCAAGCTGCTCGCGTTCGGAACTGGGGCGTTTTTCTCCGGTATCGCAGGAGCCTATCATGCCGCGAAACTGGGCATCGTCTCACCCGATGCCTTTAGCTTCGGTGACTCGATTATCTACCTGGCTATGGTGGTCATTGGCGGTATTGGAAGTATCCCCGGTGTGATCGTTGGAGCGCTCGTGGTCTACTCTATCAACCAGTTTATTCTCGCGCAGTTCGATACAATAGTTGCTGATCCGTCGAACGCCTTGTATCCTATTCTGCATCCCATCTTTCAAGTTATGACCCACATTGCTCCTGGTTTCACATTCGGCAATATTCGTAACCTGATCTTTGGCATCATTCTCGTCACGGTAATGATCTTCCGACCCGAAGGACTGATCCCCAGTGCGCGACGACGGCGTGAATTACATGCCATTGAAAATGAACCTGTAGAAACGGGTGCATTGGATGTAGAACCTGGGGCGCCAGGCTTTGAAACAGAGGTGCGAGTTGAGTAGCAGCGAACAAGAGATTTCCATGAGCAATGGACATGCAGTTGGGCATACTGGTGAACCTCTGTTGAAGCTAAGCAAGGTCACCAAGAAATTTGGCGGCCTGGCTGCCGTTCAGGATGTTGACCTGGAAGTTTATCCGCAAGAGATAATCAGCATCATTGGTCCTAACGGTGCCGGGAAGACCACGGTTTTTAATCTGATTACCGGTATCTATCGAGCCAGTACCGGCGATATTACTCTTGCAGGACGTTCTATAGTGGGCCTGAAGCCTAACCAGGTTCTCACGCGGGGTATAGCGCGAACATTTCAGAACATCCGCCTCTTTAACAACATGAGTGTGATGGAGAATGTGCTCGTTGGGCAGCATACGCAGCTCAAAGCAAATGAATTGACAGCGGTTCTTCACACACCTGGAGTTGTGCTTGAAGAGGCCGAGGCACGTAAAAGAGGTGCCGAACTATTGAGCTTCTTTGGATCTGAACTGGTGGAGCGGCAAGATGAGTACGTGATTAACCTCTCCTATGCAGATCGACGGCGGATCGAGGTTGCGCGGGCGTTAGGATCCAACCCAAAGTTACTCATGCTCGATGAACCCACTGCTGGTATGAATGAGGTAGAAACAATGGAAGCAGTGAAGTATGTGCGGCGCCTGCGCGACGAATTACACCTGACGATTCTGTTGATTGAGCACAAATTAACGGTTACAATGGGCATGTCTGACCGCATCTACGTGCTCGATTATGGCCGTAAGATTGCGGAGGGATTGCCAGAAGAAGTGCGCCGGAATGAGAAGGTCATAGCGGCTTACCTCGGCAAACCTACCACGGCAGATCGGGAGGCCACTGAATAGAGCTCTTTATGCTGAAATCCATAAAATGCAGGTTGCCTTTTTGCCACTGTAGTTAGAGTATTGCCAGGGGCAGGCTGCGCAGGAGGATGAATTAGGGAATGACAAGTGCAGATATTTCTCCCTCTACCAATAGCGGGGATGTAGCAAAGCCAGTAACGAATAAAGTACTACAGCTTATTGATGTGGACACATACTATGGACCTAGCCAGGTACTGCACCAGGTTTCACTCGAGGTGAAGAAGGGTGAGATAGTTTGTCTGCTGGGAGCGAACGCGGCTGGCAAAACTACCACCATGAAAACTATCTTCGGCCTGGTGCGCCCACGTCATGGCAGTATAGAGTTCGAGGGCGAGCGTATTGATCATAAACTGCCCGGCGAGATAGTAAGCTCTGGAATGGCTCTCGTGCCCGAAGCTCGACGCATCTTTTCGCGCATGACGGTGCTGGAGAATCTGGAAATGGGGGCATTTATCCGCAGAAATCGAGCAGAAATCAAGCAGGACCTCGATCATGTTTGCGAGATTTTCCCTCGTATCAAAGAGCGCTTAAAACAGGTTGCAGGTACCATGTCAGGTGGTGAACAGCAAATGCTCGCGATGGGGCGTGCCTTAATGTCTCGCCCGCGTATGATGTGCATGGATGAGCCATCCATGGGTCTCTCGCCTATTCTTGTTGAGACTGTATTTAACACCATCCTCCGTATTCGCGGTGAAGGCGTGACTATCTTCCTCGTGGAACAAAATGCATCAATGGCTCTGAGCCTGGCCGATCGTGGTTATGTCTTGCAAACGGGCCAGATTGTATTGAGCGATACGGCTAAGAACTTGCTCACGAATGATCTTGTGCGGCAGGCTTATCTTGGTGGGGGGTAGGATTGAGACAACCGGAACCAGGCGGCCGCAACGGTCGCCTGGTTCGTCCTATTATTCATCATCCAATCGCCGATGTAGCTCTTCGATACGTTGAATAACCTCGGCCAGGGTGGTGACACCCAGGTCTTCCATATCTTCGCGAAGTGTTTCCAGGCGCTCTAGCAAGTCCATCTCTGAGTACTCCACTTCATCGAACTCGTCTTCTTGCATTTTGTGTGAGTTGTCCTGGTCTTTTGGTAGTTTGCTCATAGTTATTAAAAAAGGAACGAGGTATTTGGATCTTCGTATGTCCACGCTGCCAGCGAATCGTTTCCAGTGTCGACGACTGTGGGGGAGACTTGCACTTGCCCGTGCTCATCTATGGATACTGTATAGAGTCCACCGCCGGGACTCAAACTCTTTCCCTGCCATAGCAATCGACCGCGAGTCAGGAAAAGAAAGTGACGACTATCAGATGCCCAAGTACTATTTGAGATAGGTTGAAGTAGTGCATGAGCGTCCGTTATGGCAGTTGAGACGGTTCCTGTTCCAACGGTTGCCTCCGCGTCATTCAGTAATTGTAGCTGTTGCTGACGTGCAATGGAGATGAGCCGTAGTGTGTGCGAACCATCCAGCAGAATAAACTGGCTATCAGGCGACCAATAGGGAACGCTGCCATCTTCACCAGGAACACTAAAAGAGGAATGGTCTTTGATGTTGAGGATTGTATACGTTGTGCCTGTACTATAGAGCGCAGAATTGCCGTCAGGTGACCAAGCGAACTGGGTGCAGCCACAAGCAGTGAGGGTAGTGGTTTGACCGTGAGCATCACGTAACACAAGTTGTATCGAGCTAGAGGCAGGCCCAGGTGATTGAGACTTTGCAGAAGCTGTAACAATGGCATAGAGGATAGCCGGGTTCTGGTGAGCAGGTTGCCACAATACCCGTTCCAGAGCTGCGGGAAGTGGATGTCCTGGAAGCATGCCCTGCATTACGAATTGAAACTGGGTTCCGGCAAGCGTTGTGGTAAAAACACCCTGCTCGCCATTTCCTATAGCCCAGGAATTATTGGCCGACATAGAGGGAATAGAGAACGAGTAAGGAAGCGATTTGCGAGCAATGCCCTCTGGTTGGTCGTTTTGGGAAACCCACCAGGATACTGAGCCAGGATAGTGGGTAGGTGCGTCAGATTCTTCTCGATAGAGCAGGCGGTTGCCGGTGGGGTTCCACCAGGCATTGCTGCGTTGTAAGCCAGAGCTTGAAAAGGTGATAGGGATAGGGGAGCCGCCATCGATGCCAACCGTATTGAGAGCGCTCGGAACGTCTTTGGTTAACCCTGTAACTGGATTACTAGCTACGTGCTTGCCAGCGGCAGTATTGGCGAAACTACCATCGAGGGTGCGGAAAACAAAGATTTGATGGTTGGCTGACAATTCATAGCCGATAACGGCCGGGCCATCCGAAACGACCTCGAATGCATTTGAGCCGTCCGGGTCTATCGTCCACAGGCGCCCATCGCGTACAAAAGCGATCTCGTTGCCTCCCAGGTGACCGGGGCTGCAAGATGCGAGTCCAGTTGATAAGAGGATCAACAAGAGTGTGATGATGCACGGTCGTTTCATAGGAGGAGTATAATAGTTTATCAAAATGCAGTCAAGAATATCTCAGGATAAGCGCGGGATTAGTCATGAGCCAGATTGAACACTTGCCGTCGCTGGTGACCAGGGAAGAACCAAACTGGAGGCGTTACCTTGGTAATAGTATTCTGGCAGCAGGGGGAGCACTCCTGTTAACGGGAGTAATCTATGTGTTTCATCTCTATCCGCGCATCCCTAATATTTCGCTTCTTTACCTATTGATCGTATTAGCCCTGGCAAGCACACGTGGGCTTTATGCGGCTATTCTTGCTTCAGTAGTAGCATTCCTCTCATTTGACTTTTTTCTGGTTCCCCCACTCTATACCTTCACAATCGCCAAAATTGACGAGTGGCTGGCGTTGTTTGTTTTTCTAGCAACAGCAATCATCACAGGCCAGCTGGCTTCGGCTTTGCGCCAGCGAGCAGAGCAAGCACGGCGCCGTGAGCATGAAACACGCATTCTTTATGAATTAGTGCAAGCTACGAATAGCGAAGAAAACCTGGATCGGCAGCTTAGTATCGTTGCGCGGGCCTTAGTCGCTGTGTTTTCTTCCTGGGGAGTACGTGATTGCCAAATTCTTCTGCCTGATAGGAAAGGGAAGCTGGAGGTACAGGGGAGCGCAAGCCAACCGCTCGATCAGTTGAAGCTTTCACCCGATGAAGAAGCAACAGCTTCATGGGTAATGATGCAAGCCCAGACTGTAGAGTTGCATGATGTCTCGCTTGTTCCTCAGAAAGCTGCCGAGTATGCTCCAAGAGCCATTGTGCGCAGTACCGGCAACAAAGAGCCAATGAGACGCTACCTTCGCATGATCCCATTAAAGATGGGTCAAAAGGTAGTTGGCATTTTTTGCCTATTCATGGAAGATGATCCGCGACTATTTGCCGTTGAAAAAAGTCTGGGAGTTGAGCGAGAACGATCGAACCAACAGACTACTTTTTTCTGGACATTTGTCGATCAAGCCACTTCGATAATTGAACGTGCGCGTTTACGGCGTGAGAGTTTGCAAATCGAGGTGTTGCAGCGTACGGATGCGCTTCGTGCGGCTCTTCTCTCATCAGTCTCACATGATCTTCGCACTCCACTCGCGTCGATTAAAGCCTCTGCCAGTAGCCTGCTTCAGGAAGATGTGCAGTGGAATGATGAAGAGCGGCGCAGTTTTGCCCTGGCCATAGAACGTGAAGCTGACCGGCTCAATCGCCTGGTTGCGAACCTGCTGGATATGTCTCGTATCGAAGGAGGAGCGCTCAAACCTGAAAAAGAGTGGTATCCTATAGATGAATTGATTCATGATGTGCTGGGCCACCTGCAACCAATGTTACAGAATCGCGCGGTGATAGCACATTTGCCAGATGATCTCCCACCGGTAGAGCTAGATTACCTCGAGATAGACCAGGTGCTGACTAATCTGATTGAAAATGCTGTACGTTATACGCCGTCCGAATCACCCATTGAAATTAGGGCGCAAATTGATGGTGATCAGATGGTCATTAGCATTGCTGATCGTGGTCCAGGTATTCCTCCTGCTGATTTAGAGCGCGTTTTTGATAAGTTTTATCGTGTGCTGGGACCCCTTTCTAAAGGCACTCCAGGCTCGGGACTTGGCCTTGCTGTGAGCAAGGGATTGGTCGAAGCTCATGGAGGGCATATCTGGGCTGAGAATCGTGAGGGCGGCGGAGCTATTTTTCATTTCACGTTGCCGATAGGAAAGGAAGAGAAAGTGACAGATGAGTAAGAGTGGAGCGCGCATTCTTGTTGTTGATGACGAGATCGAGATCCTGCGTGCATTGCAACGCAGCCTAACGGCCCATGGCTTTGAGGTATTCACTGCATCAACGGGTGAGGAGGCCTTAGAAGCTATTGCCCATTACCGACCCGATTTGATGTTGCTTGATCTGGGGTTGCCAGGAATGAGCGGCCTGGAGGTCTGTAAGAGGGTGCGAGCACAGTTAAATTTGCCCATCATCGTTCTTTCAGTGAAAGATACCGAGCGTGATAAAGTATTGGCACTCGACCTTGGGGCCGATGACTACGTATCTAAACCCTTTGGTATGAACGAGGTTCTGGCTCGCATCCGCGTAGCATTGCGCCATACTGCCCAGGTGGAGTCTGGTACGGAGCCGATCTTTACTGCCGGACCACTAAGGGTCGATTTTGCGCAACGTCTCGTACAGGTCAATGGTCAAGAAGTCAAGTTGACACCAACTGAATATGATCTACTCAAAGCACTCATCAAGAGCAGCGGCAAGATTATGACACGCCAGATGTTACTATCCCAGGTGTGGGGAACAGGATATGGCGCCGAATCCCATTATCTGCATGTCTACATAGGCCAATTGCGCCGGAAAATTGAGCCGGACCCCGCTCACCCTCGCTTTATCCTCACTATATCCGGGGTCGGCTATCGCTTTAATGCAGATGATTGACCGAAATCAAGTCCGTTAAATCTTGAGCAAATCTTTAGAAATCTCCACTTTCTCTTTAGGCCCCGTTGACGATCTTTCGGCTACATTGTGAGCACATCTTTGCGTCGAACAGGAAAGGTCGCCGTGCATAATGAGTAGCGTTGAACATCTATTGCCCATTGGGAAGAGTAAAGCGCTTTCATGGCAACAGTATTTCCTCGATAGTGTGCTGGCTTTTGTAGGAGCGATGCTGGCGAGAACGTGAGACGCGTATTCTTTACGACCTGGTGCGGGTGACCAACCGTGAGGAGGAGCCAGAAAGCCAGTTGCATGCGATTGCGCAGGCAATTGTAGATGTGTTTTCCTCCTGAGGAGTGCATGATTGTGCCATTCTGCAGCCCGATGCATCGGGCATACTACGTGTGCAGGCGAGTGCTTATCAACCTGTGGAGCAGACTGATCTGCCACCGAACGCGACAAGGTAGAGGCACTCAACCTGGGGGCTGATGACTACATCTCGAAACCCTTTGGCATGGATGAGGTGCTGGCTCGCGTCCGTGTCGCACTGCGTCACGTTGCCCAGGTGCGGGATGGAACGCAAGCGGCTTTTCGCGCAGGTCCGCTCCAGGTGGATTTCGCTTTGCGACGTGTGCAGCTCAATGGGCAGGTTGTCCAGTTGACGCCGACCGAGTACGACCTGCTTAAAGTCTTCATCACGCATCGTGGCAAAATATTGACGCGCCAGATGTTGCTGAAAGAGGTCTGGGGAGCCGATACACATGCCAACGCGCACAGCCTGCATGTGTATGTAGCCCAGTTGCGCCGCAAAATCGAGCCAATGCCAGCGGACCCGCGTTTCATCCTGACGATGCCTGGCGTTGGCTACTGTTTCAATGACGGTACGGAACCATAACTGAGATTTCTGCTATTTTAGACATCCTGAGAACTTTTTGAGAAAACTTGCAGTTATCCAGAACCCATATTTACTTCTCCTGGTTTAAACTAAGATTGGATGCGAGCAAAAAGGTGCATGGTCGCCTGCTCTCCGCTGCTCTGGGTGTCTTTGAAGAAAGAAAGGGTTGATGATGGAACTCCGTTGGCTCCTGCCCTTTACTCATGGAGTTGACATGCGTGCTATCGATTACGTGGTTCGTCTGGCAGAGAGTCGTGGAGCAACACTTGTTCCAGTGTCGCTGGTTTCCGTGCCAAGCGGGCCAAGGTCTCGAGGAGCACGTCTCGAGCACATTCAGCAGTCGAAAGACTTCCTGGAGGCCGTCAAATATAAAGCTGCCAGGCTTCAGGTCCCGGTTGAGCGCTATGAAGTTTTCACAGGCGATGTGATTCAGAGTATTACAGCGCTCGTATACGACCTGCACTGTGATGGTATCGTCATGGTGGCTATCGAGAATAAAGAAGTCTTGCTGCGTGCACACGAACTCAAGCGCTTGTTGACGGATCCACCCATGACTCTCATGCTTATTCGCCTGCCGGCACACCCGCAAAAAGCTCAGGCATCGTTTCTGGGTGTCGGGTTCTTGTCATGGCTGCACCGGCTTTGGCATTACCGGGTTGATGCAATGCCGCTACAGGATGCCCCAGAAGCGGAGGGGGTCTCCCAGATGAGTACAGAAGAATAACAGTGTTCATGACCATCTCGATAAGACAGGAAGGAAACACTTGAATGAGTGAGGCACGGATTTTGCTGGTTGAGGATGATGAGGTCCTGCGCGACCTGCTGAAACGCAATCTGCTGGCACGCGAGCATGAGGTGAGCGTCGCGGAGGACGCTCAAACCGCACTGGCATACCTGCGTACTACTTCTTTCGATCTCATTGTTCTGGATATCAATCTACCCGACCAGACAGGCTGGCATATCTTGCGTGCTGCTCTTGTATCTCCTGGAACGCACCCAGCAGTGGCACCCGGCCTTCTTGAACCCCCAGGGTCTCCCAAATGTCGAGCCACAGCTCGCTTTTAATACAGCTGCCAGTTTCACCACCAACACCAACTGGCAGAACTATGCCGGCGAACAGACCATGAGCTACCTGACGCAGATGGCCGGCCTGGCCTTTCACAACTTCGTTTCCGCTGCCACCGGCATCGTGCTGGCAGTGGCGTTGGTGCGCGGGCTGGCGCGCCGCAGTGCGCAGCATCTGGGCAACTTCTGGGTGGACTTGACGCGCTGCGTCCTCTACATCCTGCTGCCCATCTCGATTGTGGGTGCGCTTGTCCTGGTCTCACAGGGGGTCATCCAGAACTTCAACCCCTACACGGTCGTCCACACGCTTGAGGGGACGACGCAGGTGATTGCGCAGGGGCCGGTCGCCTCCCAGGAGATTATCAAAGAATTTGGTACGAATGGCGGCTTCTTCAACGCCAACTCGTCTCATCCCTTTGAGAACCCCAACCTGGTGACAGAGTTGGTTGAGTTACTCGCCATCTTCTCCATCGGAGCCGGGTTGTTCTACATGTTCGGCAAGATGGTGGGTGATACGCGGCAAGGCTGGGTGCTGTGGGCCGCCTCGGCCATTATCTTCTTGATCGGGATAGCAGTGGCGCTGCCAGCAGAACAGACTGGCAATCCCTTGCTCTCCAACGTTGGCGCGAACCAGGCAGTAACTGCTATGCAGGCGGGAGGTAACATGGAGGGGAAGGAGGTGCGCTTCGGCATTACACAGTCGGTGTTATGGGCCGTGACTACGACCGACACCTCGTGTGGTGCGGTCAACAGCTTCCATGATAGTTACACGCCCCTGGGCGGCATGATCCCGCTCACCAACATCGCGCTGAGGGAGATCATCTTTGGGGGAGTGGGCTCGGGACTCTACGGCATGCTGATGTTCGCCATCATCGCCGTCTTTATCGCAGGGCTGATGGTGGGACGCACGCCGGAATATCTGGGCAAGAAGATCGAGCGCAAGGAGATCATGATGGCAGCCCTGGCGCTACTGATCCTGCCTGCCTCAATCCTGGGCTTTGCGGCCGTGGCCAGCGTTATACCGCAGGGGGTCTCTTCTATCCTTAACCCAGGCCCGCATGGGCTCTCTGAGATCCTGTATATCTACACCTCCTCCAACGGCAACAATGGGTCCGCCTTTGCCGGACTAGCTGGCAACACGCCATACTACAACTGGACGGGGGGCCTGGCGATGCTGATCGGGCGTTTCGCCTTCCTGATCCCCATCATGGCCTTTGGCGGCTCCCTGGTCAAGAAGCGGGTCGTGCCTGCGGGATTGGGCACCTTCCCCACGACGGGACCGCTGTTCGTGGGCCTCTTGATCGGCGTAATCCTGATCGTGGGAGCGCTCACCTACTTCCCGGCGTATTCGCTGGGACCGATTGTTGAGAATTTGCTGATGCACGCGGGGAGGACTTTCTGAGATGATTAGTGATTCTTTAGAAGTCAAGCAATGGAGGACGCGCCGCAAAGGGGCTATTTCGATCTGGGATCCCAAGATCATCCGCCGCGCGATCCCGGACTCATTCAAGAAACTGGACCCGCGTGTACAGCTCAAGAACCCGGTGATGTTCGTGGTAGAGGTAGGTAGCGTGATCACCACCATCGAGTTCGTGCGTCTGCTGTTGACGGCACCGAGCGCGATGTTTACGCGCAGCCAGCTCACAGCCGAGACGATTTTCGTGCTGGCGGTGACCGCCTGGTTGTGGTTCACGGTGCTGTTCGCTAACTTCGCCGAAGCCATGGCCGAGGGACGCGGCAAAGCGCAGGCCGACACCCTACGCCGGGCACGCACCACTACCATGGCCAAGCTGGTAAATTAACTGAAGAGTGGACCGATTTTGCACTGAAGGATGGAAATATGATCTGAAAGATGGAAATTGATGCTTCATTGCCTGGGAAAACCGCTTCACATCTGGTGCGACTGCCATTGAAAGTGGTAAATAACTGGTTTGTGCCCAAAACTGTCTTGAGTTTTTGGGCCATCATAGCTACAATTAAGAACATGGAAGAAAAAATCGGAGGCGAAGCATTACGACCAAACCCAGCGCTTGAACCCTTTAAGGTTTTAGTGGGCCAATGGCAAACCATCGGGTCTCATCCCTACCTTTCCGGTACTACCTTGCATGGCCGTACAACTTTTGATTGGCTTGAGGGCGGCGCTTTCTTGATCATGCACTCAGAGATTGATAACCCCAACTTTCCTAGTGGTGTCGCTATTTTTGGCAGCGATGATGTGGCAAAGAACTATTTTATGCTTTCCTTTGATGAACGTGGCGTCTCAAGAAAATACGACGTGACCATGACAGGAAATCAGCTCAAGTGGTGGCGCGACGAGCCCAGTTTTTCTCAGCGATTCACCATGACCATAGAAGACAACA
>WNGD01004377.1_pt1 | contig 13939 bp, 14 predicted proteins | sample 5400671 | NCBI WGS metagenome assembly WNGD01 (sample SAMN13153369, study PRJNA577476) | soil metagenome | isolation source: 40 cm soil or saprolite under grassland replicate 2 | place: USA:California | collected 2016-06-15
TCGTACACGTCGCACACGTGTACGAGTTTGCTCCCCTCATGGCAATCGCGCCGGAACCGGAACGTGGGATAGCCGTCCCCGTTCAGCATGATGTGGTGCTCGTAGGCCACCACGGCGGCGAGGTCCAGGTCTTCTTCCGCGCGCAGGATGATGCGCGCACCTTCGGCGGGATGCCGGTTCATGAGGGCCCGCTCCGTGTCCGAGAAGCGCCCCGGCTTGGTGAGGACTTCGAGCGGGATTTTCACTTTGCCGATATCGTGCAGCAGTCCGGCCACCCCGAACGCCCGCACGTCCCGTCCCGAGAGCCCGAGCGATTCGGCGAGGGCCATCGCCAGCACCGCGACGTTCATCGAGTGAGTCGTCGTGTATTGATCGAACTCCTTCAGCTGCAGCAACGGGATCATGATCTGCCGCCCGCCGTGCATCGCGATCGACAGGGAGCGTACGACCGCCTCCGCCTCTGTGAGCGGCAGCATCCCCCGCGCCTGCACCTCCTCCTGGACCCAACGGACCGCGTCCGCCTCCTCGCTCAGGGAATAGCTGATCGTGGCGGTCGGGATCGCGCCGGCAACCTGCTCATCCCCGCCGCGCACGCCCACCGCCCCGAACCGGATGCTGGAACGGCGCATCTGGCGCGCTTCCGTCGTGTCGATGGCGGAGAGCGTGAGGCGGGCGAGCACCTCGTCGAGGAACTCCTCGAATTCCTCCCGGCTCACGGCATCCGAAAATTCCAGGCGCTGGATCCCCGCGAGCGCCAGCCGCCGCCCCCAATCCCACGCCTTGAGCTCGCGCAGCGGCAGCCGCCCAAACACAATCTCGTCTCCCAGAAACGTGAACAGCGGCTGTGCCTCGGTCGCCTGCAGGTCGTTCAGCTCCCGATACGCCTCGTCGATGGCGCGCTCGCGGGCGGGATGGCCCGGGCGATACAGGGTCATCGCCGCGAGCGCGTGGGCGAACGCGTTGAGGAAGCCCGCAGGGCTGCTCACGGCCGGCTCGCCGGTGGGTCGGCGGCGTTGCGGATCTCGCCGTCGGGCGAGGAGGCCGCGATGAGCAGGCGGGCGTGCGCCCGCGGATCCCGGCGCCACCCGGTCGCAAGCGCCGCCAGCGCGACGAGGAGCTCGGGGGACTTGGCAGCAAGCCTTTCGCGGCCGAACAGCGTGCGGCCGCCCGCGGTGATCTGCAGCAGCGTCTCGAGCGCGACCGGCGCCCTGGTGTACCCCAGGCAGCGCACGGCGAGCGCGCGCAAGTCCCCGGGCAGCGTGCGATCCGTAGCCCGATTCACCAGCAAGGGCACGGCGGCGTCGGGGCAGGCCTGCAGCGCCACGGCGATGCTCAGCGCGAGCCGCAGCGTGCGCGGGTCCTGATCGCGCAGGCCGGTGACGAGCGCCTCGTCGCGCTCGTCGGGCCGCTTCAGCTGGAGCTTGACCGCCTGCCAGCGCACCCGCGCGTCCGCGTGTCGCATGTAGGGGGCGGCCGAGAACCCCGCCGGAGGAGGCCCCAGCTCTTCCAGCAGCGCGATCAGGTTGCGCGTCACGTACCAGCGGCTGTCGTCGAGCCGCGCGACCACGAGCGGCGCGATCTCGGCGCCCATCTTCGCCAGCTGTGCGAGCAACCCGCGCCGCGCGCCGCGCGACTCCGCCACCGCAAGGGCATCGAGCAGCGGCGCGGCCGCCGCCGCGCCCACGAGCGGCACGAGCCGCTCGAGCAGTTTGAAGTCCACCGGCTCGCGGGCGACGATCCGCTGCACGGCGGCCGCCGTGGCGATCTGTGCCCGGACCGTTGCCGCGGCGGCGGTGTCAGCCGCTCCACCCTCGAGCGCGTCGAGCAGCTGCGCCAGCCGGCCCTCGGCCACCACTCGGGCGACCGCCGCAGGAAGACGTGGCCCCATCGTCCCGATCTCCAGGGCCATCGCCACGAGACGATCAGGCTCGGTCGCATGGTGATCGGCCCGCGGCGGCCCCGCCGGCGCGGCCCGCGCCATGCGTTGCAGCGCCTCGCCGTACGCTCCGGGGTTCGGATCGGGGAGCGTCCACCCTGCCAGCAGTTGCTGGACTTGCTCGCGCAACGCCGCGTCCGCCTGCGGTCGCACGGAGGCGGCGCCCGCCTCCGCATGCACCGCGAGCTTGGAGAGCAGGCGCACGAGCGAGTGTGAGATGGTCGCGTGCGAGGTTTCGGCGGCGGCCTTGAGAATGTCGAGCACCGCATCCACCGCCATGCCGTCGGCCGCGTCGGAGACGAACTGACGCCGCTGCGCGAAGTCGCCTCCCATCTCCACCAGTCGCTGTAGCGTGTCGGGCTTGAGCGTCCGAATGAGGCGCGACGTCCGCCGCCGCAGCGCCGCCGCCTCCGCGCTGCCCGCGGTCTTCAGCTCGGCGGCAATCTGCAGCAGGTAACCGACGATCACTTGATCGTACCCGGTGGCCTCGGTCTTCGAGTGCTCGTCGATGGCCTGCGCGATAACCGCCGGCTCCATGGGCGTGGGCCGGGTGTCTTCCGGCGCCGTTGCCAGGGCCGCCCGAGCCAAGCCCACCCACAACTGGGCGGCCCGCGCATCTGTTTCCCCCGCAGCGGGGCCGCCCTCGTCCGTGAGCTCCAGACGCTCGTACGTGAGCGCATGCAGCTGCACGTGCGGCCACGCCGCCAGGCGGTCCCGGTCGCCCAGGCCCAGCGGCTGCCCGGTCCGTTCCGCTTCGACGGCGAGCGTCCGCAGCGCATCGGCCACCTCGCCTTCCTCCACGCCGCGCCGGAACGTGATGGCGCCCAGGTGGTGACGATGCAGCCGGCCGGCGAGCTCCCGCAGCACCGGATGCTTGGGGTCGGTCGCCACACCCTCGATCACGAGCTGGTTGCGGGCCACGCCAAGCGAGACGGTCGCTCGATCCTCGAGCAGCAGCGCGGCGCGCCGGGTCACGCCCGCGGCCGCCGGCGCGAGCGACGGGTGCCCTTCGGGATACATGGAGTGCTTGTGCAGGGCGATCGAAAGCTCGATCAGGAAATCGGCGAGGTCGCGCGACAGGGTCGCGCGTTCACCGGAGGGAGCAGGCATATGGGACGATAAGATATCAGGCTAAGCATAAGCTAGACGCGCAGACGCACAGCGGAGAATAGCAGAGAGGGAGCAGAGAACCCTCTGCCCCCTCCAGCCTGCTCACCTCTGTTGCGTCTGCGCGTCTGCGCGTCTGCCCGTCTGTTGCGTCCGTGCGTCTGTGCGTCTGTCTGTGCGTCTGTCTGTGCGTCTATCTGTGCGTCTGTGCGTCTGTGCGTCTAGTTGTTAGTACATATCCACCCAGGCGCGCTGAATCGCCAGCTTGGGGTAGGACGACGCCGACAGCGCGGCCGTAAGGGCGCAGGAGGAGTACTGGATGGACGTGTTCCCGGCGAGCGAGACGTCGTCGTTGACCTGGACGCTTGCCGCCATCACGGCTCCGGTGATCTTGTTTCCGGTCCCGGTCATCTTGAGCCCCCCTCGCGCGATGACCACGCCAGTGAACACGAAGCCGCCGGCCACCGTGAAATCACCGTCCACCAGCAGGACGCCCTGACCGCGACCCGTCGTGACCTTCAGGTCCCCCAGCACGTGAATGGTCGGGAAGTAGGACTCGCACGCTCCCGCCGGCGCGGCGCGGTTCGGGTCACCCCAGTTGGCCGGGGTGGCGCTGGCCTGGCACACCGCGCCGACCGCGATGGGCCCCACGCCGGTGAGCAGCGTGCCGCCCGGATACGTGAGGTTCGCCGCCGCGGCGAGCGCCTGGTAGTTCGAGTTCCCATAATTGAAGTACGTATTCGTGTCGCCGGCGGCGGGGGTCGTGAGCACCGGCGGGTTCCCGTTGAGGGTGACGCTCCCGTTGACCGTGGCGGTGGTGGTGGGCGATATCGCGGCGCCGGGCATGTTCGCGCCGGTGGGGCCGCAAGCGGCCCACCCAGCCGGGGCCGCGTCGTTGCCATTCACGCTGACGTTCCCGTTGACCGTGGTATTGCCCTGGGTCGTGATCGCGCCCAGGATGTTCATCTGCGGCAGGTCGAGCCGGAACAACGTGCCGTAGCGGCGCCGCCCGGAAGCCTGGCTTCCCAGGGACCCCGCGTAGCCCTCGGAGACCGCCCAGAAAAACGGCCCGCCGAGGCGCGTGATGATCACTTTGGCGGTGGCGCCCCGGGGCGCGGTGAACGCCATCTGGACCGTGCCCCCGGTCGGCATTTGATTGTTCGCCAGATTCCAGGCGAACGGCACGCGGTTCAACCCCAGATCGGCGGCGGCGGCGGCGCGCGTCGAGCGCACCGTGTTGCCGCCGATGCGGTAGTCCTGGGTCGACACGAACAGGATGCCCCCCATGAGCACACCGATGATCACGATGGCTCCCAGGGACATCATCAGCGCCATGCCCTTCTCTGACCATATCGTCGTACGCATACCCGCCTCATTCCTTTCGGTGACTGCCAATCGGATTTTGGTGACCGTTTACTGCCGGTTGCGCAAGCCGACTTCGATGCGCAGCGAGTCGTGGAACACGGTGCCACCCGTCCCGCTCAGGTTGACGAGCGACGCCGACTGCCCCCGCACGACCAGGCTGATGCGCGCCACTAGGAGGGGGTTCGCGGTAACGGCGCCGTTAACGTCGTAGTAGGCAAACTGTACCCCGCTGGTCCCGTTGGTCGCGTACGGCTGGAACGGGCCGGCGATCGCCTGAGTGGTGTTGCAGACCGGCACCCGGCCGAACAGGCAGTCGAAAAATCCGAGATACCACTGGTTGTCCGTGTCGCGGAACAGCCGGTAGCGCACGCGGCGGACGAACCGAATCCCCGCGCCCACCGGGATGGTGGCAGCGGCCGCGGGCAAGAGGGTGAGCTGGTAGCTCGGATTGGTGGCCGTGATGTCGCCCGCCCGCGTCAGCCCGGTGGCGACCGGGCAGCCATTGGCGGCGTTCGTGGTTACCGACGTCCGCCCGGTGATCCGGGCGAGTGACCAGCCCGCGGGCGGTCCGTTGTTGTAGACGGCGATGGAGTCGCCGACCACCGGAATCCTGGACCAGTTGGTCATCGTCGCGCCGCTGGCGAGGACGACCGGGACCGTCGAGATCAGCCCGCCTGCGTTGACGCACACCACCGAGCTACCGAACGTCGAGCGGAACTCCAGCGCCGAGTCGGACATGGAGAAGATGTCCCCGCCGACGCTCGAGATCCCCCGGAGATCGGAGGGGAGCATCGCGGCCGCCTGGCGGATCTGCTGCCGCGTCTGGATCAGGTCGGTCGTGCTGTTGTAGAAGCGCGACTGCCGCAGCAGCAACTTGACGATGGCGCCCCCCACCAGGCTCATCAGCACCATGGCGATGACGAGCTCGATGAGCGTGAACCCGGCCCGACGAGACGGAGTTGCGTGCAAGGTCAGCATGGCAGAAAGCTCCGGAACGTTTCGGTGCGGGACTGATGGTTGCTCAAGAACGTGACGGCGACCGTCACGTCATCGGCCCGTGCCAGGTGGGCCAGCGTCCACGACTCGGTAATGCCCCGCGTCTTGGTCGAGCCGCCCGCCCGCGCCAAGCAGGTGGTGGCCCGGATCCGCTCGAAGCGCGATTCGGCCACGCCCGCCGCGATGGTGCGAGACTGCGTGCTGGTCAGCGTCGTGATGATCACCGACGCCGTCCCCGCCAGGGCGAGCAGGCCGACGCTGAAGATCACGACGGCGACCAGGAGCTCGATAATCGTGAAGCCACGCTGAGAAGTCATGGGCAGCTCCGTGTGGTGATCTTGCCGAGGCTTGTCACGCAGACGGTATCGGTGCGGCCCCCGAGCGCGATGATGAACTTGGGCGCCGTCGTCACACCGACGGCGTAGCCGCGGGGATCGAACTGGACGTCGTCCCTCGGGCTCGGGCTGAAGGCCAAGGTCGCACCGTAGCGCTTGGAGAAGTCAATTTGCGAACCGAGCTGCACCGGCGTGCCAGACGAATCGACCATGATCTTCAGGATGGTGGTGCCGCTCTTGACCACCCACGCCGCCCGGCTCTGTTGGATCGCGATCGAGCGTCCCCGGAACAGGTAGGAAGTCACGTCGCGGATGGCGGAGTGGCGCGAGCTCGCCACCCAGGTGCCGCGGACCGCCCTGACCGTGATCGACAGCAGCAGGCCCGCGACGACGAACACGATGATCAGCTCGATCATCGTGAAGCCGGCGCGCCGAGACCGCTGCGGGGTCGAGGAACTGAGCACAGACACCTCCCGAAAGTGTAGACCTGCTGCCGACGCGTTCACGGGCAAAGCGCATGCCCGCCGTCCTGCCTCACCAACCGGACCCGTTCACCTTCTGTACAGCGTCAAACTGCAATGCATCGAGACATATGCAACAATGCTTCGTGGTATAACATATAGATGCTATACGACATGTAGTTGTAACATCCGACCAGACGGGGTGTCGAGATTCTGGACACCGTGGTGCGCCCGGTCACACACCCGCCGTGACCGCGGCACGACCCCCAAAACAGAACGCCCCGGGAGGTCTCCCGGGGCGCCCTGTGCGACTGTGCGTCTGTCCGTCTGTCCGTCTGTGCGTCTAGTTCTTAGTACATCCCACCCATGCCCCCACCGCCCGGCATCGGCGGCGCCTTCTCCTTCTCCTTCTTCTCCACCACGACGCACTCGGTCGTGAGCAGCAGCGCGGCGATGGATGCCGCGTTCTGCAGCGCGGTGCGGGTCACCTTGGTGGGGTCGATCACGCCCGCGGCGACGAGATCCTCGAAGCTGTCGGTTTGGGCGTTGTAGCCGAAGTTCTTGTCCTTCGACTCCTTCACCTTCCCGATCACGATCGAGGCCTCCGCACCGGCGTTCTGGGCGATCATCCGCATCGGCTCCTCGAGCGAGCGACGCACGATCTCGCTGCCGATCTTCTCGTCTTCATCGCTCCCCTTCACCTTGTCGAGCACGCGCTGGCACCACAGCAGTGCCACACCGCCGCCCGGCACGATGCCTTCCTCGACCGCGGCGCGCGTGGCGTGCAAGGCATCTTCCACCCGTGCCTTCTTCTCCTTCATCTCGGTCTCGGTTGCCGCACCCACGTTGATCACGGCGACGCCGCCCGCCAGCTTCGCGAGCCGCTCCTGCAGCTTCTCCTTGTCGTAGTCCGACGTGGACTTCTCGATCGCCGCCTTGATCTCCTTGATACGGCCCTGGATCGCCTCGGACTTGCCCTTCCCGCCGACGATCGTCGTGTTGTCCTTGTCGATCACGATCCGCTTCGCCTGGCCGAGATCGTTGAGCGTCGCGTTCTCGAGCTTCAGGCCCATCTCTTCCGAGATCACCTGCGGCGCCCCGGTGAGCACGGAGATGTCGACCAGCATCTCCTTGCGGCGGTCGCCGAAGCCCGGCGCCTTCACGGCGCACACCTTCAGCGTGCCGCGCAGCTTGTTGACGACCAGGGTCGCCAGCGCCTCACCCTCCACGTCCTCGGCGATGAGGAGCAGCGGCCGACCGGCCTGCGCCACCTTCTCGAGGATCGGGAGCAGGTCCTTCATCGAGGAGATCTTCTTGTCATGGATCAGGACGTAGGCGTCCTCCAGCACCGCCTCCATCTTTTCGGGATCAGTGATGAAGTAGGGCGAGAGGTAACCACGATCGAACTGCATGCCCTCGACCGTCTCGAGCGTGGTCTCGAGGCCCTTGGCCTCTTCGACCGTGATGACGCCGTCCTTGCCGACCTTCTCCATGGCGTCCGCGATCAGTTTCCCGATCTCCGGGTCGTTGTTCGCCGAGATGGCGCCGACCTGGGCAATGTCCTTCTTGTTGCCGGACGTGGGGACGGAGATCTTCTTCAGCTCCTCGACCACCACCTCCACCGCCCGATCGATCCCGCGCTTCAGCGACATCGGGTTCGAGCCCGCCGTGACGGACTTGAGTCCCTCGCGGAAGATCGCCTGGGCGAGCACGGTCGCCGTGGTCGTCCCGTCACCCGCGAGATCCGACGTCTTGGTCGCCACTTCTTTCACCATCTGGGCGCCCATGTTCTCGATCGGATCTTCCAGCTCGATCTCCTTGGCGACGGTGACGCCGTCCTTGGTGACCGTGGGATTGCCGAACTTCTTGTCGATGACGACGTTCCGGCCCTTCGGGCCGAGCGTGACCTTCACCGCCTCGGCCAACTGGTCCACGCCGCGCTTCAAGCGCGCGCGGGCCTCAACGTTGAACTCCAGCTGCTTTGCAGGCATGTCCGGTTCCTCCTAGAAACCTCAGCCAAGCTTGGCGATGACGTCCGCTTCCTTGATGAGGATGATCTCTTCACCCTCAAGCTCCACCTGAGTGCCGCTGTACTTGCCGTACACCACCCGGTCCCCGACCTTCAGCTCCATCGGGACCAAGGCATCCTTTTCCCGGCGTCCGGGACCCACCGCGATCACCTCGCCCTGGATCGGCTTTTCCTTGGCCGTGTCGGGGATATAGAGACCGCCCTTCATCGTCTCCGTCTCCTCCATCGGCCGAATCGCCACCCGATCCGCCAGCGGGAAGATCTTGAGCTTCGTCTTCGCTGCCGTTGCGGTTGCCATGGTGCTAGAGTCCTCCACCTCGGTACCTGGTTCTAAATGCCTGTGGAACAATGTTGTTAGCACTCTCATCTGGAGAGTGCTAAATCAACCGCGCGGAATTTCTCCCCGCGGCGCCGGCAAGTCAAGGGGGCGAGGCGGCCAGTGAGTCCACGATGGCCCGGGCGTGGTCCGGCGTCGTGGCCCCCAGGGAATCGAGGGGCGCCGACACGGCTGCCACGATCGCCCCCGTGCGCGTGTCCGCCAGGCGCACATGGATCCAGGTGACCGCGGGGGGCTCCGGGTCGCGGAACGTGAACGCGAGCAGGAACGCGGTGGGCCTGCTGCCGCCGCGGACGTGGCGGCGCACCGTGAATCCTCGATGCTCGAGCCCCGCTGCGATCTCCTCCCCCAGAGAATCGCGGCGCGTGATGAGGATCTCGTACCCGCGCAGCGCGGAGGGCTGCTCGTAGCGGGTGGGGGGGGTGCAGGATAGGACAAAGGCGTTGCCGATAAAGGCGAGGCCGACAACGGCGTTGCCGAGAGGGGCGTTGCCCCCTGCCCCGCTACGCCTCATCCGGCAACGCTTCTTCGGCAACGCCTCACCCCGCAACGCAGCACCCCCTACGGTATCACCCGCCTCGCCCCCGCCCAGCGGTCCAGCCAGTAGGCGCCCTCGGGATCCTGCGGATCGAGGCGCGACAGCTTCACGCCCCGGGTCGAGCTGTGGATGAACTTGAGCTCGCCCACGTACATCCCCACGTGGGTCACGCCCGCCCCGGGCCGGGCGGAGAACAGCAGGATATCTCCCGGGCGGAGCGCGTCAATCAGCGGCGTGACCTCGCCCCCGGCGCGGGCTTGATCGCGGCTCATGCGCGGCAGCCGAATGCCGTGCTGGCCGTAGGCGTACTGAATCAACCCCGAGCAGTCGAATCCGTTGTCGGCCGTGCCCCCCCAGATGTACGGCGTTCCCAGCGATTCGAGGGCCGTCTGCACCACGTCTGCCGCGTTGCCGGAGATCGTCACGGGCGGCGCGGGCGGCGGCAGGTCGGGAGCGGCGCCGTTCCCGCTCCTCGCTCTCCCCCCTGCCCTCCCCCCCAGTCCTAACGACACGCCGAACGTCGCGCTCACGCCCTTCCGCGCGTCGGCGCGTGGATTCCAAAAGCCCCTCGGGCCCCGATCTTCGATGCGGTAGCGAACTTCGCTTCCGAACGCGAGCCACGCGAGCGGCCGCCACTCGACCCCGCCTCCCATGGCCCACTGCACGGCCACCTCCTGGGTGGACGTGTCGGTCGAGAGTCCCACGGCGAGCCCGGCGAGCCCGTAGGGTCCGAGTGTGGCCCTGCCGCGCCCGGCTTGGATCTCGTACCCCAGACCGTAGAACGCGCGGCGACGGCCCAGCGAATCGTTCACAAGCAGCGTGACGCCGACCCCGTGCGTGAAGAGGTCTCCGCCCCCGAGGCGCGCCGTCGTGCGGAGCTCGTAGACGTCGGCCCGATTGCCGTTGTACCAGCGACCCAAATGGAGCTCCAGCCCGCGCCCTTGCGCCCCGAGCGTGGCAGGCAGAAGGAGCGACGCGAGGTGCCAGGGCCTAGTCAGCGGCGGCAACGGCGCGGTGCTCTTCCGACGTCCGGGGCGCCATATGATGGGACAAGAGGTGCGGGACCCGGCGCATGAAGCGCACCCAGATGAAGAGCGCGGTGAACCCGCTGAGCGTGGCCACGGCGGCTGCCACGGCGAGCATAGTGACGGGTCGGGCGAAACCGGTGGCCACCAGTGCGCCGGCCCACAGCCCGACGTACGACGCCGACCAGGCGAGGACCGGCGTCAGCAGCCATCCGACGACGACCAGCAGGTGAGCGAGCCAGCGGGGCACGGCGCCCCTCTCCGCGCGCTAGCCCTTCCGGGCCAGGGCGACGAGGGCGAGCGCCGTGAGCACGACCGTGAAGGCGCCGCCGGTCGCGACCGGGAGCGCCACGGGGATGCCGCCGAGCCGCACGATCAACGCCGCTACGATAGTCGCCGCGACGGCCGGTAGCGCGCGGCGGCCGAGGGTCGCCTCGCCACCGGACGCGGTCACGATGCCACCCATCCACGCGACGAACGTGCCCAGCATCCACCACACGGGCAGGTACCACCACGTGCTGCCGCCCCCGATCGCGTCCCACGTCCAGGGATATGCCTTGAAGGGCCGCAGCAGGACGATGTCGATGGCGCTGAATACCACGGTGGCGACGAGGCCTATGGCCGCTGCGCCTGCGATGCCCTCGGTGCTCCGCGCGGCCGTCCATTGGGCGGGAAGGAAGGCGACGACCAAGCCGGCCACCAACACAATGAGCGCCCTGACGCCGTCCCGCAGGCCCGGGGCGATCGGCACGAATCGCGAGGCCGCGAGGAACGCGACGACCGCGACCGCCGTCGCGACGCCAAGTTTGGCGCCGCCAACCGTGACGGTCCGGAAATCCGAGCGCTCCGAAGCCGCGGGTGCCGCAGTGGCCGACATGGGTCGTCGCTCCTCGTCGATGGGGGTGGGGGGGGCCCGCCGCGGAAATCTAAGCGCCGGCTCTCACCCGGCAAACACCAGCAAGACCGCGAGATCGGTAATGGCCCATGCGGCGAGCGCCCGGTACATCCCTCGCTGGTGGCCGCTCGCAGGTAGCGCCGCGCGACGCCGGTACCAGGGCACGAGCACCGCCAGCCACGCGACGAGCGGCACGACGAGCCACCACGCCCGGACCCCGAGGACGGCCGCCGCACCGCCGAACAGCGCGAACGCCAGCGCGGTGCACCCGATGGCGACCCCGAGGCTCGCCCGCAGGCCCAGGAGCAAGGCGAGGGTCCGGTCGCCCCGGCGGTGGTCTTCCTCCATTTGATACAGTTGAGTGAGCGGATAGAGCCCCGCGAACAGGGGGCAGAAGCCGAGCAGGACGAGGGCGTGGCCCGCGTCGAGCGAACGGCCGGTGGCGGCCCACCCGGCAAACGGCGTGAGCGTCCCGAAGCCCCACATGTTGATCACCCAGTCGACGCCCGCCACCGCCTTGAAGCGGAACGGCGGCACCGAGTAGAGAATCGACAACGCGAAACAGATGGCGTACGCGACGCGGAACGCCGGTGGCAGCGCGAAGGCGAGCAACTGACCGCCGGCGAGCAGCGCCACGCTGAACGCGAGCAGGTGCCGCGGCAGCGGGGGCGGCGCGTTCAGGTAGCCGATGTCGCCCTCGTCCTTGTCGAACACGGAATTGATCGCGAGGGTGCCGCCGTTCAGAAAGATCACCCAGATCGCGAGGCCGCCCAGCGCCTGCCACAACCACGCACCACGCACCACGCCTGAGAAGCCCACCGCAAGGACGTAGCCGAGCATCGTATGCCCCGCCATGATCGGCCACTCGGCGGGGCGCAGGTGGAGCACATAGGAAAAGACATCGCCCGGCAGCAAGCGATAGCCCCAGCGACGCCAGGTGTTCAGCGCGCGGGCGTCGACTACCACTTCAGGCCCAGTGCGGTGGCGGCGATGCGGAGCCCCGTGAGGGTGAGGTCGGGATGCACCGACTCGATCTCGCGGACCAGCGGCGCGACCAGGCTCGCGAGACCGCCCGTGGCGATGACCTGCGGCGTCTGGCCGTTCGGCCATTCGGCCTTGATGCGGCGGACGATCCCGTCCACGGCGTCCGCCGTGCCCAGCAGCACACCCGACCGAATCGCCTCCTCGGTCCGTCGCCCGATGGTGCGCGACGGCGGGGTGAGATCGGTCGCGGGAAGCTTGGCGGTGCCCCGAATGAGCGCGTCCGAGGCGGTGCGGATCCCGGGCATGATCACCCCGCCCAGGAAGTGGCCGTCGGCCGTAATGCAATCGAACGTCGTGGCAGTGCCGAAATCGACGACGATCGAGTCGCGGTGGAACAGCTGGGCTGCGGCGAGCGTGTTGAGGATGCGGTCCGCTCCGACTTGCAGCGGCTCTTCCACGTCCAGTGTGATCGGCAGGCGCGATCGTCCGTCGACGACCAAGGGACGCAGCGTCGTCGCGCGCTCCACCGCCTCGCATACCCCCTGGGTCACCGGCGGCACCACCGAGGCGACGACGGCGGCGCGGACTTCCTGAGTGGAGCGACCCTCCTGCGCCAGGTACGACGTCAGGGTGGCCGCCCACTCGTCCGGCGTGCGCGAGGGCGCGGTCGTGAGCCGCCAGTGGGCCTCGAGGTTGTCACCGCGAAACAGCCCGACCTTCGTTTCGGTGTTGTTGATGTTGATGGCGAGGAGCATGAGCTAAGCTACGTCGCGGAGTCACGTCAAGGAAAGACGTCTTGGTGTCATGCCAGTTCCACATGTCCCTCCCGCACCGCGATCGTCGCCGCGCCGAGATCGACGAGCAGTGCGCCGTCGGCGCGGAGGCCGCGCGCGCGGCCGGCGGCGGGTGAGCGGAGCTGGCGACCTTGCAGCCAGTCACGCGCCGCGAACGCGGCGCATTCGCGCTCGCTGAGAGCGGCCTCGCCCGATGCGAGCGCCGCGAGCGCCGGGACGAGGCGATCCAGGACATCGAGCCGCCGGACCGCGGGGAGCCATTCCTCGAGCGCCACCGCGCGACGCGCGACGGCCGCGGGAATCGCGTTGCACACATTCATTCCCACGCCCACCGCCAGCCATTGCAGGGTCTCGCCGTGCCAGCGGCCCTCGCACAGGATGCCCGCGAGCTTGTGCTCCGCCAGCAGCACGTCGTTCGGCCACTTGAGGCGGGCCTCGACGCGGCCCAGCATCGCATCCACGGCGTCCGCGACGGCGAGCCCGACGCGCACGGACATCACCCCCAGCTCGGCACGCGCCGGGCGCAGCAGCATGCCGAGCCAGACGCCGCCCGCCGGGGAGTGCCACGTGCGTCCGTCGCGCCCCCGCCCCGCCGTCTGCTCTTCGGCCACCACCACCGTCCCTGCGGGGGCGCCTTGCGCCGCGAGCTCGTGAATGGCGTCGAGGGTCGAGCCGAGCTGGCGGAACAGGCCACACTGCGGCACGCCCCACCGCCCGGCGAGATCGGTTGCGGCCACGCCATCGAGGGTCAGCCGCGCCACACCGCGTACCCGATCGTCAGCACGCCGACGATCCAGTTGTACGGCGCGAACGCGTAGAAGCGGCCGCGCTGGAGCAGCGCCACGAGAAACCGAATGGACCAGATCCCGCTGGCAAACGCGAGCACGAAGCTCACCGCCAGCGGAAGCACTCCGACGGCCGCGACGTTCACCGCCATGTGACGCCCCTCCAGGATCGCGGCACCCGCGATCACCGGAATCGCCAGCAGGAAGCTGAACTCCGCGGCGGCGGCGGGTCCGAGGCCGCCCCACAGGGCAGCGCACACGGTCGACCCGGAACGGGAGACTCCGCGGAACACAGCCGCCACGGCTTGCGCGAACCCGATCCCTACGGCGACCCCGACCGTCGGCTCGGGGC
>WNGD01006024.1_pt1 | contig 13939 bp, 10 predicted proteins | sample 5400671 | NCBI WGS metagenome assembly WNGD01 (sample SAMN13153369, study PRJNA577476) | soil metagenome | isolation source: 40 cm soil or saprolite under grassland replicate 2 | place: USA:California | collected 2016-06-15
CGGCGCTGGTAGGTTCACCTCAGCCGTTGACCCCCTCTCACACTGTGGAGAGGGGGCTTCTTTTTTGGGCCGTTTTCTATATTGCAGCAGTGCGCATCTCCCGCGACCATTTTCTCCCCCCCGATCCCCAGGCATTCCTCGCAGCTGAACCGTCTACCGGACGGGTCATCGTCATCGCTCCGACGCGCGCCGCCTGCGAAACAATCGAGCTGGCGCTGGGTCTCGAGCTCGAAACGCTGCTGGAGCGCGAGCACGGCGACGACATCCGGCGCCTCGCCGGGTCAGGTCAAGGGTTCGGGATCGTTGCGGGGACCGGGACCGGAAAGACGCTGGCCATCCGCACGATGGCGGAGACGATCCTCAAGGCGCCGCTCAAGGTCGGGGTGGTCAATCGCGAGCGCGAAGCGACGCCCGAGACGCCCACATGGAACGTCGTGATTGTCACGACCGGGATCGCGCGGCGCTGGTTCCAGGACGGCCTCATCACGGCCCAGGACACGCTGGTCGTCGACGAGATCCATCAGACTTCAGCCGAAATGGAGCTCTGTCTCGCGCTCGGCAAGCGCGCCCGCTGCCGCTTCATCTGGTTGTCAGCCACAGTCGATCCAACTTTCTATTCTGACTATCTGGGGTCCGCCCAGGTCCTGGAAACCCGCGCGTTCGATCCTGCAAAAGCAGCTCAGGTCAACGTGCTCGCCCAGCAGCCGCTCGAGTTTTTGAACGATCGTTTCATAAAACGCATCATGAGGGAGCGTCGGGGCGTGGCCGTTTTCGTGCCTACGAGGGCCGAGGTCGAGCAGATCGCCCGTGAGCTCGGCGACAGCTGGCCCAACCTCGCGACGGCTTTCTATCACGGTGGCGAGCCGATCCGAGTGATCCGACCGTTTCTTGACGGTTTGGTCAAACGGCCCTTCCTATTGGCAATGACGGCGGCCGGCCAGTCGGCGCTCAACATTCGCGGACTCGATACGGTCGTCATCTACGACGCCCGCTACACCAACGTGGTCGAGCGCGGGAAGAACGTATTGACGCGAGCCTATTTAGGGGCGAACGAGATCCTCCAAATGGCGGGCCGCGTGCACGGACGGGTCCAGCACGGGGAGGTCTACATTCTCAGCGACCGCGACCTCGCGTTCGAAGAGCTGCGGCCGACCGCCCCCGAATTCCAGCTCGGCGGCGACGCGGAGCGCGTGGCGATCACCTGCGCGGCACTCGGTGTCGACGCGACCGAGCTGGATCTGCCGGTCCCGCTCGATCGGCGCGCCTATCGTGACAGCGTGGACCTGCTGACCGAGCGAGGGCTCATAGAGCATGGCCGGCTAACGACTTACGGACGTGAAGTAGAGGCTATGCCGGTCGAGCGGCCGTGGGGCGAGATGCTGTATCACGCCGAGCCGGCGCTCGTGCCCCTGGTCGCCGTGGCATCCAACATCGAATCGCTGCATCGCATGACGCGTGAAGAGCGCCAGCTCGGCGGACTCATCGTGCCGGGATCGGATCACATCACTGCCTACAACGTGTACGCCGAGGCGGTGAACAAGTACGGATACCTTGGCGAAGTGTATGGGCTGCCCCGCCACCTATTTCGAGATGAAGAGATCGAACGCTGGGCGGAGGAGCGTGGGGTGCTGGTCAAGGCGATCGAGGACATCGCTCTAGGGACCGCGTCGGTCTACCGACAGCTGGATCTGCCCTTACCCGCCAAGCTCCCGTATGGCGATCGGAAGACCTTGGAGCTTTTTGCTGACCTTTTGGCCAAGATCATGCCATTCGACCTCATCATTGACGAGCAGACGGCAGACGGTCGGGAGGCGCGCGTCAGCCGCAGCTCCGTGTGCGGCAGTTGGGGCGCGATCGCGGGGTCGCTGCGTTATTTCGCGGACCGATTCGGCGTGCCGCGCGCCAGCATCGAAGGCACGCAGATCCCGGAGCGGGCGATTCGCCGTTACGCCCGCCGCGGCAAGCCCGTGGTTGCGTTCGAACGGCAGCGGCGGCGTGAGGGACTCATGGTCATTCGGACCGTCGAGTATTTCGGCTTCACGCTTGATCGGGACGTCGAGCCGTTGCCTAGCCCCTTCCCTACCGAGCTGGCCGATTCCGCCCGGCAGGCGTTGGTCGAGGGGCTGGTCGCAGGTGCAACGCCTCACCCCGATCAAGGCAAGATCCGGCGCGCGTTGGAGCGATTCGGACACTACTGGCGGCGCTCGGGTGGCCGGCTGAGCCAGGCAGAAGGGGAGCGAGTCGCCAGCGCGATTGCGGCCCAGCTCGCCGGCGTGGATTCGTGGGACGCGTTCATCGGGAGGCGGATCGGTATCGACCCCGAAGCGGCGATCCCGGAGAGCGAACGGCGCCGGCTAGACGCATTGCCCGCGTCCGTCTTCCTCTATGGTGACAAGGTGCCCGTGGATTATGACGTGGAGCATGGCATCGGCGTGGTGCGGCTGCGGCTGAAGGAAGGACAGGCGCGCCGACTCAATCCCAAGAATCTGCCGCCCTTCGATCGGCCGGTGCGGTATACCGTCACCCGTGGCAAGCACGAGGCCGTGCGCGCGAGCTCGCTCGAGGAGCTGCGACACGGACTGCGCGCTCTTGGGTCCCTGCATCGCGCGCGTGTGATGCGGGGCGGTCGCCGGCCCCGGCGGCGCTAGGTCTTGGCCGTGACTTCGAGCAAGGAAAGCCACAGCGCGTCGTAGGCGTCGCGCGCATCGGCGAGCGGCACTCCCGTTGCGACCGCAACAGCGCAGCCATCGACGATCGCATCGCGGGCGGCGTCTTCGAACTGCGCCTTCTTGGCCGATCGGTCAACCAAACCAGCAGCGCAGAGACTTAACCATGCCCGCGTCGTGCCGTCTTCCGATTGACGCCGCAGCTCTTGCCAGCACGCTTCCAGACCAGCGGCCCCCGGCGCGCTGGACAACGCTCGCTGCATTGCCGCATTACGGGATGCGTCGACCTGGGACGCGGCGGCGCGCAGCAATCGGCCGCGTGATGCGTAGTGATAGAGGATTAACCCCTTCACGACTCCGGCCCGCCTCGCGACCGCGTCGAGCGTGAATCCCTCGACACCCGCTCGCTGTAGCGTCTGAACGGCTGCTGTGAGAATCGTGGACCGCGTGGCGGTGGCGTCCTTGGGCATGTGGTCTCGGTGGTCAATACCGCGCTTTAGACACAGGGGCGCAAGCCGAAACAAACCAGCAACCTTTTGGGGGATGTGCGAGTCTCATCTTGACACGAACCTAACACCGTCGTTGGTCGGAATGAAACCTTGGACCAGCAAGATTTGTATGAGGATAACCATCCAATGATCGACAAACCTGTCAGCCCCGCGGGCAACGCCCCCGCCACGTTCTCCCCTCTCGTGCGGGCGGTCATCGATTCTGTCAGCGAGGGGGTCGTCATCTTCGATCAGCAGGGTCGCCTGCTTTACGCCAATGCGCCGGCCCGGCGGGTCATCGATGGGCAAAACGGCGGCGGCGATGTCCGCAACCGACTGCAGACGCTCGGCGCCAGGTTCACTCCCCTGAAAAACGGCCCGCAGAATCTCGGTGAAGCCGCGATCCTTCCACAGACTGGTCCACTGACACTCGCCGAGCGAGAGCGTCAGGCCATCACCGCGACCTTGCAGGACACGAGCGGCAAGCTCGCGGAAACCGCGCGGCGGCTCGGTATCAGTCGCACGACGCTCTGGCGACGTCTCAAGTCCTACGGGATGGAAGGCTTCCGCGCCTCTCCGTAGGCTCCTAGCTTCTCCGGCGGATGCCCTCCCCCGCCACCGCGCCGCAGCCGTTCGTCATCGAGGAATACGTCCGCTGGTCTGACGTAGACTTCGCCGGCATCATCTTTTACGGCTCGTACGTTCGCCTGTTCGAGATTGCCGAAACGGAGATGTTTCGGCATTGCGGGCTGGCGTACGCACGGATGTTCGACGAATACGACATCTTTTTGCCGCGCAAAGCCGTGCACAGCGAGTTCTACTGGCCGGCGCGCCTCGATGACCGGTTACGCATTGCGGCATACGTCGGCAAGGTCGGGACAAAGTCCCTGACACTCCATTTTGATGTCTTACGGGCGGACGCAGCGGCGCTGGGCGCGGCGGGCTGGATGGTGCTGGTTTGCGTCGATCGGAAGAAACTGAAGCCGTTACCGCTGCCGGCTAGGTTAATCGCGTCGCTCGCCCCGCATACGCTCAGCCCCGACGCTGCGCGCAAATCTCTCGGAGTCGCGCCATCACCCCGCTAAGAGCCTTCCCTGCCCTGCTTCTGCTCCTGACCTGTTGCGACGGCGCTTCCAGCGAGCCCCTCGCCGTCGATGCGGTTGTCGCGTTTCCGCCGCGAGACACGATTCGGTTCTCGCTTCCAGCCGCGACGCACCGGTGTTCCGGTGGCCGATCGGTCCTGCTCGAGGCCGTGAGTCCCGAGGGCAGTGGCGTGCTGATGCGCCTGCACTATCGCGACAGTCTGGTCACAGCGAGCTACCCGATCGTCATACCGGGTGATACAACCACGCCTGGCGCGATGGTCGCGGTGCGGTATCTACTCAGAGACGTTGGGCACGCATTCTTTTTCGATACCGGCTCCGTCCAAGTCCGACGGGAAGGTGCGACGATCGGTGGGCAGATCCAGGGATCGGGGATCGAGAACGCGATCCGCACGCCCACACGCATCGAGTACCATGATGTCCCGCTGCCATTGCCGTCCGACAGTGTGTCCTGCGCCTATACCAAGCCATGAGTCCATCGAACGACATTCGTATCGGATTCGTCGGGTCCGGATTCGCGCGGCGGGTGCAAATCCCGGCCCTCGCGTTCGTACCGGGTGCGAAGGCCACCGCGATCGCGAGCGGGCATCGCGCAAACGCTGAAGCAGTCGCCCGCGAATTCGGGCTGCAGGTCTTCGGTGACGGAACGGAGTTAGCACGCTCGGCGGATGTGGACCTCGTCGTGGTCTCGTCCACCCCGGATTCGCACGCGCGCTACGCAATCGCGGCGCTCGAGGCGGGAAAGCACGTGTTGTGCGAGAAGCCGATGGCGCTGGATGCGTTCGAAGCGGCGCAGATGGTAACAGCATCCGAACAGCGTCCCGACAGGCTTGCGTGGATCGACCACGAGCTCCGCTACGAGCCGAACCGGCGGCGGGCTCGCGAGCTGATGCGCTCCAACGCGATCGGAGAGGTTCGGCACGTCGAACTGTCATTGAAGCCGTATCTCCGGGGAGACGGCAGGCCGCAAGCGTCCGACGCGCCGTGGACCTGGTGGTCCGACGATTCGCGGGGCGGCGGCATTCTCGGTGCCGTGGGGTCGCACCTCATCGATTTGTGCCGGTTTTGGACGGGCAGCGAGATCACCTATGTTGCCGGACTGGTCGAGACGTTCGTGAAGCAGCGCAAGGATGAATCGGGTACACTCCGTCCCGTGACCGCAGACGACTTCGCGAGCTGCGTGCTACAGACGGGGAGCGGGGCTGTCGCCACCATCACCTTGAGCACGGTGGCCCACCACGGTCCGGGCCACTACGGCCAGGTGACCGGGAGCGAGGGGACATTGGTCCTCAGCGGTGAAACGAAGCTCGAGCTCGGCAAGCCGGGCGGTCCGCTCGAGGACATCTCAGCGCCGGACGATCTCTGGGAGCAGACCAAACCGAACAACATGTGGGCGCGCTCGTTCGTGCGGCTGATGCGGGAGATGGTGCAGGTGATTCGCGGGAGTGCTCCGCAGAGCGAACCGGCTACGTTCCGCGACGGCTGGCAGGTGCAGCGCGTGCTCGATGCGATCCGCGGCGGGCGCGGCGTCCAGTTAGATTGAGCCCGTGGAACAGACCTATTTCCGCAAGGGATTCGGGCTCAAGGGCGCCATCGAAGGCGCGCTGACGGCGGATTATCACAGCCGGGTGGTCGATGCGATCCGCGCGTCGGGCTACGCGCTCGAGATCGGTGACCTCACGTTCCGGCTGGCGCGGGAGTTCGGCTTCTGTTACGGCGTGGACCGCGCCGTCGAGTACGCCTACGAAACACGTACCAAGTTCCCCGGCAAGCGGACGTTTCTGGTCGGCGAGATCATCCACAATCCGCACGTGAATCACAAGCTCGCTGCGATGGGCGTCGAGTTTCTGCACCGGCCAGGGAACGGTGAGTTCGATTTCAGCTCGGTCAGCGCGAACGATGTGGTGATCCTGCCCGCGTTCGGCGTGACGGTGCGGGACTTCGAACGCCTGCGCGCGATCGGGTGTGTGCTGGTCGATACGACCTGCGGCTCGGTGCTGAACGTCTGGAAACGCGTCGAGGCCTACGCCCGCGACGGTTACACCGCGCTGATTCACGGCAAGAATTACCACGAAGAGACGAAGGCAACGTCCAGTCAGGTCAACAAGTACCCGGGCGGCAAATACCTCGTCGTGCGGGATATGAACGAAGCACGCGTGGTCTGCGAGTACATAGAGGGAAGCGGGAGGGCGGAGGAGTTCCTCCAGCAGTTCCAGGGTAAGATGTCCCCGGGGTTCGATCCGGACCGCGACCTGCAGCGCGTCGGCGTCGCGAATCAGACAACCATGCTTTCGGGCGAGTCGCTGGCGATCGCGGGCGAAGTCGGCAAGAGCATGGCGCGGCGGTGGGGCGCCGAGGCGCTCGGCGAACATTTCCGAACGTTCGACACGATCTGTTCGGCGACGCAGGAGCGGCAGGACGCGGTGCTAAAGCTGATCGCGGAGCCGCTCGACCTGATGGTTGTGATCGGCGGATACAATTCGAGCAACACGACCCATCTCGCGGCGATCTGCAACGAGAAGGTGACGACGTATCACATCGAGGATGCCGCCTGCATCGATGGTGAAGACGGCAGCATCCGCTACCGGCCGGTCGGCATGCATTCCAGCGAAGAGCGACGCGAGCGGTGGCTGCCACAGGGTCCTCTGACGATCGGAGTTACGGCGGGGGCGTCGACGCCGAACAACAAGATCGGAGAGACGATTGAACGGATCGTCGCCTTGCGCGGCACCAGCTTGAACGAGGTTCTCCTCTAGCGAAGTTTCGGGTATATTTCGGGTTCTATGCCGCTGTCCCGTTTTCACTCCGTCATCGAAAGATGGTTTTCGAATCGCTTCGTTGAGCCGACCGAGCCGCAGCGACTTGCTTGGCCGGTCATACACAACGGCGCGGACGTGCTTATCGCCGCGCCGACCGGCTCCGGTAAGACGTTTGCGGCGTTCCTGTCGGCGATCGACGGGCTGGTGCGGCAGGGACTGAACGGGGGGGGCGAGCTGCGAGATGAGACGCAGGTCGTGTACGTCTCTCCGCTGAAGGCACTCTCCAACGACGTCCAGAAAAACCTGTCTGAGCCATTGGCCGAGATCCGCAGGACTCTGGCGGAGCAGGGGCTGCCCGACGTCGCGGTGCGGACGCTGCTGCGCACGGGTGATACGCCGCAGTCGGAGCGGCAGGCGATGCTCAAGCGGCCGCCGCACATCCTCGTCACCACGCCGGAATCGCTTTATCTGATCCTCACGTCCGAGCGCGCGCGCGAGATGTTGCGCTCGGTCCGAACGGTGATCGTCGACGAGATCCATGCGGTGGCACGCGACAAGCGCGGCAGCCACCTCACGCTCTCGCTGGCGCGGCTCGATGCGCTGATCGGGAAGCGACCGCAACGCATCGGCCTCTCGGCCACGCAGCGGCCGATCGAAGAGATCGCGCAATTCCTGGTCGGAACCGGCCAACCGTTGCCCACGATCGTGGACGCGGGCCACATCCGCACGCTGGACCTCGCGCTCGAGATCCCGTCCTCGCCGCTCGAGGCCGTGATGTCGGCGGACGTGTGGGAAGAGGTGAACGCGCGGATTGCCGAGCTGATCACGCAGCACAAGACGACGCTGGTGTTCGTGAACACACGCCGTTTGTGCGAGCGGCTCACAATGCATCTCTCCGAGCGCCTCGGCGCCGATCGGGTCACCAGCCATCACGGCAGCTTGTCGCGCGAGAAGCGGCTCGAGGCGGAGGAGCGGCTCAAGCGCGGCGAGCTGCAGGCGCTGGTCGCGACCGCATCGCTCGAGCTGGGGATCGATATCGGCAGCGTCGACCTCGTGATTCAAGTGGGGTCGACGCGCTCCATTGCGACGCTGCTGCAGCGCGTCGGCCGGGCAGGTCACCGGCTCGGCGCGATTCCCAAGGGACGCATCTTCGCGCTCTCCAGAGATGAGCTGATCGAATGCGCGGCCCTGGTGCGCGCGACGCGCGAGGGGCGCCTCGACCGCTTGATCATTCCCGACAAACCGCTCGACATTCTGGCCCAACAGATCGTCGCGGCCGCCGCCGGAGAAGAATGGGACGAAGACGCGCTCTACGAGCGCGTGCGCTCGGCCTATCCCTACCGTGATCTGACGCGCAAGGAATTCGACGATGTCGTGCAGATGCTCGCCGAGGGGTTCACGACGCGGCGGGGGCGGCGCAGCGCGCACATCCACTATGATGGCATCAACAAGAAACTGAAGGGCCGGCGCGGGGCGCGCATCGCCGCGATCACATCCGGCGGCGCCATTCCCGATCTCGGTGATTATCGCGTGATCCTCGAGCCCACGGAGACGTTCGTCGGGACGCTTAATGAGGACTTCGCGATCGAGAGCTCGCCCGGCGACATCTTCCAGCTCGGCAACACGTCCTACCAGATCGTCAAGGTCGAATCAGGCCAGGTGCGTGTGGCCGACGCCAAAGGCCAGCCGCCGACGCTGCCGTTCTGGCTCGGCGAAGCGCCGGGGCGCACGAACGAACTATCGGAAGAAGTGTCGCGGCTGCGGCAGGACATCGCGGACCGCCTGGACGACCCGCCCGCCGCGATCCAATGGCTGGTCGACACGATCGGCATGAACGAAGCGGGCGCGCGCACGGTCGTCGAGTATCTGGGCGCGACCCGCGTCATTCTCGGCACGATCCCCACGCAGAAATGCCTGGTCCTGGAGCGGTTCTTCGACGAGGCGGGCGGAATGCAGCTGGTACTGCACGCGCCGTTCGGCAGCCGGATCAACCGGGCCTGGGGCCTCGCGCTGCGCAAGCGCTTCTGTCGCAGCTTCAACTTCGAGCTGCAGGCGGCGGCAACCGAAGACGCCATCATCCTGTCCCTCGGACCGCAGCACAGTTTCCCGCTCGAGGATGTCTTCCAGTACTTGAAGCCAGCGACCGCCGAGCATTTGCTGGTGCAGGCGATGCTCGATGCGCCCGTGTTCGGCACGCGGTGGCGCTGGAACGCGACGCGCGCCCTGGCGGTGCTCCGGTTCCGCGGTGGGCGAAAAGTGCCCACGCCGCTGCAGCGCATGGAGGCGGAAGACCTGGTTGCTGCCGTCTTCCCCGATCAGCTCGCGTGCCCGGAAAACCTCGTCGGTGACCGGGAGATTCCCGATCACCCGCTCGTCAATCAGACGATCGCCGACTGCCTGCTTGAGGCCATGGATTTTCCAGGCCTCAAACGCGTGCTCGAAGGCATGGACGCGGGCCAGTTCACGCTGATCGCGCGTGACACGACCGAACCGTCCCCACTCTGTCACGAGGTTCTGAACGCGCGGCCCTATGCCTTCCTGGATGATGCGCCACTCGAGGAGCGCCGGACGCAGGCGGTCATCACGCGTCGCGGCCTCGACGTGAAGACGGCCGAAGAATTCGGCAAGCTCGACCAGTCCGCCATTGATCTCGTACGGGAGCAGGCATGGCCCGATCCCGAAACCGGAGACGAGCTGCACGACGCGCTGCTGATCATGGGCGCGGTACCAAGCGTCGAGGCAGGCACGCACGCGTCGTGGAAGGACAAGTACGAAGAGCTGGCGCGCGCCGGCCGGGTGACCACGGTTGACGAGCGGCTGTGGGCGGCGACGGAGCGACTGCCGATGGTCCAGGCGGCATTCCCGGGTGCCCGCCACGAGCCCGCGGTCGTGCCACCAGAGCGCGAAGCGGCCAAGGTGTGGAGCAGAGAAGATGCGAATCGCGAGCTGGTTCGGGGACGGCTCGAAGTCGTCGGGCCGACGACGGCCAACGACATCAGTGAGGCACTCGGCCTTGCCATCGCGGACGTGGACTTCGCGCTGGCAGCCCTCGAGCATGAAGGCTTCGCGCTGCGCGGGCGCTTCTCTTCCGGCGTGGAGGGGATCGAATGGTGCGAGCGGCGCCTGCTCGCGCGGATTCATCGGTACACGCTCGACCGGCTGCGCAAAGAGATCGAGCCGGTCACCGCGGCGGACTTCCTGCGCTTCCTCTTCAAATGGCAGCGGGTCGCGACGGGTTCTCGTGCGGAAGGCCCCGAGGGGCTGGCCGCCGTTCTCGATCTGCTCGACGGCTACGAGTTGGCGGCTGGGGCGTGGGAATCCGAGGTGGTGCCGGCGCGGCTGACCGACTACGATCCGCTCTGGCTCGACGGGTTGTGCCTCTCGGGCGAGATCGCCTGGGGGCGGCTGAACGCGATTCGGAATGCGGAAGTCGGAATGCGGAATCGCAAGGTCGGTCCCGTAAAGAGCACGCCGATCGCGGTGTTCCGGCGCGACCGGGGAGAGATCTGGCGGGCTGGTCTTCCCGAAGTCGATGTGACGACGCTTCCGCTTTCTTCAACCGCCAAGGCCTTGCTGGCGGCATTCGAGTCGCGCGGCGCGCTGTTCTTCGGCGATCTCGTGAACGCGACCGGCCTGCTGCGGACGGAAGTGGAGAAGGGACTCGCCGAGTTGGTCGCCTGGGGCCTCGTGTCTTCGGACAGCTTTGCCGGACTGCGCGCCCTGCTCGTGCCTTCGGATCGGCGGCGTCCCCTGGGTGGCGGTTACCGGCGTCGTGGCCGCATCGCGCCGTTCGGCGTCGAGACGGCGGGGCGGTGGGCTCGCATGCACGCACGGCCGCCGATTCCCGACGAACAAATCGCCGAAGCGATCGCCTGGCAGCTGTTGCGCCGCTACGGTGTCGTATTCCGGCGTCTCGTGCAGCGCGAGACGCTGCTCGCGCCATGGCGCGACATCCTGCGGGTCTACCGACGGCTCGAGGCGCGCGGCGAGATCCGTGGCGGCCGGTTCGTAGGCGGGTTCTCGGGGGAGCAGTACGCCTTGCCGGAGGCAATCGGATTGCTCCGCAGCACGCGCAGGGAGCAGGGAGCCGATGAGCTGACCGCAGTCAGCGGCGCGGATCCGTTGAACCTCGTTGGGATTCTTACACCGGGCGAAGCCGTTGCCGCGATAACTTCGAACCGCGTGCTCTACAGGGATGGGGTCCCGATCGTGGTGAAAGAAGGGGAGGGCAAGGAGCGGTTCCTCGTGGACGTCCCAGCCGAGGAGCGCGATATGCTCCGCGGCGCGCTGCTCCGGCGCCGGCCGGCGCCGCTGGTGCGCACCTATCTCGGCAAGAGCAAGGCGGCCGGCTAGGCCTTCAGCTTTTCGAGATACTTGCTGCGCAGCTTTGCGACTTTGGGCGCGATGACGGCGCGGCAGTAGGGTTGGTTGGGATTCCTTCTGTAGTACTCGCGGTGGTACTCCTCAGCCGGATAGAACGCCTTGAGCGGCTCGATGCGCGTGACGATCGAGTCGTCGAACACGTGCTCCGCCTCCAGCTCGCCCACAACTTCCTCGGCGGTGCGGCGCTGCTCGTCATCGTGGTAGAAGATCGCCGACCGATATTGCGTCCCGACGTCGCCGCCCTGGCGGTCGACACGCCGCGCAGCTGCTCGAAAACCGCCTCGAGACACCAGAAGCAGCCGCCCGCCAAGGTCGCCAGTTGCGTGCTCATGTCTTCATTCTCGCCTGGCTGTCAAGCGGATCGAGTCGGCCAGACTGCGGAGGAAGGGAGCGAAGACCACGCCCTCTGCGGCCAGCTTGTCATAGTGGTCGAGACCCTGTTCGAACGATGCAACGGCGCGCGCCGAGTCGTGCTTGGCTTTCCATGCGATCCCCCGCGCCAGCTCGGCATAGACCCGCACCGCGGCTGTCGCATTGTTTGCTGGATCGAGCGCTTCTTCGACCAGTGCCAGGCCGCTGTCCGGTTCTCCGGCCCGCACCCAGGTCCGGGCGAGGTCGATGAGCCGGACCGGATCCCGCGGCGCAGGTGGAGTGAGATCGAGGCGATAAGAGACCAAACTGCGCACCGGTTTCCCGGCGATGCGCGCCGGGCTGAACATGACCGCCGTCATCATCTGTTTCAACGGCGTCGTGAAGGCAGCGTCGGGGATTTCCAGAATTTCGATGTTGCGCTCGTCCACATGTCCGAGCGTATCGACGATCACGCGGACGAGAGCGGGGCCCGATACACGACGGGGGCGCAGCTCACGCGGGTAGGCGAGTTGCGGTGAGGCAAGCCATCGTACGGGCTGATCGAGATCCCAGCGCCGGAAAGTGCGCGTCGCCCGGAATTCGGTGTCAAACAGATTCGCCAGGCCGGGCGAGATCGTGTCGAGTCCACGGATCCCCGGATCGGGATAGAGCGCCAGGGCCCGCCGGAAACTCAGCCGGGCGAGCTGGCGGTTGCCGCGCTGGTATTCGAGCACGCCCCGCCAGACGTATGCCCACGCGCTATCCATGATGTACGGTGCGGCGTCCAGTGCCTCCGAGAGTGCGACGTCGGCGCTGTCCCATTGCCGGCTCGCGATGTGCGCGCGGGCCGCTGCAAGCAACTCCGTGCTACGACTCTGCGCCGCCAGGGAGTGCGCGGCTGCGGTGGCAACGAGTGCTAGTGAGACGCGAGATAGCGTAACACGACCAGATTGTAGTAGGCGGGGTTGGTTGCGTTCGGTGGGTGACCGGCACCAGGAATGATGACCGTGGTGTCGTTCTGCAGGCAGCGCGCCAGCTCGTCGCTGATCAGCTGGAACATCCGCGGACTCTTCTCGCCGCGAACCAGCAGCACGGGTGTCGTGATATGGCGCAGCTCTGCGCAGGTGATGGGCGGGTAGTAGTCAGCACGCTCGGCCAGCATCTCACGACGCAGTTCGAAGGCGTGCGCCAGCAGATTGGCGCGCGCGACGGCGGGGAGGTGATCGAACGCGCCACGTCCTGATGTGACGTCGTAGAAGAGGCGAACGCCAGCGACCGAGTCCCCGCGCGCGAAGGCGGCACGCGCCGGATCGAGGCCATACGTGTAGAACGCCCGTCGGGCGGAGTCTCCCGACTCGGACCCGGTGAGCAGCGAAACGACCGGAGGCTCGGCGAGCACGAGCCCACGCACGAGCTGGGGATGGTCGCGGGTCAGCTGGAGCGCGGTGTATGCGCCGTAGGATGAGCCGATGATCTGCGCCGGCGCGAGATCGAGCGTCAGCAGCATAGCCGCGAGATCTTCGGAGTGCAGCTTCGGCGAGTAGGTCTGATTGTCTTCCAGCGTGGGATTCGGCGGATGGTAGCGCCTGCTGTACACCAGCACGCGATAGCGCTGCGCGAAGAGGTTCTCCTGGCCCGCCCACGAATTCAGATCTCCCAGCGAGCCATGGATGAATACCACCGGCGGAGCGCCGCTGTCGCCGGTCACCCGGTAGGTCAGTCGCGTGCCATTGAACGTCGTCGCGTGCAGCGTGTGATCGAAGACGCGCATGGGAGCCGCAGGCGGCGCGGGCGCGGTTTTCTCGGGACCGGGCGTTCCGCCGCAGGCGACAACCAGCAGGCAGCACAAAATGATTCGCATGTCTACAGGATGCGACGCCCGGCCTCAAAACGCCATTACCTGATCAGCCAGGCTGCCGCGGCCGCGACCTTTTGTTCGGCGCGCCACCGGCCGACACCCTCACCCAGCGCGGCGACCTTGTGCTTCGCCTCGCTTGGAGAGCGCCGCAGGGCTTTGCCCAGCAGCTCGTAGACCTCGCGCTCCAGAATGACGCGAACGGTCACACCGCACTGCTCTAGCGCGGCGACGAGAACGGTGCGAAATAGTCGCCCCTCCGACGCGTGGGCTCGCATATGCTGGTTGGCGATGCTCGCGGGATCCGTCAACGACGAAACGACGACGCCGGCAT
>WNGD01005122.1_pt1 | contig 13938 bp, 10 predicted proteins | sample 5400671 | NCBI WGS metagenome assembly WNGD01 (sample SAMN13153369, study PRJNA577476) | soil metagenome | isolation source: 40 cm soil or saprolite under grassland replicate 2 | place: USA:California | collected 2016-06-15
TTGCCCGCGCTGCCACCGCCGGTGAGCACCGAGATGCCGCGGTAGGACAGTCTTTCGCCGAGCCGCCACTGGGCCGCCGCGAACGCGGTGATGGCGCCCGGCCCGCCGCTGCTGACCCAGGCCTGGTGTCCGGCGAGGGTGTTCTGGTGCTTGGTGGCCATGTCGAGGGCACCATAGCGATCGAACAGCCGCCCGAACGCCGCCGGGTTGCGCTGGTTCCACCGTTCGAAGAACCGCGCAACTGCCGTCTTGATCTCGGTTCTGGTGCAGGCGGCCGGGGACGATCTGGCGGCGGTTTGCTGGGCCGGGCTGCCAGGGCTGGCAGGCTGTCCCGGGCTGGCCGTACAGGCAGCCGCGGAAACGGCCAGGGCAAGGGCCACGGGCACAAGGGTGCCCGCGTGCCCGGGTTTTCGCCTGCCCACACGCCCATGATGCGCCCGCGCATGTCATCGCGGGGTCACCTTGCAGCGTGGGCGATGAGAAGGTTCTAGCGCAGCACTGCCCGCACGACGATGATCTCGCTGAAGCCCAGCCCGTCAACTTGCCAGACGTAGCATCCGGGGGTTCTGACGAACAGGCCATCCGGGACCGTGCGGTAGCCAGAAAAGGTGTTGAGCGTCGGTCCCGGCGCCACCACCAGCGGCGCCATCAAAGGCGGATCCGCCACTGTCACCGGGCCAGGGCGGCCCAGGCGCTTGGCCCGGACCACAAACGGGCCCTGATATGCGGGCATGCTGAACCACAGCGTCTTCAGGGCAAGCCAAGGCGGCGCGCTGCTGGGGTTGATCAAATTGGCGATACCACGCCGGTTGCTGCCCGCTATCACCCGCACCGGCCCGGTGCCCAGCACCATGCCGCCAAAACCCGGGCCATTGAACCGTGTGCCGCGCGAGGCGGGGCAGCGCTGACCGGCGCGCAGCACCGGAAAGTGCAACGGGTGCCTCAGCGCGGCCGGGATCGGGCCGGCAGGCACATCTGTGCAGGCGTTCTCCTGAGACGAGGCGGCGGCACATGCCTGCCGGTAGGTCGATGCCAGCACCAGCCCTTCCCGCTTCAGCACAGCAGAGGCCCCACCCGGGGTCGCGCCGTGACCCGCCGCGGAGGGTCTCGCGTGGGCTGTCGGAGCCACACGTGGCGGCGCCGGAGAGGTGCACGCTGCTGCCAGCACGATGAGCATGGCGCCCATGCCGCTCAGCCAAAGAAGCCGATGTCCGCCCACGAGGTACCTGACAGCGGGAGATCTGGGGCACTTGAATAGTGCGTCTGGGTCTTCTGCGCCAGTCTCCTGCTCCAGTCGCCGGGTGGTCGAGCGCGTCCGGGTAACGATCCTGCTCCATCGCGTGAGCGAGCCGGTCAGCAGACCATAATCGACTCGCCTCCGTCCGCCCCGGCAGGTGCCGGTTCTTCGCCGTGAAAGATCACAGTCCAGGGTGGGCGCGCAGCGCCATCGCGCCGCGACGCGAGCACCGCGAGCGCCCTTGAGTGTGATCTTGCGCGGCGACAGGATGCCCGGCGCGAGGAGGACGGCCCAGCCGCTCTGGCAGGCGCGGCCATCTGGGGTGCGTGACGGCGGGGACTGCCTGGCGGCGGGTGCGGGGTCACGGCGCGGCGGCAGTCGCCCGCGCCGTGCGTCCCCAACGCTAAGGCAGCGGGCTACACTGCCGCCCCCGCAGCGGCGAGACCCCCGCAGCTTCAGCCGCCTACGGCCGGAACGCTCGCCCGGCTAACGCTCCCCTCAGTGAGTCCCGCGCTCCTGTCCGGAGCCAGGCCCAGGGCCGGGCGGCCCGGCGCGCCGAAGGCGTGCCCTTGAAAAGACGTAGAGAAAGTTCTCACCGGCATGAGGGCAATTTTGTGTGCTGTCCCGCTTGATGCTTGACACTTTGGCTTCGCTTGATGCTTGACACTCCCGCTCATGCTGTGGGAGTTGAGCGTGGCCGAGCAGAGATACCGCGCCGTGCTGGAAGCCGGCATCGGTGTTCCGGTGACCGAGGTCGCCGAACGGTATGGGGTCAGCCGCCAAAGCGTGCACACGTGGCTGCTGCGCTACCAGGAGGAAGGTATCGCGGGGCTGCAGGACCGCAGCCACCAGGTCCATAGCCATCCCTGGCGCATCCCGGCCGGGGCCGAGGAGCTGGTCTGCGAGCTCCGGCGTGGCCATCCCAAGTGGGGGCCGCGGCGGCTGGTGTTCGAGATGGGCCGCCGTGGCCACCAGGTGACCCGATCCAGCGTCTACCGCACCCTGGTCCGCAACGGCCTGGTCGAGCCGAAGTCGCGGCGGCGCAGGCGCAAGGATTACCGCCGCTGGGAACGCGGCACCGCGATGGAGTTGTGGCAGTTGGACGTGACCGCCAGCGCGTTTCTCGCCGACGGCGCCGAGATCAAGATCGTGACCGGGATCGATGACCATTCCCGGTTCTGCGTGATCGCCAAAGCGGTGCAGCGGGCCACGGCTAGGCCGGTGTGCCTGGCGTTCGTGGACGCGATGCGCGTCTACGGGGTGCCCGACGAAGTGCTGACCGACAACGGGAAGGTGTTCACCGGCCGGTTCCACAAGCCTGGCGTGCCGGTGGAAGTGCTGTTCGACAAGATCTGCCGGGAGAACGGCATCACCCACCGGCTTACCAAGATCCACTCACCGACCACGACCGGGAAGATCGAGCGCCTCCACCAGACCCTCCAGCGTGAGCTGCTGGATGTGCACGGCCCGTTTGCGAGCATCGAAGCGCTGCAGGCCGCGCTGGATGCCTGGCGCGAGGAATACAACACCGACCGCCCGCACCAGTCACTGGGCATGGCCTTCCCGGCCAGCCGGTTCACGTCCGCGTCCTCGCCGCTGGAGCTGCGCATCCCAGCCCAGCTCATGGTGAGCACAGGCCAGCCAACGCCACTGCCGCCAGGTCCGGGTTCGCTGCCAGCATCCAGCCTGCCCGCGGAGGCAGCGCCAGCGCCGGGCACTGCTGCAGCCGCTGGCCAGCCTCCAGTGGAGGTGGACCGGGTGGTCCCGCCGTCGGGGAACTTGTGGATCGGCGGCCAGCAGGTCTGGCTCGGCCCCGCCCTGTCCGGGCGGCAGGTCACCCTGTGGGCCGATCAGGTCAGCCTGCACGTGCTGCTGGACGGCACCCGGATCAAGACCGTGCCATCCCGGCTTGGAGCCACTGAGCTGTCCCGTCTCGCCGCCAGCGGAGCACGCCCAGCAGGCCCCTCGCCGCTGCCCACCGGGGATGGCGCGGTGATCGAGGTGGACCGCACCGTCAACGCCACCGGCGGCGTCAGCCTGGGCGGCCAGCAGGCCGGCGTCGGCCTGCCGCTGACCGGGCAGCGGGTCACCTTGCGGATGGAAGGACCCTTGATGGCCGTCCTCGGCCACGACGGGAGCCTGCTGCGCACCATGGCCTGCCCCATCCCGGCCGACCGCCGTTACCGGCTGCGCGGCGCCCGCCGCGCCCGGTCCCTCCCGCCACAGCCAGGCGGGCCCATCACCGTGCAGCGGCGGGTGTCTTGCCGGGGCGCCCTCATGGTGGCCCGGCAGAAGATCCACGCCGGGATGATCCACGCCGGCAAGATCGCCACCGTGATCTGCGAGAACACCCATTTCCGGGTGGTCATCGACGGCGAAACCGCCGCCGTGGTGCCCCGCACCACCACCAGCGAAATCCACCGCTACAAAGCCAACGCCACCGATAAGCGCACCCAGGCCCGGCTCACCCACAAAGGACAGTGATCCCATGCCCGACGTCACGCTCGACGCCGCCGACGCCGCCGAACTCGCCGAAATGCTGCAATTCCTCGACGGCTGGCTCGCCGGTGACCCGGCCCGCCTCGCCGCATCGCTGGAACAGTTCGTCGACAACCCCGCCTACGGCCTGCCCCAGCTGCGCCAGGACCTGGAACGCTTCGTCTTCCTGCTCGGCGGCAGCGACGGCGAGCAGCTCTTCGGCCCATGACCGCAAAGCCTCCCGGCCACCCGAGGCTACGCCAGGCCTTGCGGGACTCAACCCCGTTCGTCCTCGCGCTGGCGCGCTGCGGGCGTTCCACGGCACGTGGCGGGATTTTTCCGAGCGGAATGACGAGCGCAGTCGGCGACCAGCGAAGTTCTTGCGCCAGGATCTGTTCGACGAACATTCGTGTGAGCGAATGGCGCAGGATATTCGGGTGCTTGCCATTCCAGTCCTCACCGTGGACGAAGACGGCGTGACACACCGCCGAGGTCATGACAGCGAGATGCGCATCGGCAGCGAACAGGGTCTCGGTCGACGCAATGCCGAGCGCGCCGGGCAACCCGATGTGGTCAAGCATCCAGATCAGGTTCGTGCGCGTTGCTCCGCCGAAGGCGGCAGCGTTCTTGGCGCGACGGATCACCTCGTCGTCGTCAAGCCCCTGCAACAGCGCCTGTCGCGCCGCCGGGATTGCACGACGCAACTGCCCGTGTCCTGGCGTGATTCCCACAAGTACCACCCGCGCGTCTGGGGCTGGCAGTGGATCGAACGGAATATAGCGGAGCTCAAGATCGGCGGCCGGTCCGCCATATAGGCGCAGCTCCGGTCCATCGATGGCCGCGTCAGGTGTCGCCAAGCCGCGGATTGCGGCGCTAAGTTCCGAAATGCACCAGCTGTTGACCAATGCCCACTTACTCTCGCTAAGAGCGCAGCGGTGAGTCATGGCATAGAGCCTGTCATTATCTCGCGGCTTCAGCCAGCGGTTGTGACACGAACCACCTGGGTGTGGCGCATCCACCAGATCACCCCAGCCTGGCCACCGGTTGCCTGCTGCCTGCAACGGTCACAGATGAACGCTGGGCACAGGGCTGCCTCGGGCGGGCCCGGTCCCTGGGCACGATCTCAATCATTGCTCGCGCCTCCTCCTCGTCCGTGGGGAGTGGGGAGCCCGCGGGCTGCGCATCCATCTCGCTCGCCCACTGGCCGAAGCCATCCAGACCGACCCCACTCGCCCGGCAGTACTACGGCAGGCCACCGCTGCGCGAGGTAATACTCCTCGCCCAGGGCGCCCAGGCCCCGCCTGCAAGTACCTCGACTGGCACCGGCAGAAGATCTTCATCACCTGAACCGCCACTACTGCCGGTCGCGGCCGACCGGAGCGACCCGACCTGCATGACGGTGGCGGTGCGCTTCCTGCGGGGGCGGTGCATCGCCTGTTTTCAGGCGCATCTGCTGCGCCGCTGTATGTCGCTAGATAAGGCCTGATAGGCCAGCTAGCTGCGGAAACTATGGCCCGTCATCGCCTGGTGTGGCCTGACATCTGCCGACATTGGCTCCCCGTTTGGCTCCCCAATCTCGTTAGCGCCGCTAATGTTCAGTAACCTTGGCAGGCTGACAGATCGCGCTCTATTCAGCGAACCGCGATGCGAGGCCGGGAACGTTCGATGCCCTGACTTGCCCTGGTAACCTGTCGGCGGCGCTTCCGGGAGTTCCCTGCACGGGTCCTGGGTATCGTCCAGGCGGCAATCCGGAAGACTGGTCGGCAGTGTCGTGCCTGAGCAGCAGGCAGGCCAACTCCGTGCGAGAATGGACGCCGAGCTTGCGGTACACGCGCGTAAGGTGCGCTTCAACGGTCTTGCGGGAGACGAACAGGGCCGCCGCGGCATCAACGTTGCTGAGCCCGCGCCCCACGGCTCGGGCTACTTGAAGTTCTTGCGGGCTCAGCGTGTCCAGGGCGGACGGACTCGCGCCGTTCCGGGCGTCAGACCGGATCCCGGTGGCGGCCATTTCGGTCATTGTGCGCGTAATCCAGGGCCGCGCGCCCAGACCGCTGAACAAGCTTAGCGCGTGGCGCAACGGCCGGCGGGCCGCAACTGGGCGGTAGGCGCGACGCAGCGCCTCGCCCTCACTGAGCAGCGTTCGGGCCTCCTCAAACGGCATGCGCTGCCCTTTATGAGCCGCGTTCGCTGTGGCGAACCAGGCCTCGGCCTCGGCTATGTCGCGGGCGAGGATCCCCCGCGCCCGTGCGGCCGCGGCCCTCGGGTATGCGAGCCCCGTGGTGTCGGCGCGCTCCTCCAGCCAGTCCAGAATCTGCTCGGCCCGCTTCACGTCCCCCACCCGGGAGAGTGCCTCGGCGAGGTCACCAGCGAACGGCACGACGTCAGGATTACCCAGCCCTCCGGCCTCCAGGGCAGCCCAGGCACACTCCAGATGCTCGATCGCTACAGCCAGCTCACCACCGCCGAGTGCGCACAGCCCGAGCGCTGCCGGATTATAGACGGCCAAGCAGCCCACGCCACGTGGCTCGACGTCCCGGCGGGCCCGCTCTACATGTGCCTCGCATCGCTCACGGTCACCTCGGGCTGCCTCGATTCGGGATAGCAGCGACAGGCTGTAGCCAATGAGCCCGGCCTGGTTCAGCTCTTGCGCCCACTGCAGTGACTCGGTCGCGTCTGCCACGGCAGATGCCCATTGCCCTGTCCACCAGCCCAGTTCGCTGGACAGCCCCAGAGCCAGCGACAAGATCGCGGGCGCGCCCAAGCGCCGCCCGCAGTCCACGACGGTGCCTAGCCGGAGGCGGCCCTGCTCGTAGCGCTCGGTCCAAATGTCACCCTGGGCGAGGAACGCAATGCCCTGTTGTTCGGCAACGAGATCCGCGGAGGGCAATAGGGCCCTCGCCCGGTCCAGGTATATCGCGGCCCGGTCGAGTTCGCCCGCCAGAACGAAAGCCTCGGCCACCATAGCCAGGGTCGTCAGTGACGTATCTCCCTCGGCAATGCGGGTATCTTCCCAGAGTTCTTCGACCTGCTGCGCGACGTGCCTCATGACATTGAAGCGCCCAGCAAGGGCAGCAGGCAATGTGGCCTCTGCCAGGAGCGCGACCGCGCAACCGGCGTCGATCGGCTGGATCTCCGCCGCCGCCTGGATCAGGCCGTCGAAGCTCTGCAACGGCTCGCCATGCCAGGTGCGGGCTCTCCCAAGGACCAGTCCGGCCTCGGCCGCGAACAGCGGATCGTGTCGCTGCTCGAGGGCCTCCTCGCACCAGGCAACGGCTATACCCGAGTCCCCCATAAGGTGCGCGTCGGCGGCGGCGCGAAGCAAGCGCACAGCACGCATCTCCTGGTTGCCCGTCAAGTCCGCCGCCCGGCGCCAGGCCCTTGCGGCCGCGCCGTACCCATTGCGATGCCGCGCGTGCATGGCCGTTGCCACAAGCGCCTCCGCCGCGGCCTCATCGGGACCGGTGGCCGCTGCCGCCAGATACCACGCACGCAGATCCACGTCAGCGACGTCGGCCAGAGCCCGGCATACAGCGACTCGCGCCCACAGTGGTGTCCGATTCACCACCACCGAGCGCATGAGCGGATGACGCAACTGGATCCGGCCGTCGAGAGTCTGCACCAGCCCGCGGCGTTCCGCGGCAGCGAGCGACCCCAGCGACAGCTGTAGCGAGTCGAGTGCGGACACGGTATTGCGCCCACCGCTTACGCTATCGATGGCAACGACGAACAGCGCGCGCTGGGTGTCTTCGGGGAGCCCATCAAAAACTCTGCCCCACGCACGTTCGAGTGTCGCGCCGAGGGTTAGCCGCTCAGCCTCAGCGCCGCCCACGCCAGCAGAAGCTCCCGGCAGGTTTTCGATTACCGCTAGTGGGTTCCCGCCGGACCGCTCAACAAGGCGACGCAGGGCCGGAGGACTGATAATGACACCTGCCAGCTTCGCCAGCTCAGCGCACTCGGCAACAGACAGTCCCCCGATCCGCAACGTCGGCAGGTCATAAGTGGGAACCTCTGCATCCGGCTCCTCGCGGACGGCGAGAATCATCGTGATTGGCTCGGCCGCCAAGCGCCGCGCGACGAACAGCAGAATCCGCTGCGATTCCGGGTCGACCCACTGGAAATCGTCGACCAGGACGACCAAGGGTTTGTCCCCGGCGGCGCTCGCCAGGACACCGAGCGCTCCGGCGCACGCCGCCAGCGGCCCAGCTGCGGGCCCGCTGGACAAGGCCAGGCATACCTCCAGGGCATGACATTGGGCATGCGGCAGTTCAGCGAACTGCTCGCGCAGTGGCAGGAGCAGATCTGCTAGCGCGGCGAAGGCAAGAACGGCTTCTGACTCCTTGCCGTCCGCCCGCAGCACCCGGAGACCTGTCCGCTTCGACGCGACACCAGCGACGTGAGCTAACAACGCCGTCTTGCCGACCCCGGCCTCACCTACCAGCAAAGTGGCCGACCCGGCGTCTTCGACCGTCTCCAATAGTCCTTCGAGAAGGTGCCGCTCCCGCGCCCGGCCTACCAAGGGTCCCTTCACCATGTGTCCCGGGCGGAATGCCGCCCGGTCTTCGATGATCGCGCGCATGATTCTCCCCCCTGCGCTCTACTCAAGCATGACCTATCTCTGCTGAACGGTGAAGTCTTTATCGGCTGCTGGCACGGAAGCGGTCATGGTAGGCATAGGGATTTACCCGAAGCGGCTCAGCGCCCTCTTGTGGTGTTCTGTCCCTAATGCGTACCTGGGTACCGAGGAGCCCGGGCCCTTCAGGCTGCCTGCTACCCAGGGAAAGGTGGCGATCATGAAGGCGAACCCGGCCGCTGACACTTGCATGCCCCGGCATCTCGCCACAGCCTACGGTGGAGCGTCGGCGATCATAGCGCCTGCCTCGCGATCTCGTGCCACGGCAGGCCACTGCCGCAATTGGCCGAGCCTTCCAGGGCTGATCAAGATCCTCAGTGACCGGTTGATGATCACCAGGTGCCACGCAGAACTCAGTCGGCCTTCCCGGGAGGGATGGTGAAGGATGCCACTCGTCAACTTCAGGCGACGCCCACCACGGTCATCCGGCAATCCGGCCGGGCGACCAGGGATCCGGCCGTTGGGCCGGTGGTTCGATCCCAAGGGTGCAGGCACAGCCGACGATCGTGAGCACCAAAGCATAACGCATCACAAATGGCGTCGCCGCAAAAAGGCGTTTGCGGTTCAGATCTGTGCGTATGCTGGGACGCTGCTCCTGGCTGTGGTGATCGTACAGGCCATCGCCGTGGTTATATTCGGTACGTCATGGACATATGCGCCCTTGGACAAGAGATGCCAGAACGACAGCGTCTCCTGCGGGCTCCTTTCAGGGATAGCGGTGCCGCTCTTCACTATCGCGTTCGCATCGGCCGCCTTCCTATTCTTCCGGGTCTCACGCGTGCGCAAAGGATACCGGCGCCGGGCCAAAAAAGATCCCCGTCGGCTGGTCCCTACGGCAGGCCGCATACTGGAGCGGGTGGTCGGCCGCGATGAGCTCTGCTACGTGATCATGGACAATCTGAGATACCGGCAGACCCGGCGGGCGTTCGTGATCGTGGGTGGTGTCGGTGCGGGAAAGACGGCGGTGCTCGTCCAGCTCACGAAGCTGCTGGGGAAAGCGAAAGCCATTCCGGTGCCGATCATGCTGCGTGAAGTGCAAAGCGAAGGCGATCTCAATTTCCGAGAACTGGCAAGGGAGAAATTCTGTACCAGCGTATCCGGATCGCTGCTGTATGACGGAGAGGGCGAGCGGGCATGGCGCCAGCTCACCAAGGACGACAGGATAGTCGTTCTGGCAGATGGCCTTGAGGAAGCTCTCATCGACAACGACGAGCGAAATAATATCATCCGGCTCGCAATTGACCAGGCAAATGCGCAGAAGCTGCCATTGGTGATAGCGTCGAGGCCGCACGCGCCGCTCCGGAACATGAACGCTGCAATAATCGAACTCGAGCCACTGAGTGAGGATGCGGCGTTCTCTTACCTAAAAGATGATAGCAAGCCCAGCAGCAGTGCAGAGCGGCTGGACTGGGTCATCGAAACTGCCGAGGTGACCGAGGAACCCCTGTACCTTCAGATCACCCGCGACCTGTATAAGCATAAGGTGCTAGAGCACCTCTCACCTGGAGCGGAGCGCATCGCGCTCGAAACTCGTGATGCCGACAGGACTCAATTGCGGCTGCATCTACTCGAAACTTGGATCGGCGCCCTCGTCGAAGGTTATTTTCCGGAAGGCTTGGCAATGAGTCGTGACGACCGGCAGACCGCGATCGAATGCATCGCCGCCCTCGGGTGCATCGGCCTCAAGCACGACTCAGTCGACGTCAGGTACGCCGATTTTCTTGGCCCGCCGCAGCAAATGAATGAGACACAGAAGCGAACGAGCAATAATACTCGCAAATCAGCGCGGCAAGGTAAACTCGGCGAGAACGGCGACCACTGGGCCGGCATCGGAGCATCTGAGCGGAGACTTGAGCTGCAGGAATTGGGACGCAAGACCCCGCACCCGGTGATAAATGAATCATTGGCGCAGCGGCTTGGCGGGGCAGCGCCCGATGTGCCGGTGGCGGCCGCCTGGGGAGAACAGCTTGGACTCGTAGACGTCCGCGGTAGCAGCGTGCGCTTCCCGCACAGCATCCTGGAAGCCTACCTGGGCTCCCGCATAATACCGGCCGCCTTGCGCGACGACAGCTACTGTAAAGAAGCCGCGCAGAAACCTGGCCGAGAGTTCCTGATAGCGCTGGTCATGTATTTGTGTTCCCGGGAAGCCAAGGAACTGGCGGTCAAGAGCGGGAAGGATCGACAGGCAGGCCTATCCCAATGGAATAGCGATGTCACGTTCGTTCTCAACTTGCTGAAACAGGCGGGACAGGTTCAGGATGTCAGCGCGAAGATGCTTGACGTCTACGCTGCGGCACTTGAGATCGACAGCGCCAACGGCGGCGCTCAGCACCAAGACATAGCGAAGAAGCTGTGTGAGGCATGGCCGCCGACCAGCGTAACTTACGACCGTCCACTGGAAGAGGCAAAGCTTGGCCTGGTACGGCGTCTCGGTGAGGCGGTCCGGAAGGTCGCGACGCTCTCCCAATCGCAGAAGCAGGCCGCGGGCCTCGCACCACATGACGGTCGCCCGGCTGAGCCGGTGGTTGCCGTGCCCGCATATGCGCAGCTATACGAGATCGGGATCGAGGAGAGAAGCTATACCGTCAGGCTCGGGGTTGCGCTGGAAATAGGGTCTGGCGGCGAGCAGGCGTACCTCGCCCTGAAGGAGGATTTCCGAAGAGTCCTGGAGCGACTCGACAAGGGCCCCAAGGTTACGAATAAGCAATCCGCGGAAGATGCGCAGAAGATATGGCGGGAAGATGTATTGTGTGCCTGGCTGGCGCCACTTCTTGCCGGGACATCCTCGGCCGAGCCCGAAGGGCGCAGTGGTGGTAGCGGCAGATCTAGCACCCGGCGAGCCAGCGATTCTTCAAGGAGTATTCTCAGCGGTTGGCTGAGTCACTTGGGGGGGAGACCGGGGGTGACCCCGCTTCCTGTTTCACTTGAAATTGCCCTGGCCCAGGGCTTCAAGTACGCCGCGAACCGCCAGCCTCTTCACAAGAGTATCCAGCCGGGGACGCGAGCCTGGCTGGCGGAAGAGACCATGGAGATGCTCAAGCGATCGCGTTTCTGGTTCACCCAACTCACGCTCCTGCATGCGCTATGCCTGTGGGCACTGCGCGACGACACCGGCGCGGATCCAGAGCCGGGCGGGCACGGTTCGCAACCAGAGGCGATCGTGCAGCAATGGCTTGCCGTCGCTGGCAGTGAATATGGTAGCGGTAGCCAACCGGCTAGGCCTGCTGTCCACCCGTTCGTCGCTGAAGTGGCCAGCCTCGTAATCCTGGCGTTGAAAGAGCAGCGTCCTGACAGGTACATCTGGATCGACGAGAGCGGCGTCACCGGAATAGTGGGCTCGCACGCGGAGAGGATGTCGGGACTGACCCGCCGCAAGCACCAACTGTGGATCCCGGCATCGACCGGGTGGAGTGTGCTCGACCCACGTGCGCAGCGACTTGTCGCAGACGTCCTGCTGCTCTTGAATCTGGCCGAACGGGGAGACCGGCCGGAGGATCACGATCGGAGGCTAAGTTTCACCGACCGCCTCGACTTGCCTCCTTGCCTCACCGAGGAAAGGTCATTCCTGAGCCCAGGCCGACCGTCAGGAGCTGCTGGCGCTGGCACTCCTGGGTCCAACTGCAAAGATGGCTGCCACTTCAAGCTGTGTCCCTATCCGCCTTGGGGAGGCCCTTCCTACCGCGTGGAACTGAGCGGGCCTTTCTGCCGAAGCCAGCAGGTGATGCTAGGGAGGAAATTCAGCCATGCGCGGTCCTCGTGGCAGAAGATGCCAAAAAGAAATCTCAAGAAGTCATGGGGTCTCATGGCAGAAAGGGCGCGCGGTGCACGCCGTGCCGGCGAGGGAGAGCAGATGAATTGACGCCAAGCCATCTTGGCGATTTAGATCATGTGAATATAACACCAACTGATGAACGATGGCTTCATTTATTTGTGGGAGGAAACGGCCGATGAGTAATGATGGTCAGCCACCCACTGGCCCGGGGGGCCGAGACTGGCAGCCGTTGTCGTCGCGGGGAGTGGTCTTCTCATCGTCGGGCTGATCACGCTAATAGCGGTCTTGGCGTTCCCCGGCCCGGTGCCGCAAGGGCAAGTGAACACGACGGGGCAGAACATCGTCTCGGTCGCCACTGCTGCCATCACAGCAGTTGCTGCTGTCGTGAGTGCTGCTTCGGAGTCAAGTCCCCGAACTCCGCCCGGGAGGATACGGCGAAGAGGCTTGACGCCGCGCGCACCGAAGGTATCGGTGCGCTCAAGGAAAGCATCGGCGCGCTCCAGCAAGCCCACTCTGAAGGCCTCGGCGCGCTCCAGAAGGCCCACGATGGCACCCAGGCACCTGCCAAGCGCAACGAGATCATGATCTCAACGACTGCCGGGGCGCTGAGCAGCGATCAGGCCAAGGACGTACTTCAGGTGGCAGACCGGCGCCTCAAGGAGGGGGGAATCCCGAGCCTGAGCGAGCGCTACCAGAAGAGACGGAAGGATATATCAGGGACCGGTGTCCGGCCTCTGATGGTCAGGAGAACTCTAGAAGGGGGCGGACAATGGCGAGTCCAACGACCGTAGTGAGCGGACCCCGGGCTAGGTGGGGAGTCAGTGACTGCGGGCAGCTCATGGGGCAACCGACGGAGGCCGGGCTCGCCTCCATCGAGCCGGAGGGCGTCTACGAGCACTTGGCCATTGGCGTGCTCGAGGAAGGCTACACGCTGGCCTATGTGCCTCCCAATGGGGTCGACACCGTCAAGTACGACGTCTATCAGTCCAGCAGCGGAATCATCTGCGTTGGGAGCCACATCTGCAGAGATGACCGGGCCGAGCTCGTCAAGACGACGGAGAGCAAGACCGACGACGACCTGCTCACCATCCGTCAGACCTTCATAGTCTCCAAGAACGAGACCCGCGTCGTGATCCGGATGGAGATTACCAACTGCCGCGAGCGCGAATCCTTGGATCTGTCCGATTTCCTCGTCAAGCGCTACGCGGACATCGATGTCGACACAGGGGGTAGCGCCGGCTGGGCGAATTTCAGGGGACGCTGGGACAAGAACCGGGACTCGGTGTTCACCTACACCCTGGACGGGGATGCCGAGGAAGGGAAAGGCACCCGGGGGCATGTCGTGAACATGGTGGCAATGCCCAGTGACCTGCCCTTGGACGATACATTCGTCGGCCGGCTCGGAAGCAATCAGTACCAGTTCCGGGACAATCCCGATCCTCTGTCTCCTCTCCCCACCGGGCTGGCAGATGGCGTTGGCGTCTTGCAATGGCGCGCCAGCCGGTTCCGTGCCGGCGAGACGTTCCGCGTCAACATGTATTACGACACGTTCCGTTCGTTTGCTCGCTAGCGAAAGCCGCTGCACTCGGGCGGAGGCACAGCGGGTGTGCCGAAGGTCTGACGATAATGTCGTCAGGCCTTCGGCGATACGCCACCTCCCGCGTCGGCCGAGGATGCGGTGTGGCTAAAGATCTCTAATTGTGGGAGTTACAGAAGGGTGTGAGGTCGAGGCCAGTGCTGGCGAGGAAGCCGTTCAGGAGGCCGGGCCGGTATTGCATCCGCTTGAGCCGGGTCTTGATCAGTGCGGTCAGCTGGGCGAGG
>WNGD01010402.1_pt1 | contig 13938 bp, 11 predicted proteins | sample 5400671 | NCBI WGS metagenome assembly WNGD01 (sample SAMN13153369, study PRJNA577476) | soil metagenome | isolation source: 40 cm soil or saprolite under grassland replicate 2 | place: USA:California | collected 2016-06-15
AGCATTATCATTGTGTCCTATTCTTCCAATTCGCTACCCACCCGTGAAGAATTAACCGAGATGCTCAAGGCGATAAAGGGCAATGTCATCGTGCATATCATCGGCCATAAATACTCGTTCGGCACTCATTCTCATAAGGTAGGCAATCAGAACAACTCGGTACAGGAATACTTGTTTGTGGCGTATTAATGACCGCTGATAAAGAGGTAGTACATACGGATGAAAACGTGGAATATTGGAAATACCACGGTTCGTAATCCACAACGTCTCAGGGAAGCTCTCCAAAAAGAAGAAATTGTAAACCTTGAAAAGCGCTTTGTTGAGCTTGCTAACCTGCTAGGAGAATCTGCTGCACTCCCTGTTCAACCTGCGGAAGTGACCATTTCTGATTGTTGCTTTAGAAATTGAGCAAGTACTTAAATTGATAGAACGAATAAAGATGCAGAACATGTCGGCGGCCAATTTTCGAGAACTGCTTGATAGTATCTTAAAACTTCAAGATGCATACCCGCATGGCCCTGCGTGGTATGAAGAATACAGCAACCTATACGAGCAATGGATGAATAGTGACGGCTAGCTCGAGCCAGAACTACAATGACAGAAGGGAAAATTTGCTGATGACCGACACAAGCGCTTTAACATCTTATCTCGAAAACAACGCGGGCGAAGCCCAGGTGGTGCTCGAACAGCTCTGTCGCCAGCCAAGCGTGGCGGCACAAAACCTGGGTATGGCCGAGATGGCCGACCTGGTCGAGTCATTGCTGCGCGGTGCTGGCTTTCAAACGCAGCGCCTCCTGGTCGAAGGAGCGCCTCCTGCGATCTATGGAGAGCTACCCGGCCGCAGCCCCTATACCATCCTGCTCTACAACCACTACGATGTCCAGCCTGCCGAGCCGCTCGAACAGTGGCTCTCGCCTGCCTTTGAACCAGCCGTGCGCGACGGGAAGTTTTACGCTCGCGGCGCAAGCGACAACAAGGGCGAGATCGCTGCTCGCCTGGCAGCGATCCGCGCCCTGCGTGCTGCCTACGGTGAGTTGCCGATTACACTGCGCTGGATCATCGAAGGGGAAGAGGAGATCGGCAGCCCTCACTTCGAAGCTATTGCTTCGACATATGCTCCCCTGTTGCAAGCCGATGGATGCCTGTGGGAAGGATCGGATTTCGACCCGGATGGTCGCCCAGAGCTGGTACTGGGAACTAAGGGCCTGCTCTATGTGCAACTCGACGTACAGGGTACAGGCATCGATACACATTCCGGCGCGGCCCCCATTTTACCCAGCGCTGCCTGGCGACTGGTCCAGGCGCTCGCGACACTGCGCACTCCCGATGGCCACGTCCGCATTCCCGGATTCTACGACGCGGTACAGGCGCCATCGCTCGAACAACTGGCAGCGCTCGCCGATCAGGCCGACATGGACGCCCAGTTGCGGGAGGCCTACAAAGTCGAACGGTTCGTGGACGGGCTGATAGGCGCGGCCCTGCGCGAACGAGCTGCATTCACCCCCACCTGCAACATCGCCGGGCTGCTGAGCGGGTACACCGGGGACGGCGTAAAAACGGTCCTGCCAGCGAAGGCAAGCGCCAAGATCGACTTCCGTCTCGTCCCTAACCAGGACCCACATGACATTCTGGCAAAATTGCGCGCCCACCTGGCGACTGAAGGGTATGACGACATCCGGGTTACAGCCTTTGGAGCAGCAGAGCCTGTCGTGACCGCTATGGAGACGCCAATCGTGCAGCGCATTATTAAAATTGCCGGGTCTTTCTCCGGGAAACGGCCCGCGGTAACGCCCATTGTGGGGGGCACACTCCCCTTGCTGGGAGCGCTGCGCCGCCACGTTGGGGTTCCGGGTCTCGGAGCGCCCAGTAATGCAACCTACTGGGCAAGCGGCGCCCACGCACCCAACGAGCACATCCGCCTTGAAGACCTGCACAGGGCCGTACGCTTCAACTGCTATATGTTCCAGGCGCTGGCGAGCTAACCGCACGCGGCAGGGCGGGGGCACGGGGACAGGGCGGGACACAGGGACAGGGCGGGGGCACGGGGACAGGGCGGGGGCAAGCCCCGCCCCTACTGTACGCAGATCGGCTTGCTTTCCATGTAGAGTAAGGCCACACAGTCCCCCGATTGCATTCCTTGCGGTCGCCCTGAAGCCTAGCGTAGCCCCTGCTCATTGGCGATGTCGGTCAACTTGTTGCGTATCTCCCATAGTTCTGGATAAAAGACATCGTTGAGCGTGCGTGCCAGCATGTCCATGGGAGTGCCGCCGGTGCCGATAGCGCCAGGGCCGATCATGCGCTGTGCCAGCTTGAAATGCTGCGCGCGGAATATCTGGAACACTTCATCATAGTCGGTCAGCGCTTCCGCGAAAGCCAATAGCTGCGGATAGCCTTCAGGCTGGGTATAAACGTCAATCAACGTGAGTTGTTCGTGCTGGAGTACGGCCTGGAAATCATCCCACAGCAGGGGAGAGAGAGTCATCAACGCGTGGAAGCCTGGCGAGTCGGTACCGGCGCCATCCTCCAGCGTTTTGCGAAAACCGTGAAAATCCCAGGGGGTCATGGTCTCCAGCATGCGCAGGTTATCCAATAACAGGTACTGCGTCCGTATGACACGTTGCAACAGGTGCAATGCAGGCGGGAGATTAAATTCACGCAGCAAGGTGCGAATGGTGCGCAGCTCGAACGCGCTCTCCTTCCACCACAACTCAAACACCTGGTGTACTATTTGAAACTGCAGTTCGTCATGATGCACCAGTTCGGATTCGGGTTTTTGCAGTGAGAGCAGTTCCTCTATGCGCAGGTAGCGCTCATAGACGCTTTGACCGGGCGCGTGCCTGGCCGGATGCGAGCTAATATGCTTGGCCATAAGTAGTAGATTCCTTCCCCGGAATACTATTGGAAACGCCTTAGTTCCCCTGTCTACAAGCATAACACATTCTTGAGAGCGAGAGAAGCTGATCTAGAACAAACCACTTGCATGAATATACGAAGCATACTATGATAAGAAGGCGAGAAGAATCGATCATCCAACAGTATTGGAGTTACATTATGGGAATTGTCCTGCCATTGGCCTACTTGCTTGACTGGGGTTGGTTACGCATCGGTCCGCCTTACATCTATCTCAACATCGACCCCGTCATCGTCTACCTCGGGCCAGTTGCACTACGCTGGTATGGGCTGATGTACGTCGTAGGCATCCTGCTAGGCCTGCAAGCCATCGTAAGTTACACAAAACGTAAAGGCATCAGCCAGGATATGGTGTATCGCATTCTCTGGTGGTGTGTCATAGCCGGCCTTATCGGTGGCCGCTTATACTTCGTCATTCAGCAGCCGAACCTCGTATCATACTACCTGGCGCAGCCCATCCACATCATCGCAACCTGGGAGGGCGGCATGGCCTTCTTTGGAGCCATCTTCCTCGTCATTCCCACCATTTTCTGGCGAGCGCGCGTCGAACGCATCAATCCGCTGGTGGCCCTCGATGCGGGAGTGCTGTTCGCGGCCGCCGGGCAAATCTTCGGACGCATCGGCAATATCATTAATGGAGACATCATCGGCTACCCCAGTACTCTCCCCTGGTCAACCGTCTACCAGAATCCCAATAGCTGGGCCTGCCTGAACCGGGCCACTTGCAATGTGCCTGTACAGCCCGCGGCTGTCTATGAACTTCTCACCAATGTCGTTGTACTGGCCGTAATGTTCTACCTTGCCCGCCGCGTGCGCCGCCCGGGTATACTGCTACTCTTCTACCTGTACGCCTACTCCATTACGCAGTTCCTGCTCTTCTTCGTCCGCGATAACGTCATCGTCACGTTCCTCGGCCTGGACTGGGGTTTGAAGCAAGCGCAATGGACCTCACTTGTGCTGCTGATAGCTTTGCTGCCCATTACGTACCTGGTCTCCCGTTACTCAAAGCCCATACCTGAAGGCGAAGTTGCTGCGACCTACGGCATTCCGCAGAAAGAGAAAGCAGCAACAGTAGCGACAAATGAAGTGCCAGAAACAGAACAAACACCGCCAGCAGCGGATGGGGTCATAAGTGGAGATAGCGAAAGGTTTGAGGCAGATGAAGTGACAAAAACGGCAGAGAGTTAAGCTCCTCTTCCAAGGCGACCGCACACAGGGCGACCGCAAGGGTCGCCCCTACCATGCTACGGGGCTTTGCTCACCCACGTGTCATGGTAGGAGCTGGGGCGTGCTGGATAAATCCGCACTCTACAGTCCCAGCCCTGAAAGGAGCTTTCGATGCAGCACGGAGATCAGCGTATCCGTAAGCGTTAGCATCGTCTCATATTGCCTGCGCTGCTGCTCCGAGGGATGAGCATCCTTACGCCAGCCGGGCTGTAAGTGCTGCTCAAAAGCAGCGACCTCGCTGCGTACAAGCTGGCGCAGATGGAAGCGTATCAGCGCGGGCAGCACTGTTGGCAGACCGAGTTGCTCAAGACCCTGGTAGAGCTGTAGCAACAGGACATCGTCACCGCTAAAGATCGGCTGCCCTTTTACCTGCACGGGGAAGAGCAGCCCCTGGCTCGTCAATTCATCGACACGTTCCTCCGCCGCGCCTGTTTGTTGCATTAGCGCCTCTTTGGAGAGTTGTACCTCTTCGCCACCCGAGGTGAGCGGGCGCAGCAAGCGCTGCTTGAGCGCCAGGTTCATTTGCACATCCCCATGCCTGGCGCGAATCTCCAGCAACTGCTTGATGACATCGAGGGGCAAGTTCTGCTGTTCTTTGAGTTCTTTTATAACATTCAACACCAGCAGGTGTTCCTGGTTGTAATAAGCAATCCGGCCGCGCATCAACGGAGGTGGAAGCAGACCTTGCGTATTGTAGAAGCGGATCGTCCTGCTCGGTACGTTTGATAATTGAGCCAGCTCATCGATTTTGTATGTCGTTCTCAAGTTGCTCTGTATCAATTAAACTGTTCCTTGGAGAATGTAACATGGCCACTGTCACACAGAATACATAATGGAGGCCTGGTTCGCTACACTTCTCATGAAGTCCACGTGCGCCAGGCCACGCCTTTGCTCAGCAAAAACCCTGTCAGGCACGCAGCATAGACCTGCGTGCCTTTCCACTCAGGCCGTCGCCTGCTTGACAACCTCTTCGTCGGTCACATCGGTCTTGATGGTTGCCTGACCAATGAAGAAGACGAGTGCACCTATAGCCAGTGAAATGATGGCAATACTGGCGATCCAAACATCCCACTGCGAGGTGTTGAGCAAACTCGGAACCCAGGGTGAGATGAAGATCACAATGACCCCGACTGCACTCGCGATCAGGCCCAGGGCCGAGCAGAGGTAGAAGACCCAGTCAGGAGCCAGCTTCGTGCGCTCAAACGCCTCTTGATATTTGGAGCGAATGATGATCACGTCGACAAACAGGAGCACCATCGAGACACACCAGATCACCGTTACTGCGGCCTGTAGAATGTTGTAGACTACAGTCGACAGGTCGGTGGGCTTAAACCCAGTCTTCAGGGCATAGGGCACAATAATGAAGGCCACAGCCGTGAAGAAGGCCGAGATGAGGCTCTGCACCAGAACGGCTACCCAGGGCACCCTGTTGGCGTTCACTTTGCTCATCACGGTCGGTAGACGGCGGTCCAGGCCGGAAACGAAGAGCAGCCGTCCGAACGAGTAGTTGTAGACAGCGGTGTTAAAAATGAAAAAGCCAATGAAAATGAGGTTAACAACCGCCCCCACAATATTGCCAACGCCGCCAAACCCCTTTTGCACAGCTTCTGCTATTGCAGCCGGGCTGCCTTGACTGGCAGGTGACGCGGCCATCATCACGCCAAAGGTACCAATGAGGTAGGCCACCATCACAACGACCGAACCCCAGAGGAGATAGCGTGTAATCGAGCGGGCATCATTGATCTCTACACCCATGTTCAACGGGACCTCAATGCCCAGCAGGGCGAGGATCACCAGGCCATAGAAGGTGTAATTGCCGCTGGTCAGGCTCCAGCTCTTGGCCGAAAAGTCCGCCTGGGGAGCATGCCCACCTAATAGCCAGAGAACGCCGGCCAGACCAATCAGCAGGATCGCGCCACCATACGCAACGAAAACGATGTTGACAAAGTTCTGCGTGACACGGAAGCGTAAGACCGAGAGGAGGAACGAGAGAGCGACGACCAGAATGATTACCAGGCCTTGCTGCCAGGCTTCGGTGAGCAGGTTCAGGTTGAACTGGCCGCCCAACTGCTGGATCAGCGAGACCACAGCATCGCCTGTAGCGATCATCACCAGCACACCCGGCCACCAGGCACAGAAGCCGGCGAAAAAGCCAAGGAAGGCGCCAAACGCTTTGTTGGTCCACACGTAAATGGAGCCTTCACCCGGGAACATTAAGCCAAGCTGGCCAGTAACTATGGCCCCAGGAATGAGGAATGTAAGGAAACCCAGGATCCAGTAAATAAAGGCAGCGGCACCTGCGCCAGGGATAACACCTGCATTACTGATGAAAAGGACGATGGCCACGAAGATAGCCACCATGTCGAAGGAATTCAAGACCTTGGGGAGAATACCGCCAGCGATCCGTTCGGAGCGTAGAATGTCACCACTTCCTGTGGTTGTTGCCATGTAACGTAACCCACCTTCCTTGATTTATGTGTAAACATACCTGGTTACGGCGAAAAATCCGCACAATACATGCCAGTAGACATGTTTCCAGCTGGCAAGGGAATACATCGATACACATCAAACATTAGGATAACAGTGAGCGCACCTCCTCTCCGCATAAAGGATTATTCCATTCCTGCAGTGTAGAAAACTAAAGAAAGTATAGCATACGTTTTTTCAGTGTGTAAAGTACGCTGTATGCTTGCTCAGGGCTTTTTACAAGTCAAAATGGTGGGTGCAGGAGGCTTTGCCTTCTGCAAGGCTGCACGAGCGCTAGCGCTTTGGCGTCGCGGTCGGATCGGGGGCTGGTTTTATCGCCGGGGTTGAATTCCCATTCATCTTGGACTGTTCGGCGTTAATCTTGCGCTTCAGTGCGCGCAGGTAGGATTGCGCGCCATCCAGGTCAGCATCGGCGACAGCCTGTAACTGTTTTGGCATCTGCTGCGCATCCTGTACCCAGGATTCAAGCACTTTTTGCAATGCGCCCAGCGTGCCATTATCCTGGCCGATATTGGCCAGCCAGTGCCGCCCGGTGATCAATGCTCGCAGCGTTACGGTGAGAAAGTCGTCCGCGACATTAGCAAGAAACGCCACCAGCGGCGAGACGAACACGTCATAGGCCACGCGTGTTAACTTCGCCGCCGATATAGCTGCATCAAGCGAGATACCTTCCAGCTGATCAAGCGCGGTGATGAATTCCTTGCGCACAGCATCTGCACCGCTATTGAATCCTCTATTGAAAGCATCCTGAATCTGGTGCTCAATATTCGTGCCGGCATTATTGATGGCCTGTGGTACCTTAGGCAGCTCGTAGGCAGCCGCGGCTACCGCAGCCCCGCCTACAGCAATCGCGCCGAGACCAACTAACAGTCGCCTGCGAGAAAGATTTTTCTCTTTTACCCTGCGTCGCACCCGAGGTCGAACTTCTTCATAATCGTCATCGTACTCCTCAGGCAGCTCGTTACGACGCGCCACCACTCCGCGTTCTTCAGGGCGACGTGTAGATAGTTCCGGATAGGCCAGCTGGCGCTCAAGTGGATCTATACCACTATCGGGGTCCACGAATTCCGGCTCTTCTAACTCAGCCTCCTCGGCCTCTCTATCAAGATTGCCCGAATCGTACAACGCCTGCGATGGCGCACGAAGCCGGGCAGGGCGGTTGCCCCGAGGATAGCGGTTGCTATAGCGTGAGATTTCTTCTGGCTCCTCGTACTCATGTTGATCTGCTCGCTCATCCTGCGCCTCTTCTTCTTGCTCCCCAGGGAGTGCTGTTTTCGCTTTGCTGGCAAGGATACTCTGCCGCATTAACTGGCGTGTTCGCCGTGGATCAGGTCGAGGCGCCAGTTCCAATCCGCCATACCCGCCCGAGCGATTGGCCCCCCTGCCTGGCGAATCTTCGAATGCAGCCTGTCGCTCACCCGGCGTAGAAGCTCGTGATCGTCCACTTTGACTCTGTCCGCTGCGGCTCTGACCACGTAATGGGTTATAGTCATACCCGTACTGGCGACCAGGGCTCTTACGGTAACCTTTCCGTCCCGAACGATCTTTTGTCATCTGCTTCCTCCAGGTGTAATATAGCATAGCTTAATCCACTACACGTAGCACGTCTTGTGCTTATTATACCCTATTTTTACCTTATTTTATGAGTACCATTTTACCACTTATTGTTTTTTTTGTAAAAAAACGGCTTGTAGATGCTTTTATGTGAGGCGCCGGGTGCAGTTCATTTTTTTGCATGACAGGGGCAAGCCCTGTCACTACTAGAGACGATCAGAGGCGCTCCCAGCGTCGTAGAGTAGTGGCACCCCTTGCGGGTGCCATGCCCGCCATATTGCGCTCCGCGCAAAATAATATAACACCTAGTTATAGCAGCGAAGGCAAGAGAGGAAATCATAGTATGCCTGATAGAGATACGGAGGAGAGACCGCTCGTTGCCTGTGTAACTGTTGGTCTCTTCCAGGAGAATTGCTATTTATACGCCTGCCCGCAAACACTCGAGGCAGTAATCATCGATCCCGGCGACGAAGCAGAACGCATCCTTGAACGCATTCAAGAACTCAAACTTACCCCTAAATATATCATCAACACGCATGGACACATAGATCATATCGGTGCCATTGACGCAGTAAGCGCTGTCTATCCCGTGCCCCTGGCAATACATCCCGATGATGTCCCAATGTATACCGATGAGCAGGTAGCCATGATGTATCGACGACCGGCACCGCTCGTCAAGAGAAAACCTGATATCTTGCTTAAAGAAGGAGATGTGCTCTCCTTTGGCACACTCACGCTCGAAGTGCTGCATACTCCGGGCCATACCCCCGGAGGGGTATGTCTCTTGAGCCGCCCCTACTGCGTGTTTAGTGGTGATACCCTCTTTCGCCGGAGCATCGGGCGTACGGACTTTCCAGGAGGGAACTACGAGCAGCTTGTCACCTCAATTCGGGAGAAGCTCTATACGCTTGATGGTGATCTCATCGTCTTTCCCGGTCACGAGTTACCGACTACTATAGAGGAAGAGAAACACGAAAATCCTTTTGTCAATATAGAGGAGTAATAACTTGTCAACTATATGTGTCATCGGCACAGGCTACGTGGGTCTCGTAACCGGTACCTGCTTCGCAGACCTGGGTAATCAGGTTACTTGTGTCGACATTATTCCAGAGAAGATCGAGGGTCTCAAGCGGGGTATACTGCCCATCTACGAACCGGGTCTCGAAGAATTGGTAGAACGCAATGTACGGGCCGGGCGCTTGCATTTCACGACCAGCTACAGCGAGGGGTTGGATAGCAGCGAATACATTTTTATCGCTGTGAATACTCCTACCAGCTCCGGCCATGGCAGAGCAGATATGCATTATGTTGAGAGCGCAGCCCGTGGCATCGCACGAGAACTCGATCACTACGCGATCATTATCAATAAAAGTACCGTTCCCGTGGGCAGCGGAGATGTCGTGAAACGTATCGTTCTCAGCAATCTTGAACGACCCGACGTGTCTTTTGCCGTTGTCTCCAATCCTGAGTTTTTACGCGAAGGGTCTGCTGTATACGACTTTCAGAACCCCGACCGTGTGGTGCTTGGTTCTTCGGATCAAGACGCCGCCCGTAAGGTTGCCACGCTCTACCTGCCGCTGCGTGCGCGCATTATGATTACTGACATGTATACAGCGGAGATGATTAAGTACGCATCCAATGCATTTCTAGCAACGAAGATATCTTTTATTAATGAAATAGCGCAAATCTGCGAGCGCCTGGGGGCTGATGTGAAAGAGGTGGCCGAGGGTATGGGCTTCGATAAACGTATCGGGCGCGCATTTCTGGATGCAGGGCTCGGATACGGGGGGAGCTGTTTTGAGGCCGATGAGACAGTTTTCACGCTCAATAGCCCCAATGTGGTGGCGGGTCGCTTCGATACTCTGTTTGCTAAAGGTGGCACTCCATTTCAGGGAAATGTAGTGGAGCTTGTGCAGCCATCTGATCAACGTGTACTTGCCTTTGATCTGGAGGAGGGGCGGCCCCTACTTGCTGATGTGAAAGCCATCACCCGGCGGCCTTATAAAGGCACAATGGTGAAGATTAATACCAGCATGGGGCGCATGCTGCGTGTTACCGCCGACCATCCAGTTATCTTGTACAAGGATCAGCAGTTCACAATTCTGCCAGCGGCTGCGGTTGTACCTGGCGACCAGCTGATGGCCTTGTGCGAATTGCCTACTGTCGAGCAGACCACAAACCTCAACTTGATCGAGCTGCTCCGGGGTACTGATCTGGAGGCTGATGTATATGTGAAGCCCACTGATAATACGTTCAGTGAGCAGTATGAGCAGTTCGCCGCTGCGATCCCAGAGGATATGCTCAAATACCCGCGGGAGATCAAGCGCTATAACCGTATGTCGCTGCGCCTGTTCCGCTACCTGAGCGAGTTACATGTGCTCAATGTTCCCGCTGAGAAGCTGAGGCTGTATACCGCGAAAGGCGCGGCGACGATGATCAATGCGTTGATTCCGGTTGACGCGGATCTGCTGCGCTTGTGTGGCTATTATCTTGCTGAAGGCTATCTTGCTAAAGATAGAGGGCGGGCCGGCGCGGTAAGAGAGCGAGTAGGTTTCTGCTTCCACGAGCAAGAGGCCGAATATATCGCGGATGTGCAGCGCATTTTGCGTGGTTGGGGCCTCAAGTTCATTGAAAGGCGCGCTACCAGTGCCCTGACGACTATGGTCTCTTCGCGCATCTTCTCCTGGCTACTGTCCGATGTCCTCCTCTGCGGCACGCGCTCAGAAAACAAGGCCCTACCTCGCCTGGCATTCAATGTGTTGCCAGGGTTACGCCGGGAGTTAATCCGTGGCGCGTTCAGCGGCGATGGCGCAGTCACGACGGTGCAGGATGGACAGAACTTGATGTTGGAATATGCGACTGTCAGCAAAGCATTGGCGGATGGTCTCACGCTGCTACTGCAAACGATAGGTGTCATCCCCTCCATCCGCATACGTTGGATGAACAAATCGACACAGGTGGCATACATCCTGAGAGTAAGTGGCTATGAACAGATAGTCATGCTCAAAGATGCCTTTGGCAACAAGCATCACGCACACATTGAGAGCATACTGGCAGGCTATCAACGTCACATCCGGCCTCATGGTTATGCGCGACATGGGACCTTTGCGACGCTTGTCGTTCGTGAAGTCGAGCATAAAGACGTTGAAACGATGGTCTATAGTATGGAGACCAGTACGGGAACCCTGATCACATCGTCGGGGCTGATCAGCCATAATTGTTTCCCCAAGGATGTGCGCGCGCTTGCGCACATGGCGGACGAAGCTGGCCTGCACCCACAATTGTTACACGCTGTAATGGACATCAATCACGACCAGCGCCGCCTCGTGGTGTCGAAACTGACCAACGTTCTTGGCTCGCTGCGCGGCTGCACCATCGCTATTCTCGGCCTGGCCTTCAAGCCAAATACCGACGATATGCGCGAGGCGGCTTCTATCGATATTATCCGTTGGATAACAAGTCAGGGGGCGCTGGTGCGTGTCTACGACCCGGTCGCATTGAAGACCGGGCGCCAGGCCCTCGAACGCGAGGGTATCCGCCTTGACGACATCACTTTCTGCGAAGATGCTTATGCTGTAGCCGAAGGTGCCGACGCGCTGGTGATGGTGACCGAGTGGAACGAGTTCAAATCGCTCAATATGCCGCAGATTCAAAGTATGATGCGCCGCCCCATCCTCATCGACGGCCGCAACATCTACGAAGCCGAGGAGATGCATCGCCTTGGCTTCACCTACCGTGCCATGGGGCGCGGAACAGGTCCGGCGCCGACTGTCCTGCCATCGGGCGACAGCAGCGCTCTCTGGCAGCCCTTTCTCAAGGAAAGCGAAGGAAAGTAATGGATGAAGACCTGCCGCTGCTCTTTACTCCACTGGTACGCCGGCCTGGAGTAGCTATCCCCGACTGGCTCTTTGGCCCGGCAGGACTGGCTGGTTTACCCGCGCTTTTGAGTCCTCCGCAGGGTGTCAATGTGGCTGTGGGTATCGACATCATCGAAGTAGAGCGAGTGCGCAGGGTCTTCGAGCGCCACGGCGAGCGTTTCCTGCAGCGAGTCTATACCGAAGCGGAAGTATGGCAGTGCCGTGGCAAAGCAACGCGGCTGGCGGGACGTTTTGCCGCCAAAGAGGCCATCAGCAAGGCCCTGGGTACCGGCATCCACGGTGTAGCCTGGCGCGAGATGGAGGTGGTGCAGTTGCGCAGCGGGCGTCCCACGGTCAGCCTGCACGGCAATGCAAAGCGCCGTGCCGAGTTGCTGGGCATCAGCGCCTTCGATGTCAGTATCGCCGACCTGAAAGAGTTCTCCATTGCTGTCGCAGTAGCCATCCAGACTCATATGCCGCAGGATCAAGCATGATTGCCTGAGTTAAGGGAAGGTTTCTTAGCTGGGGGTTTCCTGATCTCCTCAAACCTGCAGTCATGCTACAACCCTACTTCACCTGGATGTCATAAGCCAAAAATGTCCTCCTTAAGCGTTTCCCTTCTGAGGAGACGACTATCTTCTTGCCGAATGAATGGTTCATGTTTTTGCAAGGAACTTCTAGAACATCCGGCGTGCTGCAAGCTACCTGCTTTTTTGCGTTCTGGAGAAGTAAAAAATGCTCATCCACTGCGCAAGTTGATAAGAAAGGGTAGCTGGCAGAGAAAAGGAGTGTTCCATCATGGTCACCGACTACGTAGTGTTCATCCACGGCGTGAATACGCGCACTAACATCCTCAATCCCAACTATGCAGACCTCTTGTTTGCCAATATTCAGGCGCAGGTCACCACTACGACCTCCTCACTCCACCTCGAGAAGGTTGCCCTTTACTGGGGTAATGTGGCCAAGGAAGAAGAGGAACAACTCAAGCAGATATACGAACAGTCCTCAACATGGACTCAGTTCTGGTTTCGCGGCGTGCGTGAAACACTCCTGCTGCAATTTGTCGGGGATATGGCCCTCTACACGAGTCGCTACGCCGGTGCCAGGATCGTGCAGGCGCTCAAAGACCAGCTGGCCCATGCTCTGATTGGGTCTCAACCGTCTGATCGGCTGCATTTGGTGACGCACAGCTTTGGCACGATCATGCTCTTCGACCTTCTCTTTAGCTCGCGCTGGGACCCGCCCGATGTTCCAGGACATGCCGACATCATGCTGATCCGCGACGCGCTCTATGGCCTCGACCCCAACCCGGCGCATGGGCTGCGCACGGCTAGTGTCCACACTATGGGCTCACCGCTCGGTCTCTTCAGTCTCATAGACGTGGACAGCAGTGAGCAGAACCACCCATATGCCACCCACGATGTGACACCGCGCCTCCAGAAGCTGCTATTGAGTCTGGCACAGCAGCGAGAAGGCGGGCGACTCCCCTGGGTGAATTTTGCCCATCCAGGCGATCCCCTCGCATACCCGCTGGATCCTCTGCTATACAACATTGTCGATGGAGAGAAGCGCTACCTCGCTGTTCACGATCAGATCACGCCCCCCATGGCGTGGTTTGAGCAACTCCTGGGCCTGCTGAGACAGGGAGCAATTGCTCTACTGGATTTCTCTGTTGCCCATAGTAGCTACTGGCGGAACAAAGAGGTGGCAGCACTGATTGCCCACACCATCCGTGAGTCGGCTCAGGCTGCCGCAACTGGGAGTGGTTATTGAGGGCAATACAAACATCGCTGCAACGAAGTGCCATCTGAGGCTAACCTGTCATTGCTTTTACTCCTTTGCTGGTGTTAAACTTGAGAAGACAATAAGCTTGAGATATTCCTCCAATGAGCATGTGTAGGGC
>WNGD01004380.1_pt1 | contig 13933 bp, 8 predicted proteins | sample 5400671 | NCBI WGS metagenome assembly WNGD01 (sample SAMN13153369, study PRJNA577476) | soil metagenome | isolation source: 40 cm soil or saprolite under grassland replicate 2 | place: USA:California | collected 2016-06-15
GCAGACCATAATCAGCCGGGTAGTAGCTGAATACCGTCGGCGGATTAAATAGATTCTGCCCTAGGTCATTGGTGTAACTAAACGGCGTGCTTGCCAGTACGCCATCGCTGGTGGCGTTGAACGTCCGCAGCAAGCTCGTCATCAGCAGAACCGGTTCGCGCAGATGACCGTAGTTTGGATCGTTCTTCACATCGCCGCGAGCTTCGGGGTCAAGGAGGATGGCCTTTATCATTTCTTGCATTTGAGTCGGGTTGTGGCTATTGCTGCTAAAAGCAGCGGAACAGCGACCGACGTAAGCCGGACTCGGATTGCTGGTCACCAATTGATGAATCACTTGCGTGCAAACGTAGGGACCGGTATTTGAGTGATAGGCCAGGAGATCGATTGCTGCATTGAGCTCAGCGGCTTTGTAGGCCTGCTTCTGTGCAACGGTCGTGCAGGGCGGCGACACAACTGTGCACGCGCCAAAGTTCACGCCGAACAGTGTCTTCGGATTCAAGTCATACCTGTTCACATTGCCGTTCAAAGGCATCGGGTCGAGGTAGTTGGTGACCGGCGTGTCAACGCCATTGATGTTAGTGATCTTGTTCGGTCCCAGATCCCAGCCTGTGAATATCCGGGCCAGATTCGTAATCGTCGCCTGATCGTAGCTGGGAACACGGTTGCCTTGGCCGTCCAGCACGGGCGTTCCGTCTTGATTCAACGTGTCAACTCCAATGGAGAACAGTTGCATAATCTCTCGCGCATAGTTCTCATTCGGGTTGCCACCGTTAACGGAGTTTCCCCTCATATTGAGATACTCACCCATACCGGGATTAAGAGTGATGTCAAAAAGCAGTGTCCGGAAATTACCAAACGAATCCCGATCGATCGTCTGAAGATACGGTGCGTACCAGCTTGTTTCATTGTTGTTCAATGGCTGGCCTCCGACCACAATCATCTGGTGTATAGCGAATGATACGCGTTGTCTTAACTGATCCGGCTGACCCAATGCATTCGTGAAGAACTGCTTCTGAAGCGGATACAGCGTGTAGTTGTCGCGTATGCACGTTGCGTCACACGGACTCGGCTGATTGATAGGATAAAGTGGTGTAGCTGGATAATCAGACTGTACGCTCGGGAAAACTGGAGCCATATTGAACTGTTCATTCAAATACGCCTGAATTCCGATGCTGCGCAGATGAGCTAGATCCGAATCCGTTGGACCCCACGTTGCCTGCTCCAGGAATCTGATGCCGTCGGGACCAGCTGCTAGAGAAGGATCGCTGAATTGCGCCTGGTACTGCGCAATGGTCAATGGCGTAATTGGCGTGGGCGGTGTTTGTGGCGCAGGTGTTGGCACTGCCCCTTGATCATCAGCGGGCCCGCCGCCGACGTGACCGATGGCCACGCGCACGCGGTTCGTCGAAACACCGTGCAAATTCAAACGAACCAATACATCGCCGAGATCACCCATCGCATCGTTGAGCCGCACGACGATCATGTAGATGCCTCTGAAATCGGTTGTGTTGAGGCCGTCAAAGGCCTGCGGCACCTGTCCCACATACTCGACTGTGAGCGGATAGTGTGTATGCGCTGCGTCCTCTGCGTCTGCGCTCAACGCGTTGGCGCAGTTCGGACTTGGAGGAGAGCATGCCTCGCTGGCGAGCAGATCCAGATTCATCGCAAAAATCGCGACTCGCGTGCGGTTGTCATTGCTAAACTGAGTTGAGGCAGTCAGCGCAAACGGCTCCGGTTTCAACGTCACTGACTCGAGCGCGAGGGCGCGCGTCGACGCCGAATCGCTAATCAGCACGGGCGGATTGGTCACCGCGTGAGCAGCCGTCAAAGCGCCGAAGAAGACAATCAGAACAGGAAATTGCAAAGCTTTCAGGAAGTGCCTGAAGCAGCAACGAAGGCTATTGTTTGTCATAAGATGGGCTCTCCGTCACGTTAATAACTAAACCGCACGGTGAGATAAGTTCTCTTTGGAGGGGCCACCCGGCCTTAGAAACCCAGGTTGAACGAAACTATACCATGTTGACCGGCGTCCGGGTCAATAGTATAACCAACAATTTAGACGACCAGAGTGCAGGGAAAGCCTAAATAGTTGACGAGCTTTCGACGCCAACAATTTGGCCCAATAATAAGACAAGATCAACGCACATTTCGGCCCTAATCCGAGGTTCGCCCAAGCGATCTAACCGCCCGCAGCACGCTCGACGTGGCCACCAAACTCAAAGCGCATGGCCGAAAGTACTTTGGTGGCGAAGTCATCTTCGCCTCTGGAGGTAAAGCGCTGATACAGGGCTGCGCTGAGCACCGGTACTGGCGCTCCTTCTTCGATCGCGGCGGTAAGCGTCCAACGACCTTCGCCAGAGTCAGACACGCTGCCGGAGAAATTTGCCAGTTGAGGTTGCTTGAGCAAGGCGATCGCCGTCAGATCCAACAACCAGGAAGCAACCACACTGCCGCGACGCCAGACCTCTGTGATGTCCATTAGATTGAAGTCGTATTGGTAGTGGCCCGGATTTCTCAAAGGCGTCGTTTCTGCATCGACGCTCCGATCCTGCTTTCCCACATTGGCATGGCGCAGAATGTTCAAGCCTTCGGCATAAGCGGCCATCAAGCCGTACTCAATACCATTGTGAACCATCTTGACAAAGTGCCCTGCGCCCGAGGCGCCGCAGTGCAGATAGCCGTGCTCCGCAGTGCCGTTCACTTTTTCTCGTCCCGGCGTGCGGGGAATATCACCGCGACCCGGGGCGAGAGTTTTGAAGATGGGATCGAGACGGCGGACTATCTCCGTTTCGCCGCCGATCATCTGACAATAGCCGCGCTCCATTCCCCAGATGCCACCGCTCGTGCCGACGTCAACATAATGAATCCCCTTTGATTTGAGTTCTGCTGCTCGTCTGATGTCGTCAATGTAGTAAGAGTTTCCGCCGTCGATGATGATATCGTCCGACTGCAGACGCGCGCCGAGGTCGTTAAGCGTCCTATCAACCACAGCCGCAGGAACCATCAACCAGACGGCGCGAGCAGCGTCTAATTTCGCAACGAAATCATCCAGCGATGCTGCCCCGACTGCTCCTTCGCCCGCAAGAGAGTGCACGGCCTCAGCGTTTCGGTCGTAAACAACGCAAGCGTGCCCGCCGCGCATTAGCCTTCGCACCATGTTCGCGCCCATCCGGCCGAGACCAATCATTCCGATTTGCATGCTCTTGTGCTCCTTCTATGAAAGGGTTCGACAAACTTCAGTTTGCCGGTCACTGCAGGAGAATCTCGACCGTTAGGGCTCGTCTTTTGGCTAAGGAGTCCTTGCTTACGCGCGGGCTTCCGCCTCTGAAAACTCAGTAACGATCCTCGAGCGCCTTCACTTTCGCCAGTCGCCGCTTGTGTCTCTCTTCACCTGAAAACTCTGCGCCAATAAACGCGCGCACTAACTCGTGCGCCATCTCTGTTCCGATCACTCGGGCGCCCAGCACCAGCAGGTTCATATCGTCATGCTCGACTCCCTGATGAGCTGAATAGGTGTCATGACACAGACCCGCGCGAATTCCGGGCAGCTTGTTCGCCGCGACCGACGCGCCTACACCGCTGCCGCAGATCACGATGCCCCGATCACAGCGCCTGTCGAGGACTGCCAAGCCTACCGCTTCTGAATAATCGGGATAATCATCGCGGGTGTTGGCATTGTCGGCGCCAAGGTCAAGCACGCTGTGCCCCAACCCACGCAAGTAATCAGCGACATCCTGCTTGAGTTCATAACCCGCGTGGTCGGCGCCAATGGCGATTATCATGTCTGCCTCAGTACGGTTTCTTTTCAGAAGTGTGATTCTAACCCACCAGCGCCGACGACGTGAACCGGCGGCCAGGATTTTCCCGCAAAGGCGCAAAGCCGCAAAGAAAGAACACAACGAATAGCAAGGCGGTGCGGATTGAGTGCTCTGTTTCTGCGCTCTCTTTGCGGCTTTGCGCCTTTGCGGGAAAATGTTTTAGGTCTTACTCCGTGATCCCGGAAATGGCATCACTTTTCTCATTTTCCTACGCCGGCAGCAATTCCCCTTTCGTCTCTTTGCCAAACGGCAACAGCAACAACCCAAAAATAAACGCCAGCGACGTCAGCGCGACGGGAGTGCCTATCGTATGAAAGTGCGAGACACCCGCGCCCACAAGAAAGGTGATGCCTGCGCCGGCAAAGCGGCCCACCGAAGTTGAAAATGCGAACGCGCTGGCGCGGCACTCTGTTGGGTATTGTTCCGGCAGCCAGAGAGTGTACATCGCAAAATTAGCTCCGCCTATTCCGAGAAAGAACAAACAAATCATGAACCAGAACAACGCGCCTTCCTGTAAGTAGAACACATAGCCAAAGCCCAAAGAGATAAACACAAACATCAACGCAAAATAAATCGCCAGCGTCAGCCTGCGCCCAAACCTCTCCGCCAACATCGGCAGCACAATGCAGCCGATGATTGTCCCCACCGAAAGGAGCATCGTCCCGTAAGAAGCCAGCCTCGTACCTTGTACCGGATCCGAGCCCTGCCTGGCAGCCAGGTAAGTCACGGCTGCCGGAACGTAAACCGAGCCGGCCCACAAACCAGTAATCGAAACCAGAATATAAGTGGAGTTCAGCGCAGTGCGCCTGCGATATTCAGGCGAAAAGAGCGCAAAGAATGCGTGGCGCATGTTCCACTCCTGGGAGCGCAGGCATCCTGTCTGCTGCTGCTTCTGCTCCTCAGCGACCCGCGCACCGATCTCTCTCATTTTTTCTTGCCAACGCTTTGGCTCGTTCACGCCGTAGCGAATGAACGCCACGAGCAACGCCGGTATGCCTCCAACCGCGAACATTGCCCGCCAACCGTAGTGCGCGCCAATCGTGTAGTTGGCAATAGCTGCCAGAAAGATGCCGAAGTAATAACCCGTGTGCATCAACCCGGCGCCCATCTTTCTTCGCTCTTCCGGCCATTCCTCGGCGACGAAGGTGCCGCCCATCGACCACTCGCCGCCAATGCCTACGCCGGCCAACAACCTGAAGGCTGCCAGTTGCCAGACACTGGTAGCAACTGCGCCAAGAAATGTGAACGTCGAGTAGCAAATGATTGTGAGCATGAGCGTGCGAACGCGCCCGAACCGATCAGCGATCGGTCCCCAGACGAGTGACAATCCCCAACCAACCAAAAACAACGCGAAGAGCAGACCACCATAGAAACCTGTATTCGCCGCATCGCCTGAGATTCCTGATCGCGGCAGCAAGTCGTGCAGCGCCGGTACCATCACAAGCGCATAGATAAACGAGTCCATACCATCCAACGCCCACCCGCCCCACGCCGCTCCAAAGCCCCATACCTGGTTCTTCGTCAGACGCTTTCGGCGTCCGGAAATCTGAGCATCCGTGATCGACATTCAGATCCTTCCGCTAGTTGTCAGACTGTTGTTAGGCAAGGTGTCAAAGGTAAAAGTCCAGGCAGTAGCGAGGGTCTAGTATCAGAGCGTGGCGGTGAAATCTCCGCGGAACCTCAACAGAACAGATTCTATTTGTCGTCCGTTTTCCCGCTCAATTCTGCGGACGCTGCCAGTAGGAGCCGTTAGCATAGTCAATTCTGTTTATTACTATCTGTTCTCTGAACTCGTGGTTCGCCTTGCCGGAAGCTAACGTGCTGGCGTCTACTACTTTGACCGGTTGAGAGAGCGAAAATCTTATGACCTCTTTGGTCTTGCCAGGCTTGATTCTTTCCAGTACGCGACTTCTGAAATGATGACGCTCGATCTCTTGCCCTCCGGGATCACTGAAGATGTAATCCCAGGAAATAGCTTTGATCGTTTTCGTTCCGGTGTTTTCGATTGTGAGTTTGTATTGAAATCCACTTGTGCCGGTAAGAGCTCGCCTGCGGTCCCACTGCGGCATCGTAACCGAGGCGCCTTGACGTTGCTGGTTGACTGCACCCGCGATTTGAACGCGCGCCTGGTCAGCAGCGTCGATGGGATTACGATAAGTATCCTTGTCCCAGTTAGGCCAGTTTACATGAGGGTTCCAGCTAAACTTGCGAACAACTACACCCGGTGGATTCTCGGCATCTTTGTTTTGTGGAGCGTTCTGTGGAGCAGGAAAAGCGTTTGCCAGCGTCATCGTGGCAAGTATGAGAAGTGTTAGCTTCATCGCATCACCTCAACGTCCGAATTCCTTGTGAGTCCTTCGCCTATAATCTAACACAAGGCCGTTAGAACACCGAAGTGAAACTGAGTCTACTTCCGATAACGCTTCAAATCGACTGTGGAAGTTGTCTGCATTAATGGTTGGCACAATGGAGGGGTTTACAAGGCCGGTCAGCGCCACAACTAAAAGTAGGTAATTCGGCTTAGTAGACAAACCAACCGCAACGCGGTTGACAAACGAAGCCTTCGGTTTCCAAACTGCCTACTCTCAATTGGCGCACTACAAGCCGGCCGATCTTGGACTTTTGAGCCAACTCGATTACAGTATGGCTCTGCCAACCAACGTTCTATCAAAAGGAGAATCAATCCGATGAAGAAAGCCAGTCTTCAGCTCTCAGTTTTCGGTTTCCAGCGAAAGCTTCTCGCCCTCTCAATAATCGCCTTTGCCTTGTCGATGCTGTCGCTCTTGCCGTTTCTTCCGACAGCCGGTGCGCAGGGCGGTGATGGCGCTGCGAGGCTCGCGTACCCGGAAACGAAAAGGACAGACCACACCGATACCTACTTTGGGGTGACCGTCGCCGATCCGTATCGCTGGCTCGAGGATGACAATTCGCCCGAGGTCGCGCATTGGGTTGAAGAGGAAAATAAGGTCACCTTCGCCTACCTCGAGAAGATTCCCTATCGCCAGCAGATCAAGGAGCGCCTGGCGAAGCTTTACAACTATCCCCGGTACACTGCTCCTTCGCGCCGCGGCGACTGGTTTTTCTTCACGAAGAACGACGGCTTGCAGAACCAAAGCGTGCATTACATTCAAAAAGGATTAGATGGCACGCCGGAAGTTCTGCTTGACCCCAACAAGTTTTCCGCGGATGGCACGTCGCGATTGGGAGCTTTCTCCCTCTCGAAAGAAGGCAAATATGTGGCCTATGGTATTTCGCAGGGTGGCTCTGACTGGAACGACGTTTATGTGATGGAGGTCGCGGCGAAAAAAACATTGCCCGACCACCTCCAGTGGATCAAAGCGTCGGGCCTGTCGTGGCAAGGCGACGGTTTCTACTATAGCCGCTACCCCACGCCGGAAAAAAGCAAGGAGCTGACGACCAAGAATGAATTTCAGGCGGTCTATTTCCACAGGGTGGGCACGCCTCAGTCAGATGACCAGTTGGTCTATGAAGACAAAGAACACCCGCAGCGGTTTCATAATGTAGGCACTACGGAAGACCAACACTTCGCAATCTTAAACGTCTCGGAACGCGGCAAAGGCAAGAAGGGGAACGCGCTCTTCTTCCGTGATCTTACCAGGAACGAGAAAGACTTCACCCCGATCGTCGCTGAGATTGGTGACGACAGCTACAGAATTGTCGACGACATTGGCGGCCGGTTCTTGATCGAGACCAACCACAGCGCGCCGAACGGGAGAGTTGTTCTCTACGACCCCGCCGACAAGTCGTGGAAAGATGTGTTGCCGGAAAAGCCCGAACCTCTCGAGGGAGTGAATTCAGCGGGCGGAAAACTGTTTGCCACTTACCTGAAGGATGTCAGCACGCACGCCTATGTTTACAGTCTCGAAGGCAGACTAGAGAACGAAATCAAGCTACCGGGACTGGGCGCAGCTGGCGGGTTCGGCGGCAGAAGCGATGACAAATTTGTCTTCTATAGTTTCACGTCGTTCAACTTTCCACCAACGATCTACAAGTATGACATCGCCGCGAAACGATCGACGGTCTTTCGTACCGTTGATATTCCCGGCTTCAACCCGACGGACTACGACACCAAACAGGTCTTCTACAAAAGCAAAGACGGCACGCGCGTGCCGATGTTTCTGGTGCACAGGAAAGGTCTGAAGCTGGACGGGAATAACCCGACGGTGCTCTACGGGTACGGCGGCTTTAACATCACCACGTCACCGTCTTTTAACTCTCTTCGACTGGCCTTGCTCGAGCAGGGATTCATTTACGCGTCGGCGAACATGCGCGGCGGTGGCGAGTACGGCGAGAAGTGGCACGAGGCCGGCACCAAATTGAAAAAGCAGAACGTCTTTGACGACTTCATCGCGGCCGCCGAGTATCTGATCGCGAACAAGTACACTTCGCCGGGCCGGCTGGCCATCCAGGGCGGCTCCAATGGCGGCTTGCTGGTGGGCGCGGTCTCAAACCAGCGTCCAGAGTTGTTCAAGGTGGCGATCGAGCAGGCAGGCGTGATGGACATGCTCCGGTTTCACAAGTTCACCATCGGCTGGAACTGGATCGCCGACTACGGATCGAGCGACAACGAAGCTGAGTTTAAGGCGCTCTATGCCTACTCGCCGATACATAACGTCAAAGCTGGAGTGAAGTATCCGGCCACCCTGATCACGACGGCGGACCATGATGATCGAGTCGTTCCCGCGCACAACTTCAAATATGCCGCCGTTCTGCAAGCGGCGCAGGCGGGTGATGCGCCAATCCTGATTCGCATTGACACCAGGTCAGGTCACGGCGCGAGCAGCACCACGAAATCAATCGAGCAGACGACGGATCTTTACGCGTTTCTTTTTCAAAATCTCGGAGTAACGCCAAAGAACTGACGCGCAGTGAGACTAAGAGACAAGGTTGCGGTTGTAACCGGCGCAAAATCAGGAATCGGCTTTGCGACAGCGCTTCGTTTTTGCGCTGAAGGGGCCAAAGTAATCGCAGCCGACCTAAGAGATGCGCGGCAAGAGATCGATTCCATAGCTGTCAACGGCGGGCACGCAGTTTTTGTGCAAACGGATGTCAGTAGTGAGAGTGCAGCTTACGAATTAATCGGACAGACCGTGGCCAAATACGGCCGTATCGACGTGTTGGTAAACAACGCAGGAATAGAACTAGCCAAAAAAGTAACGGACACTACCGAAGAAGAATGGGATCGCCTGATGGGCGTGAACCTAAAAGGCGTTTTCTTGTGTTCGAAGGCGGCCGTGATTGAGATGCGACAAACAGGTGGCGGCGTAATAGTGAATATCGCTTCAGAGTTAGGTCTGGTGGGAGGATCCGAGATTGCCGCCTACTGTGCTTCGAAAGGAGGCGTCATCCAATTGACCAAAGCGATGGCGATAGATCATGCCGCTGATAATATTCGGATAAACTGCGTCTGCCCAGGCCCGATCAATACGCCGCTACTGGACCGAATCATTGCCGGCTCCGCGGAGCCTGAGAAGGAAAAGCAAATCACAGAAAAGAAGACTTTGATGAAGCGCCTTGGTGAGCCCGCGGAAATTGCGAACGTCATTCTCTTTCTGGCCTCGGATGAATCTTCATACATGACAGGCTCTTCGGTCGTCGCCGACGGCGGGCTGACCGCACAGTGAGCGGGACTCTTAATCGACGAGACAACTTACGCTAGCAGGTGAGGGCCCTCACCGGCGGGCACATTCCGCCGGCGCGCTTCGTCGCCACGCTCTCGCAGCAATCTTCAGATTTGCGTCCGGCTTACTTGGGAATGATCGAGACTGAGGTCACAGTCTCAGGTCGCTCGCTGTTGGATTCCGATTCTGAATAATAGCCTTTGTAGTGATGATAGTAGTAGTACTTCTGCGAGTGCATATCGATCTTGTTCAGCACCACTCCGATAACCTTCGCCCCAATTTCCCCAAGCATCTGACGCGTCCGCCGCACCACTTGGCGCGAAGTCTTGCCGGCATGAACCACGAGCAAAACACCATCAACCAACGATGAGATCAGCACCCCGTCAGTAAAGGAAGCGATTGGTGGCGAGTCAATAACCGTGTACTTGAATTCAGAAGCGGTCAACGCGAGCAAGCGCCGCATCTGATCCGAGCCAACCAATTCGGCGGGGTTCGGTGGGATCGCGCCGGAATTCAGCAGATAGATATTGCTGTCTTTGTATTGGTTGATCATCGAGAAGATTTCGGCGTCGGTAATCTCACTGGACAGAATCGAGCTCAGGCCCTGTTTGTTCTCGATCCCAAAAACCAGATGCAGCCGTGGCCGGCGCATGTCCGCATCAATGACCAGCACTTTCGCTCCAGTCTGAGACAGCACCGTTGCGACGTTCGCTACGGTCGTTGTCTTGCCCTCCGCGGGGACGCTCGATGTCACCAGTAGGGTCCGCGGCGCTCGTCCAGCGGTGGATAGCAGCACCGACGTTCGCAGGTGCCGGTAAGCTTCCGCCTGCAGGGAAGGAATGTCGGAATCCAGCAATAGCTCAGGCGTTGGGCCGTGTCCATTACCCTTCAGCAGCGCCCTTGGTAGCGGGAGGAAGCGCCGACCAGTCGCTCTGCCGGCCAAAGGAATGAGCGCGATGGCGGGAAGGCGTAACTGTCTTTCCACATCGCCCGCGGAGTTTACCGTATCATCCAGGTACTCGAGGAAAAGGGCCAGCGCCACACCGAATGCGATTGCCACCACGAGCGCGATAAATACGGCCTGCGAGCGGCGCGGCCCGACGGGTCCGGCAGGAACTGAAGCATAGTCGACGACATGAATGTTATTAGGCGTCCCGGCCATGGTCACGTCGTTTTCTTTGGCGCGTTGCATCAGTCCATCGAGCAGATTCTTGTTGGTCTCGATCTCCTGCTTGAGAATGTGGTAGTTGATGGCCGCTAGATTCTGCGTTGCGGTCTCAGCGCGCTGTTTATTGAACGCCTCGCGTAACGCGTTCTCGCGATCCAACGCCTTGCGGTAATTCGTCTGCAGGTTGGTCGTAGTGAGTGAGACGGCTTGGCGCCGCGTCGCGGCTAATTGTTTTTCGAGAGTTGCGGTTTGCTCCGTGACGTCGTTCACTTCGGGTGACTCTTCCGTGTCCGTCACCAGTAACTGGGCCCGTTTCTGCCTGAGTTCAGCCAGCTTACTCTTGAACTCCGCGATCTGCTTGTCGCTGGTTTCGGCGGCGGCTTCGGCCGCGCCGGGCGCCAGACTGGTGCGATAAGCCGCTTCCGCCAGCTCGCGATCGTTCTCCGCCTCGAGCAGTTGACGATTCAATCCGGCCAGGCGCTCGACCACCGTGTTCTGGTTGGCATCCAGCGAAAGAATCTCGTGGCTCCGCGCGTAATTTACAAGTTGCTCTTCGCCGGAGCGAATCTGCGCCTGCAGCTCGGCGATGCGCTTCTGCAGATAAGTCCCCGCAATGGTATTCGTCTTGGTCTTTACTTCGAGATTCCGGAGTCCAAAAGCGTCGGCCGTGGCATTACACACTTTGGCGCTGACCTGCGGATCCGAATGAGTGCAGCGAATGTCGATCAGGCGCGTCTTCTTCACCTGGTCTACTTCGATCATCCCCTGAAGCATGCCGACATAAGGAGCCAGCCGGTTGACTTCGTCCGCATCGGCACTGGTCGCACTCTTCGTGAGTGCTAACTGCTCGCCGGCGCCGGAATCGATCGATCCCTTCGCGGTTGTCCTGGTTTGCTTACCGGCGAAGCCAAACATGCGCTGGAGATTCTGCCACGTCGAGCGATTCTCGGTGGCCGCGTTTAGAAAGTTACGATTGTGTTCCAGGTCGAGTGTTTTCGCGACGCGGCGCAGCAAAGTTGGACTGGAAAGAAACTGGACCTGAGTATTGAAATAGTCAGGGTCCATGAAGTTGTTATCGACCAGAACCGTGTTGCCGCGAGAAGCACCCAACGCCGGACTGTAACTTTCCACATCGACCTGTACCCGGGCTTTCGCCTGGTAATAATCAGGCAGCCGGGCCTCGCGGATCATGCTTATAGCGCCAATGATCGCCGCAATGCCGATGATCAGCCACAGACGCTTGCGGATAATGCGCCAGTAGTCTCGGAGGTGCGCTTCGCCCTCGGGTGAAGCGTCCTCACCATAGCCGACGATTGGCGGCGTGGCGTAACCGTTACCGTTAGCGTGCGCGCCGTTTGTCTGCTCGAGGCTCTGATTTTTTAGCAGAACTGTTGGTTCGTTCATAACTAAGATTCTTATCGGTCAATGCGCCCGGGCACATCTGGGCCGTCAAAGGTTTTTCATGTTTAGCGCCGGGCCGACGGACAACCCCTGGTCCGCAGGCTGTGATCCTGTTAATAATAAGAACAACCGAAAAACAAGAACTCTCAATGCGAGTGTCATGTAGCAGGGCATTCCCGCTCCGGTGCTATGCGGTTTCAGAGGTCGAACCCGGCCTGGAGAACACCGAACGTTGATCTTCACCGTAATCGCATCGCCGGATCGCCGAGCAGAATCCACGTGCGGCGCACGTCGTTGTCGCCGATGCTCGCCTTGGCGTTCCGAATAGCATCCCCGATGCGCGTTGATGTTCCGCCGAATACCTGCTGGTAAAACGATGTGCTCATAGCGAACTGGGGCTGTGGATTAGTAAAGCCCGACGACGCCCAGACGGCCGCGGCGCCGCCATTCTGGGCCTTCATTAGCGCTTCGCCGAGGCTGTCGATGTAAGCGTCGCCCGCGTAGCCATTCAAACAGGTCATAATCACAAACACCGACAGCCGGCTGTTATTACTCAGCGTCGCCGCGTTTGTATCGTTAAGCACGCCGGCCCCGGTCCACACATCCACCGAGCCGTGGCCGTAGTAGTTCACCAGCATTGGTCCAGCGTTGATCGCGTCGATGATCTGACTGCTCATTGCATCATCGGCATTGACCTGCGCCCGATCGATGGTCTGCACCGGCAAGATGGGCGACAACTGTGTCTTCGTCTGGCTGTTCTGCTCTTCAAAGCCACGGTCAGAAACCAGCAGCGCGCCTCGTGGTGGTCCACCCGCCTGCTGCGCCACTTCGTACGCATTAATCTTCGAAACCATCAGCCCTATTTCTGCGCTGGTGCGACCGGGCAGACGACCGACCGCCATCGCCGCCAACCCATCGCTACTGAAATCAGCCAGCCAATCGTCAGACATCGTCTCCATCAACGACGTGTCGATCAACTTCGTCGGCACAAAATCGTTGTCGCCTTGATCCAGATAGTTGCGCTGATCCCAACTGCTGTCGCCCGCCAGCAGGACGTATTGCGGTGTCGTCTGCCAGTGGCTGGTCGTCCACGCCAGGAAATCTCGGACCGCGTAAGGCGTGTGCGTGCCATAGCTGAACTCGTCAAAGATGTCTTCGACATCCACCACTGCGACGTTCAAACCCTGGCTCCGTCGTTGCTGGGCCAGCGGCTCTACTGCCTGGCGGAAATCCTTATGCGTGATGATCACCAGGTCGGCTGAGTGGACGCCGGAGTTCCAGTCCGAAGGCAGGTTCGCTGTCACCGTCGCCGGATGATTCACCAACTCATCGGTAAAGGCCACCAGTGTCCGCACGCTCGCGCTCCTGGTTTGCAGCTTCGCGGCATAACCCGTTCCGGCCGGACCGATGCTTACTGGCACTTCGATTACTGCGTTCGGATCGGTGATATCGACCACGCGAATGTTCGCATTGGTAAACCCATCCACGCGCGCGGCCTGACCGCCGGGCACGCTGAACGTCAGTGCGTTATTGTCTGCCGTGTACGAATGCGCGTACGTCACCCGCACCCAGTCGACAAAGCTCACGTCCTGCTGACCATTCGTCGCTACGAATGTCAGCGTGTTGTCGCCATCGTGCAATTGCGTCCGGTCAAGCGAGAAGCTAGCCGTGTGATTGCTCACCGCGCTAAAGTTGATCGTGCCCAGATTGGCGCCGTTCAATTGCACCTGCACGGCGTGATCGAGCTTAGTCGCGCCCTGCAAGGCAATCTCGAGTTGCGGTTGACCGCCGGTCTGGTCAAAGCCCTTGACGGCGATCGCCTCCGAAACCGGATCAGTCATGATCAAAGCGCCGAAAATGTTTTCCGCCTCGCCATTGAGCAGACTCGGGAAGTAGATCAGCTT
>WNGD01004381.1_pt1 | contig 13932 bp, 11 predicted proteins | sample 5400671 | NCBI WGS metagenome assembly WNGD01 (sample SAMN13153369, study PRJNA577476) | soil metagenome | isolation source: 40 cm soil or saprolite under grassland replicate 2 | place: USA:California | collected 2016-06-15
GCGAGGAGACGGTGATCGTCTGGCTCGACACCGACAGGGTGCCGCCGCTGACCGTGGTGTAGCCCGCGTTCGAGCCGGTCGTCGACGGTGGGCTCCAGCCGCTCGGGACAACCAGCGTGACCGAGCCGCTCGAAATGCCACCCGTCGGCGCCGTGTACGTGAAGGTGATCGTACGCCCGGTCTGGCTCGCCGAGACGTTGCTCGTCCCCGCGGACATCGTGCCGGCGCCATCGGCGGCGTAGACCGTGATGCTCGGGGAGGAGGCGATGTTCGCGAGCGACCCGCCGGACGTCGACTTCTCCTGCACCTGCCAGGTCTGCGCGCCGGTGCTCGACGTCGCGGTCGCGCCGGGGCCGCCACTCGCGGTCGAGCCGTACGTGATCGTGAAGGTGTTTCCGGCGGCGAGCGTCAGCGAGGAGACGGTGATCGTCTGGCTCGACACCGAGAGAGTGCCGGAGCTTGAGGTCGTGTAGCCGGCGTTCGACCCGGTCGTGGACGGTGCGCTCCAGCCGCTCGGGACGACGAGCGTGACGCTTCCGCTCGAGATTCCGCCCGTCGGAGCGGTGTACGTGAACGTGATCGTGCGTCCGGTCTGGCTCGCCGAGACGGCGCTCGTGCCGGTCGTCAGCGTGCCGGCGCCGTCGGCGGCGTAGACCGTGACGCTCGGAGACGACCCCAGGTTCGCGAGCGACCCGCCGGAGGTGGACTTCTCCTGCGCCTGCCAGGTCTGCGCGCCCGTAGTGGACGTGACCGTCGCTCCGGGCCCGCCGCCACTCGTGTCCCCGAACGTAATCGTCAGCGTGCCGCCGGCGGCGAGAGTGACGCTCGAGACCGTGATCGTCTGGCTCGAGACCGAAACGGTCCCAGTGCTCGCGGTCGTGTAGCCACCGTTCGACGGAGTCGTCGACGGTGCCGTCCAGCCGCTTGGCACGAGGAGCGTGACGCTGCCGTTCGACATGCCGCCGGTTGCGGCGGTGTACGTAAACGTCATCGTCTTGGTCTGGCCGGCCGAGACGGCGCCCGTACCGCTGGTCAGCGTCCCGGAACCGTCGCCGGCGTAGACGGTGATGCTGGGCGAGGACGCGAGGTTCGTCAGCGTGCCAGTGCTGCGTGACTTCTCCTGCACCTGCCAGGTCTGCGCGCCCGTCGTCGCGGTTGCAGTCGCGCCGGGGCCGCCCCCGGCCGTCGAGCCGTACGTGATCGTGAACGTCGCGCCCCCTGCGACGGTCAGCGAGGAAACAGTGATCGTCTGGGCGGACACCGTCAAGGTGCCGGCGCTGGAGGTCGAGTAGCCGGCGTTCGCAGCGGTCGTCGACGGAGAACTCCAGCCGGCTGGGACGACGAGCGTCACCGAGCCGTTCTTCATCCCGCCCGTTGCTGCGGTGTACGTGAACGTGATCGTCCGGCCGGTCTGAGACGCCGACACGTTGCTGATCGAACTGGTCATCGTCCCGGACCCGTCAGCCGCCAGTGCGGGCATCAGGGTGACAAGGTGTGCGATCCAGTTCGCGGCGGCGCCCACGGTTGCCGTCTTGGCGCCTGTGGCACCGGGGCTCGCCTGCGTGGCGTCTGCACCGGTCTGCCTCGCTCGGCTCGCTGGGCCGCTCGTGGAGAGCTGGGTGTACTCCTGCACGACGGTCTGGCTCGCATCCTGAGTCAGCGTCACGTTGCCCTCGGCGCCGTAGAGGGCGATGACCATGTCGCCGTTCTGGGTCGTCGTCACACCTGTGGCGCTCGCCGAGGCCGTGTTGCCCGAGTTGTCGGTCGGCGTGACGTCGAACGGGCTTGTTGCATCGACTCCCGAGTAGGCGAGGATCGCGCCGGCGGCGTCGGCCTTGTTCGTCCAGGACCAGCTGTAGGTCGTCGTGGCGATGTCCGCTGCGGTGGCGAAGCGGTAGTAGAGGGCCTGTTCGATCCCCGTGCCCTGCGTCCGGAGGTTCCCGATCTGCGTCCAGCCGGCCGGCGCCGTGAGAGCGTCGTTGTTGCGCACCGTGATCTGGGCGATCATCAGATCGCCGGTGCTCACCGAACCGGGTCGGAGCATCGGGCTCCCAGTGAAGTCCGACTTGTTCGAGATGTTGTGCACCGAGCAGCCGGCGAAGTCGCCGATGCCGGGACCGCACGCACCGACGAGCGCGACGGGGTCGATCACGTAGGGAGTAGGCAGGTGCGCGTCGTCGAGGCGCAGTTCGAGCGTGTGACGGCCTAGTGACCAGTGCAGGCCGGCCGGCGTGATGTTGTGACCGTCGCGATCGAGGACTGCGACGGGGAGGATGCTCAGAGGCGAGTCGGCGAAGCGCACCGAACCGTCGCCGGCGATGCGAGCGTGCAGGTCACTACCGAGCTCCCAGCGCCAGACCTTCGATCCCTGTCTCCGGTCGACTAGCAGCGACTGCTCGACGCGGTTGACGCCGAAGGCGATCGTCTCGCGGCCGAACGCCGTCTTGCGGCTGACGCCGTTCGCGTACTGACGCCAGGCTGCGTCGCCCGCGAAACGGAGCGACAGCATGTCGCGGCCGGAGCTGACCTTCAGTCCGCCGTGACGGATCTCGAGCTTCCCGCCCAGGGCGGGATGGATGCGCGCCGGCGTCCTGACGAGGGACGCCGAGCTCAGCGGCGAGCCCAGCTCCCTCGTCAGGTAGGCCGATGCGTCGTGTGCCTTCGCGCCGCGGAGAGTGGCGAGCTCGGAGACGGCGAAGAAGGCGGTGAGAAGGAGCGCGGCGGAGACCGCGAGGAGAGTCGGCGAGCGGAACCAGCGCACGGCCTTGCTCCCGGCTTTCGCCGAGCGTGAACCAGGCCGCAGGTCCGGGAAGCTCGCCATTGTGATCTCCATCCACACGCGTAGGGGCGTGTGGCTCCAGTGCTCGGAATCGGCGTCGAAACACAGATTTCTGAGCGTTTGACGCCTCGAAAGGTGTAAAACCTGTCGTGAATCACCCCTCCGGGGTACACCTGCTTCGTCGCGGCCTACGAGTCGTCGTGCAGAGCGAGCGCCGCAGCCGACCATCAGGTTTTGGTTGAGGGTTAGATCGCAGTCAGCAGAGCCGCGGCGACCCCGTCGGACCCAGGCCCGCTCGCCAGGACGCTCGCCGTGCCGAAGACGCCCGCCGCGATCTCGTTCGAGCCCGAGGACCAGCAGCGGTCGAGCGGCGGGCAGGTGCGCGCGGCCGCGCCGGGGAAGGCGGCGGCGACGTACTGGGGCACGGCAGCTTGCCATTCGAGCGCGTCCTCGGGCGAGTCCCAGCGGAGCACGATCGCCGCGACGCGCCCCTCGCCCGACCCATAGAGCGCGAGCCGGCCGCCGCCCCAGCCGCCGGCGACGATTGCCGGTCCTGTGACGTGGAACGCCTGCAACAGGTCACGCACGTCGAGTTCGCCGAACGTCTCCGAGGACTGCAACGTCGCAGTCGCGGCGTGGGCGGGCAAGTGCACGGGCAACGCGCGTTCGCCCTCGAGGAACTTATCGATGTGCAGCAGCTGCTCAGTCGTCTGAGGGAACGTTCTCAGCGCGCTCGCAACCGCTGCGTTTCCTCCGAGGTAGCGGAGCTCGGACGCGAACGCCCGGCCGGGGCGCACCGACCCTTCCAGCTGCGAGAAGCGGTCGAGTGGAGTCCCGTGCAGAGAGCCGGCGTGGAGCCCGGACGCGAGCGCCGCCGTTCCGTCGACGATGCCGCGTGCCGCGAGCCAACGATCATGATCGCGCGTCCGAAGGCCGACGAGCCGGTGCAACCCGTAGTTTTGGTCGACGAGCGCGCGCACCACTTCGTTGATGACCGCGGTGCGGGGTGCGGCCGGCTTGCGCTGCAGGAAGAGCCGGCGCGCCGACACGTCGTACCAGGCCCGCGGCGACGGTGTGCTCACGCTCCGCGTCGTCAGACCGAGCAACGCGTAGGCGCTCGCGTCGGCGCGACGGAGCGAGGACGGATAGTCACGGCCCCACGCGCGCGCGAGCACCGTGCTGTATCGGGATGCGGGCACGGTGGCCGTCTGCACCGGCCGCCGCACCGGCAGCCCGGACAGTCGCGAGGCCGTCCGGACCAGACCTGCGGGAGCCGGCGAGGCGGACGCCCCGGCGGGCAGAGCGACCAGGCCACAAATGACAACTGCAACAAGCGTGCGCACGAAGCCACTATCGGCACGGAAGCCGGACGGCAGGAGGCCGAAACCCGCCCGTAGAATCGGCGTGGGATGGCCACGACAGAGGACCCGCGCGCCCGCGCCGACGGGACGGCGGAGTGGAAGCGCGAGCTCTACGACGCGAAGCCGGAGCGCGAGGGCGAGCTCTTCACGACCATCTCGGGGCTCGAGAACGAGCCGCTCTACACGCCGGACAACGTCCAGGTCGACTACGACCGCGACCTCGGCTACCCCGGGGTCTATCCGTTCACACGCGGCGTCTATCCCTCGATGTACCGCGGCAAGCTCTGGACGATGCGGCAGTTCGCCGGCTTCGGCACGGCCGAGGAGACGAACGCACGCTTCCGGTACCTGCTCGACCACGGCCAGACGGGTCTGTCGACCGCCTTCGACATGCCGACGTTGATGGGCTACGACTCGGATCACGTCCGCTCGCTCGGCGAGGTCGGGCGCGAGGGCGTCGCGATCGACTCGCTCGACGACATGGAGACGCTCTTCGCCGGCATCCCGCTGGACGGGGTGTCGACGTCGATGACGATCAACTCGCCGGCGGCGATGCTGCTCGCCTTCTACCTCTGCGTCGGCGAGCAGCAGGGCGTCCCGCGCGCGCAGCTACGCGGGACGATCCAGACCGACATCCTCAAGGAGTACATCGCGCAGAAGGAATGGATCTTCCCGCCCGAGCCGTCGATGCGGCTGGTGATCGACATGATCGAGTTCTGCGCGGCGGAGATGCCGCTGTGGCATCCGATCTCGATCTCCGGCTACCACATCCGCGAAGCGGGGTCGACGGCGGCTCAGGAGCTTGCGTTCACCCTCGCCGACGGCTTCGCCTACGTCGACGCCGCGGTCGAGCGGGGCCTCGACGTCGACGACTTTGCGCCGCGGCTGTCGTTCTTCTTCAACGCGCATCTGGACTTCTTCGAGGAGATCGCGAAGTACCGCGCGGCGCGCCGGATCTGGGCCCACGAGCTGCGCGAGCGCTACGGCGCCCGCAATCCACGCTCCTGGCTGATGCGCTTCCACACGCAGACCGCCGGCGTATCGCTGACGGCGCAGCAGCCCGAGGTGAACATCATCCGCACCGCGCTCGAGGCGCTCGCCGCCGTGCTCGGCGGCACGCAGTCGCTGCACACGAACTCGTTCGACGAGGCGCTCGCGCTCCCGACCGAGAACGCCGTGCGCCTGGCGCTCCGGACGCAGCAGGTGATCGCGCACGAGACGGGCGTCGTGAACACGATCGACCCACTCGGCGGCTCGTACCACGTCGAGGAGCTCACGAACCGTCTCGAGGCGGAGGCGTACGACTACTTCGACCGCATCCGCAAGCTCGGCGGCGTTGTTGCCGCGATCAAGGAGAATTTCTTCCAGCGTGAGATCGCCGACGCGTCGTTCCGCTACCAGCACGAGGTCGAGCAGCGGCAGCGGATCGTCGTCGGCGTCAACCGCTACCGGCATGAAGACGAGGAGCCGCTGGAGCTTCTCCGCATCGACCCGGCGCTCGAGCAGAAGCAGATCGGGCGGGTGCAGACGCTGCGTGCTCGCCGCGATTCCACCGCTGTAGAGTCGGCGCTGGCACGACTGAAGGAGGATGCGGCCCATGACGACCGGAACCTGATGCATCCGATCGTCGAGGCTTCCAACGTCTACGTGACGATGGGGGAAATGTGCGACGCGCTTCGTGCGGTCTGGGGAGTCTGGCGGGAAACACCGGTCTTCTAGCGCTGATAGGGCTCCTGTTTTGCGCAGCCGCGAGCGCGACGGCGACGTCTGGACCCGCGCTCTTTCGCCTTACGATCTCTGGCACTGCGACGGCAAGCTGGGATCACACGACTGCGCCCGTGGCGGCCGGCGGTTGCGAGACGTCCGTGCGCTCGGAAGGCCTTCGGACTGCCCGGTTCCGGTCGAGCCGGGCGACCCTGGTCAGGGTCGTCGCGGGCCGCGTGCTAACCGTCGAGGCGCGCGGGGTCGCGGGCACCGTTCGGCTCAGCGGGCCGAACACGCTCAATCGCGTGTGCGGGCCGACGGGGACGCATACGCCGCAGCCCTGTGACGTGACGACGCGGACGTTCAGCGACGCACGCACGACGCTTCTGAGCATGAAGAAGGGATCGATCTCGCTTCGACCGCTGCGTCTCCGGCTGCGTCGGATCGAGTGCCCACAGGAGCCCGACGAGGTGGTCGCTGCTCCGCTCGGGCCCGTGCCTGGTCCGAAGCGCATTTCCGTCGCCGCGCTCCTCAACAGCCGCATCACGCGTTTCACGGTCAGGGTGTCCGCTTCTCGCCACACGGCCTACGGGCCGCGCGAGGCTGGGGTGCTCGATCAGCGCTCTGCCTGGACGCTCACGTTCCAGCGCATCCGGCCGTAGACTCGGCAGTGATGGCGCGGAAGATCAGGGTCGTGATCGCCAAGCCAGGCCTCGACGGTCACGATCGCGGTGCGAAGATCATCGCGCGCGCGCTTCGCGACGCCGGCATGGAGGTCATCTATACGGGGCTGCACCAGACACCGGAGCAGATCGTCGAGACGGCGATCCAGGAGGACGCGGACGCCGTCGGCATCTCGATCCTGTCCGGGGCGCACATGACGCTCGTGCCGCGCATCCTCGAGGGGTTGAAGGAGAACGGCGCCGACGACGTGCTCGTCGTCGTCGGCGGGACGATCCCGCGTGAGGACTCCGACGAGCTGAAGCAGCTGGGCGTGGCCGAGATCTTCGGGCCCGGGGCCGCCACGAGCGAGATCGTCGAGTTCCTGCAGGGAAAGGTTCCCGTCAGTTGATCCGCGTCGACCGCGAGGGTGCGGTCGCGATCGTCACCGTCGACCGCCAGGAAGCGATGAACGCGCTCGACGTCGGGACGCTGACGGAGCTGCGCGATGGCCTGCGCGAGCTGCGGGACGACGATGCGGCCCGCGTCGTCGTCCTCACCGGTGCCGGCGCGAAGGCGTTCGTCGCCGGCGCCGATATCAAATACATGAGTGGTCTCGGGGTCGAGCAGGCGAAAGCCTGGGGCGCACTCGGTCATGAGGCGGGGCGGCTGCTCGAGACGATGCCGAAGCCCACGATCGCCGCAGTGAACGGGTTCGCTCTCGGCGGCGGCTGTGAGCTCGCGCTCGCCTGCGACATCCGGTACGCCTCGACGAACGCGAAGCTCGGCCAGCCGGAGGTCAACCTCGGGATCATCCCCGGCTGGGGCGGCACGCAGCGGCTCGCACGTGTGTGCGGGTTGGGGGTCGCGAAGGAGCTGATCTTCACCGGCCGCATCGTCGACGCGGACGAAGCCCTGCGGGTCGGGCTCGTGAATGGCGTCCACGATCCGGTGCTCGACAAGGCGCGCGAGACCGGTGCCTTGCTCGCCTCGAAGAGCCCCCTCGCACTGCGCCTGATGAAGGAGCTGGCGAACCGCGCGCTCGGGGGCGACCACGCGGGAAACCTCGAGGCCGAAGGCGGCACGTTCGGAGAGCTCTTCTCGAGCGAGGACGCGAAGGAGGGTTTGACCGCGTTCGTCGAGAAGCGCGAGCCGGTGTTCAGGGGCCGGTAGTGCGGCGGCCCCCTGCTGAGTCAGCCGAGCTGGATCAACGCCGAGCTGAGCACGCCGTCGTCGGCGCGCTGCGCCTTCAGCGACGCGGGCGCGGGCTGCGTCCAGACGACGACCTTCTGGCCCTTGGTCGCGAGCGTGACGCTCTCGATCGTGCGGAGGGTCGGCGCGAGCGTCTGCACGAGCGTCGTGTCCGGCACGGAGAGGGCGATCTGCCGGTTCAGCTTCGTGAGCGTCAGCCCGGACGGCCAGGCCTGCGACGTTGCGACGTTGACCACGAGCCGGCCCGGGATCGCCGAGACCACGGTGCCCGTCAACGTCAGCGAGAACGGCGTTCCCGGCTTGGCGGCGAACAACAACCGGTATGCCTTCTGCAGATACGGATAGGGGCTGACGGCGTGCCCGCCGCCGGGGTGCACCTCGAAATGCAGGTGTGACATCGCGCCGTCCGCGTCGCCGGAGTTGCCGACGTAGCCGATCTGCTGCCCGGGCGCGACCCGCGCGCCGTTCTTGACGGTGTACGCGACACCTCTGATGCACTTGCCGCGGTTGTCGTTGCGCGAGGTGAGGTCGTTGTTGAGGTGGATGTAGTAGTAGATCGTCCCGCTCTCGCCGTACAGGTAGAGCATGCAGCCGGCCGAGCGTGACGTCGTCCAGTACTTCACCGTGCCGGACTCGGCCGCAACGGCCGGCGACTTCCTCGCCGCCATCAGGTCGTTGCCCTGGTGCGGGCCGCCGGGGCGCCGCCCGCCGAAGTCGTCGATGTAGCTCACCTCTCCGACGACGGGAAAGATGATGTGGTCCGGAACCTTCGGCACCGCAGCACCGGCCGTCCCGGCGGCGACGCCGAGAATCAGGGCGAGGAAGAGAACCCCTCGGGCTGTCGTCCGGTTGCGTTTCATGCGGGGGGACGGGCGCGCTCCGAAGGGGTGCAGGCTAGCAAGGTATTCGGCCTGAGTAGAGTCCGCGACGCATGAAGATCGCCGTCTGCGTCAAGCAAATCCCCGAAGGCAGTCGCCGGATCGACCCCGAGTCCAAGCGGCTTGACCGCTCGGGCGAAGGGGCGCTCAACCCTTTTGACGCACACGCAGTCGAGGAAGCGCTCCGGCTGAAGGACGCCGGCGGTGAGGGCGAGATCGTCCTCGTCTCGATGGGGCCCGCGAAGGCGCAGGACGCACTCCGCAAGGCGCTCGCGATGGGCGCGGACCGCGCCGTGCTCGTCAGTGACGACGGGGCGGCCGGCGCCGATCTCGTCGCAACGAGCTCCGTGCTGGCGAAGGCACTCGAGCGCGAGTCCGCGGAGCTCGTGCTGTTCGGCCAGCAGGCCGGCGATTCAGACGGCGCCGTGCTCCCCGCGGCGGTCGCGGACCGGCTGCGTCTGCCCGTCGTGTCGCAGGCGGCGGAGGTGACACAGGCTGACGGAAAGCTGACTGTCAAGCGGCAGACGGAGTTCGGCTACGACGTGATCGAGGCGCCGTTGCCCGCGGTGATCGCCGTCTCGGATGCGATCAACGAGCCGCGCTACCCGTCGCTCAAGGGAATCATGGGCGCGAAGTCGAAGCCGCAGGAGACTCTGTCGCTCGCCGACCTCGGGCTCGACGCGCTCGAGTCGCGTACCGAGGTGTATGCGCTCAACGACCCGCCCGCGCGCGGCGACTCGCGCAAGATCGACGACGACGGCAACGCGGCGCAGGCGATCGTGGACTTCCTCGCGGAGAAGCGGTTGGTGTGAGCACGCTCGTCTTCCTCGAGCATCACGGAAACGAGCTGCTGAAGTCGTCGCTCGGCGTGCTGTCGAAGGCTGCCTCGCTCGGGGACGACCACCTCGCCGGCGTCGTCGCGGGGGCGAACGTCCGCGCGCTCGCCGAGGAGGCGGGGAAGTTCGGCGCCGCGAAGGTCTACGTCGCCGAAGCAGCGCAGCTCGAAGCGCCGCTGCCGCAGCCGCGCGTCGACGTGCTCGCCCAGCTCGTGCGTGACGGCGGCTTCGACACGGTTCTGTTCGCGAACTCCGTGCTCGCCGCCGACGTCGCCGCCGGGCTCGCCGCCCGCCTCGGCGCCGGTCTGAACTGGGATCTCGTCGACATCGTTCGCGACGACGGCAAGCTCGTCGGCAAGCGTCCCGCGCTGCAGGACTCGGTGTACGTCGATGTCGGCTGGACCTCCGAGCCGCGCATCGCGCTCTTCCGTCCGGGCTCCTTCGACCCGAGCGCGACTGGCGGCTCCGCCAAGCTCGAGGACTTGCAGGTCGCGCTCGAGAACTTCTCGACGACCGCGCGGATGGTCGACCAGGCACACGAGGAGAGCGAGGGGCCGTCGATCGAGGACGCGGACGTGATCGTCGCCGGCGGCCGAGGACTCGGGGGGCCGGAGAACTTCACGCTCGTCGAGGACCTCGCCAAGGCGCTCGGGGGTGCCGTGGGCGCGACACGCGCGGTCGTCGACGCGGGCTGGTACCCGTACTCGACCCAGGTCGGCCAGACGGGAAAGACGGTCTCGCCGAAGCTGTACATCGCGTGCGGGATCTCCGGCGCGATCCAGCACAAGGTCGGGATGCAGAGCTCCGGCGTGATCGTGGCGATCAACAAGGACCCGAACGCGCCCATCTTCGAGTTCTCCGACCTCGGCGTCGTCGGCGACGTGCACGAGGTCGTGCCGGAGCTCACGGCGCTCGTCAAGGCGCGCAAGGGATCGTGACAAAGCCGTCCGCCTTCCCGCCGCCGTTCCACGCGAGCGACTACGTCGCGGCGCCGACGGATCCGGAAGACGAGCGCATCGAGGTCGGCGTGCTGATCGTCGGCGCCGGTCCCGCGGGCCTCTCCTGCGCGATCCGCCTCGGCCAGCTGCTCGAGGGTGCGCCCGAGATCCGTGAACGGCTCGGCGAGGTCCCCGTCGCTGTGCTCGAGAAGGGCAAACAGCCGGGGTCGCACCTGCTGTCGGGGGCGGTCGTGAATCCGCGTGCGCTGCGACGGCTGTTCAAGGGACGCAAGCGCATCGACGAGATGCCGTTCTACGGCCCGGTCGAGCACGAGTCCGTCTACTTCCTGACGCCGGGGCGCGCGCTGCGCATCCCGACGCCTCCGACGATGAAGAACAACGGCAACGTGATCGCATCGCTGTCGGTGCTCGGGCGCTGGCTGGCGGAGGAGGCGGAGGAGGGCGGCGCGATGATCCTGCCGGAGACGTCCGCCGTGAAGCTGCTGGCCGCCGACGGCCGCGTTCGCGGCGTGCGCACCGGCGACAAGGGCCGCGGCCGCGAAGGCCAGGAGCTCGGCAACTTCGAGCCCGGTGCCGACGTGGTCGCCCGCGTCACCGTGCTCGCGGAGGGAACGCAGGGACATCTCACGGGCATCGCTCTCAGTCGCTTCGGCCTCGCGGGTGAGAACCCGCAGGTGTGGGCGTTGGGCGTCAAGGAAGTGTGGAAGGTGGCGCGCCCGCTCGACCGCGTCATCCACACCATGGGCTGGCCTCTGCGCGCCGCCGCGAAGTTCCGCGAGTTCGGCGGCTCGTTCATCTACCCGATGGGCGACGACATGGTCACGGTCGGCATGGTCGTCGGGCTCGACTACCGCGACGCCGAGCTGTCGGTGCACGACCTCCTGCAGGAGCTGAAGACGCATCCGCTCGTTCGCAAGCTCCTCGACGGCGGGGAGCGGGTCGCGTGGGGCGCGAAGACGATTCCCGAAGGCGGCTTCCTCTCCCTGCCGCAACGGCTGCACGCGCCGGGCCTGCTGATCTGCGGCGACGGCGCGGGCCTCGTGAACGTGCCGGCGCTGAAGGGCATTCACTACGCGGTCGAGTCCGGCTCGCTCGCGGCCGAGGCCGCGTTCGCCGCGCTGCAACGCGGGCAGACGCCCTGGACACCGGGCGCGCTCGCGGTCTACGACGAGGCGTTGCGCCAGAGCTTCGTCTGGAAGGAGCTGCAAGAGGTCCGCAACATGCGCCAGGCCTTCGGCCGCGGTTTCTGGCTCGGCGGCGCGCTCGCCGGTGCGATGACCGCGACGAAGGGACACTTCCCACGCGGGGATTCGCGCACCGAGCGGGACGCCGAGCAGGAGCTCATGCGCTCCGAGCGCGCGCAGGGCTATCCCGCACCGGACGGGAAGCTCACGTTCGACAAGCTCTCGTCGGTGTTCGCGTCCGGAAACAAGACGCGGGACGACCAGCCGAACCACATCGTCCTCCGCCGCGACGTTCCGCAGGAGCTCGCGCGCATGTGGGAGCGTATGTGCCCGGCGCAGGTCTACGAGGCGGGCGCCGGCGGCGTGAACGTGACGCCGTCGAACTGCGTCCAGTGCGGCGCGATCACCGCCAAGGGCGGCCGCCTCACCCCGCCCGAGGGCGGCAGCGGCCCGGAATACACCCTCACCTGAGCTTGTGGCTCTGAGCCACTAATTCGTTTTTCCCAGCCGCGCGCGACGAAGCGAAACCGGTTTCCGGACTTAGAGCGTCTAACGAAATGCAGGGTCCCGTGTCGCGGTAGCGAAGGAGGCGTCGTCCACCTCTGAGGAAAGGATGGGGCGATGGCGCAGCCGTTGGTCGCTGACGAGTTGTGGGAGCTGATCGAGCCGCTGATCCCGAAGGTGCAGCGGCGTTTCCGGTATCCGGGTCGGAAGCGGATCGACGACCGGAAGGTGCTGACCGGAATCTTGTTTGTGTTGAAGACGGGGATCGCCTGGGAGCACCTGCCGCAGGAGCTGGGCTGCGGGTCGGGGATGACCTGCTGGCGCCGGCTCGACGAATGGCAGCAGGCGGGCGTCTGGCAGCGGCTGCACGAGCTGCTGCTCGCAAAGCTGCGCGAGGCCGACCGGATCGATTGGTCGCGCGTGGTCGTCGACTCCGCTCAAGTACCCGCTGTTTTGGGGGCTCCAAAACCGGTCCCAGCCCCGTCAATAGGCGGAAGGCCGGTAGCAAGCACCACTTGATCACCGACGCGGCGGGCATTCCGCTCGCCTGCCTCGTGACGGGCGCGAACCGGCACGATCTCTCTCAGCTGCTGGGCTTGGTCGACGCGATTCCCTCTGTACGCGGCAAGCCGGGCCGTCCCAAGCGTCGGCCCCGCTCGCTGCTCGGCGACCGCGGCTACCACTCAAAGGCGGCCGAGGCCTGGCTGAGAGAGCGCAGGATCACACCCGTCATCGCGCACCAGCGTTCCCCGCACGGCTCGGGGCTCGGCCGCCAGCGCTGGGTGGTCGAGCGCACGCTCTCCTGGCTCCACCAGCACCGCCGGCTCCGCCTCCGCTACGAACGCCGGGCCGACATCCACGAAGCCTTCGTCGCGATTGCCTGCAGCCTGATCTGCCTCAGGGCGCTTCAGGAATCATTTTGATAGACGCTCTTAGTGGCTCTGAGCCACTAAGAACTCGAATCACAATGAGCGCTGGAGTCGTCTGAAGCAGACGAGGCAGCAGCCGAGGGCAAGGAAGGCTTCGTGGATTTCGTGGCGGCGGTCGTAGCGGACGAGCAGTCGCTTGAAGTGGTGCAGCCAGGCGAAGGTACGTTCGACGATCCAGCGGGCGCGACCGAGCCCGGAGCCGTGCGCGGCGTTTCGTCGCGCGATCTCGTGTTTGATCCCGCGCGCGCGCAGCTGCCGGCGGTACTTGTCGTGGTCGTAGCCACGATCGGCGGTGACGCGGTCGGGTCGCCGACGCGGTCGGCCGACCTTGCCACGCACCGGCGGGACGCGCTCGAGGAGCGGGATCAGTTGGGTGACGTCGTGGCGGTTGCCGCCCGTAACCGTCCAGGCGAGCGGGATCCCGCTTGCGTCGACCAAGAGGTGGTGCTTGGAGCCGCTTCTGGCTCTATCAACCGGGCTCGGGCCCGTTTCGGAGCCCCCTTTTTCGCCTGCACGTGACTGGAGTCGGCGACGGCCCGCGACCACTCGATCTCACCGGCGGCGTGCAACTCGGCGAGCAAGAGCGCGTGCAGCTTCTCCCACACCCCGGCCTCTTGCCACTCGCACAGACGCCGATAGCACGTCGAGCCGGAACCGAAGCCAAGCTCAGGCGGTAGATGCCGCCACGCGATCCCGGTGTGCAACACAAACAAGATTCCCTGCAGCGCGGCCCGATCATCGAGCCGCTTCCGACCCGGATAGCGAAACCGACGCTCCCTCCCGGGCAACAGCGGCTCGAACCGCCGCCACAACCCGTCCCGCACGACCCACGGCGCAACAGCCATCGACACCCCTCCCAGCTTGACGACAGATGCCGACGGCGTTCGTCGTCAGGGAACGGGTCCCTTCATTTCGATTCGAGTTCT
>WNGD01004382.1_pt1 | contig 13932 bp, 13 predicted proteins | sample 5400671 | NCBI WGS metagenome assembly WNGD01 (sample SAMN13153369, study PRJNA577476) | soil metagenome | isolation source: 40 cm soil or saprolite under grassland replicate 2 | place: USA:California | collected 2016-06-15
TCGGCTGCCGCTTACTGGAGCAGCGCGCTCGCATTCTCGATCGCACGCGCCGGCTCCTGAACCAAAACTGGCCGAATCTAAAGAGTTGGCTGGACTCGCGGCCCGGCATGTTCGAGTATGTCCCTCCGAAAGCCGCCGCAATCTGCATGACGCAATACCATGCGCCGATCAATTCGAGTTTGCTTGCCGAGCGTCTCCGCACCGAACGCTCGACATTAATTGTTCCAGGCGATCACTTCCTGCTCGACGGCTATATCCGCTTCGGCTTCGGCAATGAAGCGCCGTACTTGCTCGCCGGTCTCGATCGCGTCGGCGAAATGCTCGATTCGATTAGGTGATAAAATCTTTCTCACGCGCCCGTAGCTCAGCTGGATAGAGCGCCGGACTTCGAATCCGTAGGTCGGGGGTTCGACTCCCTCCGGGCGCGCTTGCGGAGAAACGTTTCGCTAGTCCTCATTTGCTTCATCTATGTCGGCTTGGAGTCAAGCCTGGTAGCTGCTGCCGCGCAGACAACGAGTGATGCTAAGAACTATCCATGGTCGCCGGATGTCCCATGTAAACTGAATCCAGCAAAGCCCGAAGGTCTGTACCCGGCTGCGTACTCCAATCTTCGCGGCCTGATGGTCGCACATCGTGTAACTCAGGGCATCAATCACTCGCCGGAGAGAGGAAACGTTCATGACACGGATGGAACCGTCAATGGGAAAGCCTACACGGGAGCCGTGGATATCAGCGTTCGTTGCCTCACCCAGGCGCAGATCCGGACGCTGCTGGCGCGTTTGGCCGCTGCCGGTTTTGCGGCCTGGTACCGCAAAGACGGTCAAGACGGCTGGTCCGGGCCCCCGCACATTCATGCGATATGGGCCGGTTGCCGTCTGAAATCCGTTCTGCAACAGCAAGTCGAAAGCTGGCTGGACGGCACGAATGGGCTGGGCTCAAACCGGCCTTACCAGTTCTGGCAAGCCTCGGCGGAAATGAAAGACAAGGTAAGCAAGCTTTATCGCTCTTTCAATTGGGGTCCGCGCGGCCACCGCGTCAAAAAAAAAGGGTCGAAATGCGCCGCTGACAGCGACTGAGATAGGTTAGAACCAGCTTACGCGCCCGTAGCTCAGTCCGGATAGGCGTTGCTGGATCTCGGGCGATGCGATCGGCCTGAAAGGCGTGGCTCCCGCGAAGTGTTTCGACGGCCAAGGCTTACGAGCGCCATTTCAGTCGGTCGCCGATCCGAAAGGCGGGTTCGGAAAGGCGAGCCTCCGGGATTACTCATCCGGCACTCGACCAGGCCAAGAGAATAGTAGCCGAATAGACAAGAGCAGTTTACAATCGCCGTCGCCGATTCAGTGAGGAGGAACAGATGAAAGGAGTGATTTGGGCTGCTCTGGTTGTTATCGCCTGTCTTGGTTGCGAGGGATACTCACAGAGTGACAACGACAATCGAAACACGCGGCACGTATTCCCACAGTTTGCTGATGGGAAGTTGCCGGATGGCTCATATTTTAAATCGACTTTAATGCTGATCAACGCCGATACTCAGTCGACGAACAATTGCAATTTCGCTCTGTATGGTGACTTGAGGCCTCGTGTGGAGGATGCTTTTGGACACTCCAGCAACGCAGATTGGTCGATCGATCTTGGACCTGGTGGGTGGCAAATGCTTACGTCAACGGCGGACGGGCCACTCATTTCCGGACCGGCTACCCTCATTTGTGACCACCCCGTCACCGCACAGGTTCTATTCTCCTTTTACAATCGAACCGACGTGAAGCTGTCCGAGGCCACAGTGTTTTCTACGCCGGGAGGTGCACGCCTTGGCTTCATCGCAGACCAACGAGGGGGATCACGGCTTGCTTTGGCGTTCGCCAATTCATTTGTCGGATACGTCCGGCCGTCCTCGTACACAATTGGCGCATTCGCCCCCGACGGTACGGAAATTGGAACAAAGAGCATTCCCGCTCCAGATAGCGCCAATTTGACGGTATTTGTTGATGAGATTATACCCGCCACAAAAGGCATATTGACAACGCTCGCGATATATGGCGACGATCAGCGGGTCTATGTGATCGGTTTGCGTTTCACGGGAAACGCGTTCACAACGATGCCGCCGACGATTATTGTCCCAGCGCCGCCTGAACCGAACTGACGATGCAAATCTGAACCCGAACAGGGTGGCCTGAAGAAGGATTTCGAACGGCGAGAGATCAAATCCCGAACGGACGGCTACGCTAATCAGACAATAACAACGCACTAAAGCTGGTCAGCCAATCTTTGCTGCAAAGAAACGCCGGGAAATCTCCATTGACATTCGTATTCCTCAGTTGAAGAACAGGGAGCCGTCTTGGTGGTTAATTTCGGACTAACGGAAATCAAAACACGGACGACATACGGCCGATTTGGCCTTGCGCCCGTTTTCTGAGTCCGGTAATCTATTGAATTTAAAGCGCGCCCGTAGCTCAGTCCGGATAGAGCGTTGGTCTCCGGAACCAAAGGTCAGAGGTTCGAATCCTCTCGGGCGTATCGAGGAATCAGCCAGTTAGCAACGGCAGGCGCCCGCAAAATTCCTCACTGTGTGATGAACTGTGTTTGGTTCTCAGAAAAAAGGCGGCCCGAAAGCCGCCCTGGTGCTTGTGCGAATTCTTACTTCTTCTTATGGGAAGCGATCGCCACAACCTTGGCTGGTGCGGGCTGCGCGTTGAGGTGTTCCAGCTTCACCTCTTTTTTGGGGAAGATCCCAACTTAGGCACTGCTTTTCTTCGTGCAGTTTGTCGCGGACCTTCGTCATCATTTCGCCGTCGTTTTTAAACAACAATCCCGATTCCTGGTAGCTCAGAGCACAACGCCGTTGAACGGAATGGTACAAGAGCATCTGCATCAACAAATTCGGTCGCGGATCGAGATCGAGGGCGGGAATGGTCTCTTCCATCATGGTGACGTGATAACGCCGCTCCTCGTCGTCAACCATCCAAAGTGGCGGACTGTTGAACTCCCATGTTGTTGGCAGGATCAGCTTGAATCGGCGAACGCGACCGTGCGGCGCCACCTGAATGCGGTGGTCTCCGCTACCAAAGCGATCTCTTTTGGTGTCGATGAATTCGGGGTATCGCCTCTGGATTTCTCGAAACGTCGTTGGATGAAGTCGTGTCCTTAAGACTAACCGCGGAGTCGTGAGCCATCCGTGATCAGGATCAGGATCGTAAACATAACCCAAATGCCAAAACACGCTGAGGGCCGCAGACGGCTTGTCGTGGGTAGCGTTCCTGGATCTTGCGCAGGGCCTGCTAGGGATCGTGTGAATGAATGGCATCGCTTGGTTGTGCCATCGGAGTCGCTTCAGAAGGTCCTCACGAGTGAGTTTTTTGGGCAGGCGTGTCTGAGTGGCGGTGTAGCACGTCTGTATGTAAGTTTCGCGCAGTGACTCAAGATTGATGACAGGTGCGGTCGCTTCGGTTGGCATGTTTCCTCCTCGAAGGAAATTAGAACGGGCGACGCGGCCGGCGTCGAGGCGCCGGCGGTTCGGGGAGCTCTCCCTAGTCGCCCGTGCCACCGTGTTGAATACCAAAAGGACCGGACACATCGGGTCCCGAAATCCTTGATCGTCGTCTGCCCTTGTGCGAACGTTCCTCAGTCCGTCCGGCGACCAACCATGGCTCCGGACGGGGTCGGGTTACGCTCCGCTCAGGGAGCGGAACCACGCCAACAAGAACAGCAGCATTTCACGAAGTGAAACGTCGATGCTGAACTTGAAGGTAATATGGGCCCTCATGGCTTAGACCCTCCTTGGTCGAGATCGGCGGCCGTAACAGGGGCCGCCGTTCCGTTCGGTTTCCCGGACGGAACTCAAGTGAATAATCCCGGCCGAATAGTGTCCGTTCCTTGAAAAGGTCTTTAGGTGTGCGACATTTTCACACTCGCTCTCCACGCTCTTAAATGGGGAAGTGCCCGGCGCCGGCGAGCGTGAGAGCCGACTACGATGTCAGGTTTCGAACCCTGGCACCTACCGGGGCTTCGGATTTTTATCCTTTCGGGAAAGCTACTGTGTTAACAGGACAACCGAGGTCCGTCCCTGCCACCCGGATTATTCGTGGGAATAATTCGGTGTTTTCAGAAGTGCGTTGGACCAGACATCCAATGGTCGGCAGGAGAAGCACGCCAGGCCAAGCTTCGGGAATGGGGGTGTGCTCGAAATGTGCGGATTCTTCGTTAGCGCGCGTCAGCGTGTCCGATGGGGAAACCCGGAAACATCTTATAAGACGCCCGATCAGCCCAGGGGTGTCCGGGGTATGCAAAGAATCGATCGACACCGGACAGGACAGGGGGCGGGGGAAAATGCGGGGTTTAGAGGTGCTGACTCCAGGAATGATCGGTGCCGGATTTCTTGACGGTCAAAGTCAGAATGCCGAGTTTGTGTTGAACGGCGCGGCGCCGGATTTCGCTGCTCCGGTCCTGGGGATCCCTTGCAATATCCAGGTCAAAACCAATCCATACGCGAAACACTTTTCCCGCCTCCACGCGAACGGTAAGAGACTCCGGCTGCCAATCATTGTTGGCCCAGCCATTCGGGCCCTCAAGATTAAACGTGGATTTAAATGGCTTTTGCGCCAGCAGTCCATCCGCTCCAGCCTTCCACTGCGGTTCCGATACGAGTAGCGTCTCCTGGGTGTCATTCCGGAAAACAACTCGGACCTTCGATTTATAGATCCACGTCTGGTCAGAGCGGGAGCATTCCGGGAAGAGATCCATGAGAGACAACTGGATGTCATCGGATGAGGAGAAACCGTCGCGAGTCAGTCTCTCCTGAAGGCGGGCGACTTCCCTTTCTGCTACGCCTCGACCGCTACGTTCGCTGTCGCGATCAATCCGTGTTGTGTAGTGCGCTTCACGCTCATCATGCAACAATTCGTCTCTCTCTTCGACCCTGGACTCCAGAAGAGCCGCTCTTTTGGTCAAGCGCGCCGAACCGATTCGATACATGACGTAACCAAAGACGGCGAGATCTCCAATGAAAAAAGCGCCCAGAGCTAAAGGATGTCCGGTTGGAATCACGTACGGCCCGAGCTTCTCAGACGTGACGCCGAAATATGTGAAGATGGTCGCCAGTGCGCCGAATGCGGTGATTGTGGCGACTAGGATTGTGAGAGTGGTCTTGGCTATCGCTTTCCATCGCGGCGGAATCCCCACTATGCATCGCTCCTTGTAGCGATTTCCTTGAATTGCACGGGCCGCCCGCAGGTCAAGGTTCCCGCTTTCGCTTCGGTTCATGACGCCGGAGCTAGGCGGCCAGGGTCAGTTATAACGCATTTGGAACGTCTTCGAAAACAACCTGACGCTGGTTGCGCCCGCGGCGCATTTGTCCATTGGACCGTTGGAGTTGACCAAAGGGGTGACCCAGGGGGTCGAGTGGACCTGTGCCGAAAATAAAATGGTTATTTCCCCCCGCCTTCGAGGGGGGTATCCGAGGGCTTCCGGCCCGAGGTCCCTTGTGCCAACTACTTGCCCTCTTCCTCCGGGAGAGGGTCCAGGTTCGCTTGTAGGCTTGATTCCGACATGGGAGATTTTCGGGAGGTTTCCGAAAGATCCGCTGTCGCGAGCTTCGCTCGCAGCTCCTCAAATTTCGCGATGAGGGTGCGGCGGGCGTTTATCGATTCCTGGAGTTCCTGCCGGCGGAGCTCAACCGGTCCGTGATCCAAGCGCAATGACAACTTGTCGAGCACGCCGGCTTCGTGGCTGGATGCGATTTGAAGTGCGAGCACGAGCGTCGCGCGCTCCGCCGCGGAGACAACCCAGACCTCCCCCTCGCGCCGTGCAATAATCCGGCGGACCGTACTTCGCGCAACACCATTCCCCGCGGCGACGCTTGAGATCGAATGTCCTTGTTCGACGACCGCGCGAAAAATCTCGCCCTCATCGGCCTGGTTGTTGGGCGGCCGCCCGCCGATCGGCCGCCCTTCCGCCCGGGCTCGGTCCACTCGCATTTTCACCTTGCAACTTCGAACCGCGGTCTGGAGATGGGAAGCCGCTGCCAGCGTTTGAAGGATGTCCCGCATCAATAAGGAATCATCCCCGTGGTCGAGCCGCGGGAGTTGTCTTTCGAGGTCCCTCAGGGCGTTGAGCAATTTGCCGAACGCGCTTTCGAGAGGCGTGGACTTCATGTGACGCCGCGGCCTTGCGAAGGACTTCCTCACGGCGCGATTATACGGAACCCGCCGCGAGGAAAACTGCACATTTCCGGCACACCGCTCTGGAAGCTACACCCGGCAAGGCATAACAACCGCCCGTTGGTTTCGGACGGCAACGTCTAGACATTGCTGAGATCCACATCCGATAAATCCGTCGCGTACCACACCCCGCCTCAAGCTCGTAGCCGCACGGTATCTCCAATCGAGGCGCCGAACGTGATGGTGTTCCATGCCCCGTTGATCCCGTTCGCCGGTGTCGTCACCGTGTGCGCGTATCCGCTGCCGTCGATGATCGTCAGTTCCTTGCCGTCGTCTAGTCCCGATCGAGGTGCAGACAACAACAACGCTGCCGCCGGCGTCGTAAAAATAACCGCCGCCCCACGCACGATGCCGATACGGTCTTCGCCGTGGATTTCCTGAACCACTTCGCCGAATGACGTCCAGATTTCCGCGAGCGCCGTTCCCCCGGTCCAACTCTTCGAACGGAAGCGATACCATCGCGGTTCCCCGGCGTCGTTCGTCAACGTTCCGGAATAGCCTGTGTTCGCCGTTCCCGCCACGGCCGTTGCGAAATGCGAGCCAGGTGCGGACGAAATTTCCAGATCGACTGTGCCGACGAAGGTTCCGGCGACGGAATAGTCGGCGGTCTCCCCAGGTTGGAGCACGAACAGCTCAGAAACCCCAGGTCCAGCAACGGTGACTGAGAGCTCGCGCGCGCTTCGATTCATCGCCGCAGCCGCTCCGACGCGCCGACGCTCGTCTTCACCATCGCGTTAGCTTCTTGAATCCCTTTGTGCAATGCATCGTGTGTGGCCTGCTTCGACGTGATGCTCGCGTTCAGATGCGCCTCCCGCTGGCGGGCCTCCTTACCGGCGGCTTCGAGAATAGCTGCGGCCTCTTGTTTCGCTCGATCGACAATCGTGCGGGCCTCGGCTTCGGCTTCACCGATCGTCTTCTTCACCGCGGCCGCGTTCCTGGCTCCTCCAACCTGGCCGTGCAGTTCCTGCAATGTTGCTTCGGCCTCCCGGACACGGCCGCGGAACATCTCGAGCCGCCCCTGGGCTTCATCACCCGCCTGCTCGAGCGCGGCGACATTCCGCAGGCGGTCGCAGAGCTTGTGCAGGCGCCGAAACAATTCCGAGTCCTGGCGCCTGGCGCTGAAGAATTCATACAGCCCTTGAAAATCGTCGTTGGTTACCGGTTATTCATCGCCCATATTCGTCTCCCTGTTCGCTGATTTCCGCAGACCTCGCCCCGGTACTCTCCTCCAGGATCTCTTCCAACGTCTTTACCATTTGCACCTGATGTCTATCCACGAGCAACCCTTTCACGCGAAGCGCCAGCTCCACCATCTCCCGGCGCTCACTGAAATCTACGTGCACTTCCCGAAAGCTGTTCGCGGTCTCGTGATGCACCAGGTTCGCATCCAGCCCTTCCCGCATCCGCTGGGCCAAGCGCCGAGTCGTGACACCGGCTTCCTCGAGGATCTCCTCGATCGCCTGGCGAACTGCCGGGCTTTGGGTAATGATGGCGTCGGCCTTCCTCGCAACCGATGGCGCATAACCTGCTTCTCGCGCGGCTTTGGCGCTGGATAGTCCTTTCAATTTCCCGTTGATGAATTGCTGTTGCTTGACGGTGAGTTTTTTTCCGCGCGCGGATGCGGAGGTTTGCTGAGGTTTTAGGCCCTTCCGTGGTTGTTTTTCTATCACAGTGCCATCCTTGGCAACCGGGGCGGGATATCGAGCGCAGAGTGAGATTGCCGACTGGCCGGCCGGCGATCTCTGAGTGGGCTGGATCCGAAGCCCGCGGGCACTTCGATGTTCCGTGATAGGACACGACGGTGTCAAATGACGACCAACGTGTTGGGTTCACCCGCCCAATAACGGATGATTTGTTACACGTGCTTTCATATGATGGCGTAATGCGCGCATGAAACGGGGCTACAACCCGCGCCGCGACAGGGTTTCGCCAGGGTTCGCCACCCCCTACAAAGTGCTTTCTCGCCACCCCGCCGGATACGCTCTTCGACCGCGAGAAAAAAAGACGGGGAATAGTACTGTTCCCGGCTCGCAGCAGCAAGCGGCCATCCCGGACGAGATGTGCGGCTGCGGTTTGAGCGGCGGGTGAGTGAGCTGCCCGGGGCGGAAGGCCCGAGGGAAACCGGTTGCATGGCCGATCTGGGAATCGAGGCCCCGCCCGCTCGTCGCCGAGCGAACGGAGCCGAGAGAACGGAGCCGAGAGAGGGAGCACAATGGCTACCTCTATTATGGATTCGGGTGCGGGGGAATCCGCGAAAGGAGGGGGGATCCGCTCATCGGCGCTGTGCATGTTCTGTGCACGGACACCAGCCTACAGGAACCCAAACCAACCTAAAGCCGAACCGCAGAAAGCCGCGTCGTTATTGGGAATTGTCGGTTGGTGTGGGTTCCTGTGGCCGTTTCCATTGCCCTCCGGAACCAAAGGTCAGAGGTTCGAATCCTCTCGGGCGTATCGAAGGCCGATGCGAAGTGGCCTTTTCCTCTGGGGCAATCGATACTTCGAACACCCCGCTTATTCGCCTATACTACGCACGCCGGCTAACGACCACGGAAGTCGTCCGGTGCGGCCGCCAGAAGCAAAAAAGAGAGGGAATGCACCAATGAATCCAAACAAAGCGCTTTGGGAAAAAGGCGACTTTACTCGCATTGCAGAGAGTATGAGAGAGAGCGGTGAGGCGCTCGTCAAGAGACTCGGCATCACAAAAGGGCTCAAGGTTCTGGATCTCGGATGCGGCGATGGGACGACGGCATTACCAGAAGCGAGACTTGGAGCGGAAGTGTTGGGCGTCGATATCGCGAAAAACCTTGTTGAGGCTGGGAACAGGCGTGCAAAGGACGAGGGCCTCACGAACTGCAAGTTTCAGGAAGGGGATGCGTCCAATTTGCATGAGTTGAAAGATCATACTTTTGATCTCGTCGTAAGCATCTTTGGAGCCATGTTCGCCCCAAAGCCATTTGATGTGGCCAAGGAGATGGTGCGCGTGACCAAGCCTGGAGGCCGGATCATTATGGGGAATTGGATTCCGAATGACCCAACATTGGTGGCACAAATTTTGAAAATCAGCTCGTCTCATACGCCGCCGCCTCCAGAAGGCTTCATTAGCCCTATGACGTGGGGGATCGAGAACAATGTGATAGAGCGATTTGCAGGCGCGGGGGTCCCAAAAGAGAAAATATCATTCGCCAGAGACACGTATACCTTCAACTATCCCAGCGCGCCGTCAGAGTTACTTTCAGCATTCAGAAAATACTACGGGCCGACAATGAATGCATTCGAAGCCGTAGAAAAGAACGGTCGCGCAGCGGATCTGCAGAAAGAACTGGAAGTTCTGTTCAACAGCCAGAACAAAAGCGCGAGCAAGGATGCCACCTCCATTCCTGCAATCTTCTTACGCGTTACTGTTGCGCTTTGAGCGATAGCCCACGCATTGCTTCGTTAGGCTACCAGGGCAAAAGTGAAAATCATGATCGGCACCGGGCCAGCCCATTACGGCGATGGTAGCAGGCTTCGCGGCTGTCTTCAGTCCCAGAACCAAACGCTTTGGTTTAATTTCTGGCATCGCCGGCGTCCCTTGGGCGGCTTCTGGGCTTCGTAAAGCTCGTGGACGTTGCCTAGATTCTTGGTGGATCAAGCGTCAAGGGCGATCCTAAAACGCTTATTTATTGGACTTGGCTCCATTACTTTTTGGTAATGCAGGTGCCTGCCTGTTCCTGGGGATAACAAGACGCAGCAAAGCATGAAAGGTTTTTCGCACTTTGTTTTGGAATCGACCGTGGATCTTGCAGCGAAGGCCATGCCGCCCGAGGAAGATCCTCGAGTCGACGAATGCGTGAAGACAATTCGCCGGTACTTGGATTTGGGTGAATCGTGGCCCAATTCCGAATACAAGCAAGAGCTTCGGCCTGTGGTCAGCGCGCTATCGGACATTGCGCTTCAACATCGCCAGTTTTTGATTGCGGCACGGCTTGGGGAGATTGCACGTCAACTCGGGGCGTGAGGCCAAGTCGTCGATCATTTTTTACTGGCGCGTCTGGAGCGGAGGGGATGAATACTGTCTCTGAGTATCGGCAGACTCCGAAGAAACCAAACCTAGCTTGACCCGATCGTCTACTCGATCTCTTGTAGTGATCCAAACCGTCACTCGCACTCAATAGCGAGTTCAAACAGACGTCGGAGCAGACCGGCCGTAATGCACGGCTGGAGCGACGGCGGCGCCCCACAACCTACCGCTTCTTGCCAGAGGCTACGTCCACTCCAGTCAGTTTGGCGCGGTCGATGGATACCTTAATAAAACCGGAGGAGCGCAACTCAGCGACAAATTTTTCGATGGCGTCGAGCTTCGCTCTGGCGCCTTTCTCTACAACGAAGCATTGCTCGACCTCCAAAAAGCTATCAGAGAGAGCACGCAGCTTCGAACCCGAAGCCGCTTGGGCATCGAGCGATCGCTGCCGGTTAATTGCGAAAACGTCCACTTCCCCGCTCCCTAGCAGCCGTTCGACATCGGCTTGCGGCGGCATTGTCTGAAACACGCGCACCTGAGCTTTTTTCAGATGGCTGCTCACAAACAATTCCTGTGTTTGTCCTTTGACGGCGGCAACTTTCACTCCTGTCCGGTCAACGTCTGCGCTTTTCTTTATTGGTGAGTCGGAACGCACGAGATAGCTATTGAACATCACCTCAAAGGCAGCTCCGAAGTCCGCCTCACGCGCACGAGCGGGGTCGTAAGCGAGAAAGCCGATGTCGGCGGTGTGGTCCTTCAAAGAGTCCAAGATGACCTGTGCATCCGGCGCAGAAATGATTTTGTAAGGCACACCAAGCCGTCTCGCCAGTTCTCGGACCAGATCCGGTACCGGGCCGGCCGCTTCTCCGGTTTTTGGATCTACTCGTCCTTGTACGGGATTGCCGCCGAGAAAGATCGCGCGGAGCGTCCCCGTCGGAGCCAACGTCTGGGATGGTGACTGAGCCGCCAGAAACGCCGCGACCAGGCATATCAGAAAAAAGGCTGTTAGGTATCGCATGCGGGGATTATTCCATCGCGCGTATTCTTTCGCAAATCCGCCAATCGGAGGTAGAATCAGCGCCCATGGACAACCAACATTCTTTATTGGCACGTCGCGAATTTCTCAGCTTTTTGGCTGCAAGCCCGTACGTGGCAGCGGCGGGCGGAATAAGTGCTTTCGTGCGTCTGCCGCGAGCATGGGCCGAGGGCCCTGAGGTGATCACCGACCCTGCAAACGCGCTCAATGTGTTCGATTTCGAGGAAGCGGCGCACCGAAAGGTTCACCAAGGCCATTGGGCATACATGGCCAGCGGTGTCGACGACGACGCGACGCTGCGCGCGAATCGTGAGATCTTCAGACACGTCCAGCTACGGCCGCGTCGTTTGCACAATGCCACCCTCGTTGATACGAGAGTGGAGTTGTTTGGCACGGTTTATAACAGCCCGATTTTCCTGTGTCCCACAGGCGGTGAGCGCGGGTTCTACATGGACGGAGAGGTGTCCGTGGCACGCGCAGCTCGCGCCCGCGGGACCCTGCAGTGCCTTTCGACGATGACCTCGACGCCGATCGAAGAGGTGAATAAAGCGTTGGGCCGTCCGGTTTGGTACCAGCTCTATGCGCCAAGCAAGTGGGAAGCCTGCGAACAATTGTTGCGGCGTGTTGAGGCGGCCGGCTCGACCGTGGTGTTGCTGACGGTAGACAATACCACCGGCCGCAACAGCGAAACGTACTTGCGCTCGCGCCCGAAAGATCTTACCCAATGCAGTTCGTGCCACCACGGTCCGGGCCAACCTCCCGGGCCGGTCGGCGAACGCGCCATGTTCAAAGGTATCGACATGACAGGGGTGCGCGCTCCGAATCCCGCTATGGATTGGGAATTCGTCGATCAGCTCAGAAAATTCTGGCGCGGAAAACTCGTCATCAAGGGCATTGATACCCACGAAGATGCGCGTTTGGCGATCGAGCATGGCTTCGACGGTATTCTCGTATCGAACCATGGTGGACGCGCTACGGAAACGCTACGGTCCACACTGGAGGCGCTGCCCGAAGTCGCCGGTGAAGCCGGCAATCGCGTTCCGGTCTTCGTCGATGGGGGATTCCGCCGCGGAACAGATATATTCAAGGCTCTGGCACTTGGAGCCAAAGCCGTTGGCGTGGGCCGGCCATTCCTATGGGGACTTGGGGCTTTCGGGCAGCCAGGTGTCGATCGGGTCCTCGAGATTCTGCAGGGCGAACTGAAGCTGGTCATGGGCAACTGCGGAACGCGTACTGTGGCGGACATCAACCGCTCGTACATCGCAACACCGGACTGGAAGATCTGAAAATTAGTCATTAGTCATCAATCAATTTTCAATTCTCATCGGGGGTACCGAGAAGGAGCAAAAGATGAAAAGAGCGATCCTGGTTTTGTTTGTAATTTTGAGTTTGTCCGCAGGGACAGCGTGGGCACAGGCGTTTCCGCCGAATGAGGCGGGCGTGACCATGGGACATTGGCATCTCAATAGCCGCGATGTCGCTGCCAACAAGAAGATCTTTCTTGCCATGGGCGGCACGGAAGTCAAAGGCGGCAACTTTGAAACCGTACGGTTCCCGGGCGTGCTGGTGATTTTGCACCAGGCAGCGGGGACGCCACCGCCCAAGGGCGGCACTGTGGGTTCCATTATCAACCATGTGGGATTCACCGTGAAGAACGTGCAGGAGTCGGTGAAGGCCTGGAAAGCCGCGGGCGTGCCGGTGCTTCCCGGCGGCAATGGCAGAGCCGATCAGGCCTTTGTTGTAACAGCAGACGAATTACGCATCGAAATCTTGGAAAATAAGGACCAGAAGTTCCCAATCCAGCATCATCACGTCCACTTCAATGTGCCGGAGTCGGTCATACCTCAAATCCAGTCGTGGTACGCCAAGACGTTCGGCGCGAAACCCGGGACGCGGGGACAGAATCAGGCTGCAGATCTTCCTGGAGTGAACCTGACATTCTCCAAAGCCGATGGACCGGCCGTCACGACCAGAGGCCGCGTTCTCGATCACATCGGGTTCGACGTTCAGAACCTTGAAGCGTTCTGCAAGAAACTCGAAGCGGCCGGCATCAAGTTAGATCGTCCGTTGACGAGAAATCCGCAGACCGGCGGCGCGCTCGCGTTCATTTACGATCCGTGGGGAACTTACATCGAGTTGAACGAGCGGCCGAATGCGGTCTACATCCAGTAGGGCTGCTCGGGCTCGGGTTCCACGGCGATTTCCACCTCGATCGTGGTCGTATCGTCGACACTGAGCTCGGTGGAAAAGAGTTCGTATCCGAGTTTCCAAACCGTAAGAGCGTAGCTGCCCTTCGGCACGTCTACTGTCGCAAGGCCTCGGGCATCGGTTATGCTTCGATAGACACCCAGCCGGACTTCCACGTCCGCGATCGTTTCCTTTGTGGTCTTGTCGTGGACCTGAATAGTCAGGCTGTGATCGGGCGATTTGTCCGCGACGAAGCTGAATTCTGAGTGAGCACCGCCGTGCTCGGATGTGAGGGAAAACATATGCGTGCCGGCTTCTGCGGGTGCAGGGAATTCAACGTCGGTCCAATACAGACCGCTCGTGCCAGGCCAGGGCGTACCAGCTAGAACGGCGCGAGCGATCGTTTTTCCGGAGGCGTCATGGATCTCCACTCCATGATCCGTCAGTTGACAACCCGCCGCGCACTTCGCTCCCACTTTCACTTTCGCTGTACGGCC
>WNGD01004383.1_pt1 | contig 13932 bp, 10 predicted proteins | sample 5400671 | NCBI WGS metagenome assembly WNGD01 (sample SAMN13153369, study PRJNA577476) | soil metagenome | isolation source: 40 cm soil or saprolite under grassland replicate 2 | place: USA:California | collected 2016-06-15
CAAGCATTCTGTGCCGGCGTGCTGCACCCGACGGTGTTCATGACGGCCGGGTTGATCGATCGACTGGATGGCTCGCAGCTCGCTGCCGTGCTGCTCCACGAGCGGCACCATGCGGAACGCCGAGAGCCGCTCCGGCGCGCCGTCGTCAAAGCCGCGTCCGACGTGTTCTTCTTCATCCCACTCTTGAACTGGTGGGCGGAGCGGCGGCTCGAGGAATCGGAGCTCGCTGCTGATCGCGCCGCCATTGGCGAGCTGGGCCGCCGTACGGTTGCGCGCGCTCTCTGGCACGCGGCTTCTCGGGAACCTCAAGGGCTGCCCGCCTTCGGAGGCGCGATTGAGGCACGGGTGGCCCAAATCCTGGGCGAACGCGTGGACTCCCGACCGCCGTCGCCGTCGCTCTGGCTCAGCTCGGCAGCAGGCTCAATTCTCGTCATGAGCACCGCCGTATGCCTCGCTCACGTGTTGCTCGCCGTCTCCTGACGCCCACCTGCCGAGTCATCCTCGGCTGGTGTCGGGCTCGGTCGATTCCGCTTCTCCTGGGCTCTGCGCTCCTCCTTGCCGCCTGCGGCGCTGGCACGAACGCCGGCACTACTACTCCGAGCGCCACGACCGCGGCGCTGCAGGCTCAAATCGTCGCCTCCGAGCTTTTAGTCGGAAGCCAGCGTTTCCCGGTTGGGATCCTCGACCAGAACACCCCGGTCAATGATGCGACCGTGCACGTGCGCGCCTTTCTTGTCAACGGGACGACCGCGCAGCTCAAGAGCGAGTCGGACGCTCCGTTCCGTGGGGCTCAGCTCGAAGGCAAGGGTTTGTACGTCGCCCACCTCAACTTCGATGTCGCGGGGAACTGGGGGGCGGAGATAACCGCGCAACGACCCGATGGCGAGCACGCCGTTATCCGACTGCCGTTCACGGTCGTAGCGAACGCGACGGTCCCGGCGCCGGGACAATCGGCGCCGCCAAGCCATAATCCGACCGCGAAGGACGTCTCCGACATCAGCACCATTGATAGCGGGCAGCCTCCCGACGATATGCACCAGTTGTCGGTCGCCGACGCGATCGCCCAGCACCGCCCGACCCTCGTGGCCTTCGCCACCCCGGCCTTCTGCACCAGTGCGACCTGCGGACCGCTGATCCACGCTCTCCAGTCGCTCGAGCCCACCTACCGAAGCCGGCTCACATTCATTCATATCGAGATCTGGCGCGACTTCAAGCCCGATCCGTCGAAGCGGCAGCTCAGGCCGGAAGTCCTCAAGTGGCGGCTCCAGACCGATCCCTGGGTGTTCCTGATCGACGCGAAGGGGCTCATTCGGACACGATTCGAAGGCGTGCCCGACGCCGACGAGCTCCGTGCCGCCATCGATCAACTGCTCGCGGCGCCGTAGGGACCGGTAACTACTATAAGCTGGTAGTTGGAGGCCTGAGATGAGCCGCCGGTTACCAGCCCGCCTCGGGCGACTTCCGAACAATGGATGAAGGACTTCGGCGACTCGTCATCGTTGTGGCCGTCCTGACGGCCGCCGTCCTCGCGCTGATCCTTATCTCGAGCCTCTTCATGGTCCTGATGATGGGGTGGATGATGAGCGGCGGCATGCTCGGCGGAATGATGGGCCGCATGGGCGGAGGCGGGACGATCAGCCTGATCGGACTACTGGTCATGGCCCTCATTGTTCTGCTCTTCCTCGGTGGCCTCGCCGTCCTGATCGCGTGGATTCTGCGACAACCAGTCCGGCACTGAGTCGGCAGCCTGCTGATGAGCAAATCTTTCGTAGTCGTATTTGATGACAAGGCGCGCCGCTGGTTGAACGAGCATCCAAGCCGGGATGCCCTCGTTATTGCTTACGAAGATAGCCGCTGTTGCGGCGGCGGTCACATTCGTGAGGTGTGGCTGCGTCGGAGCCAGCAACGAGACGAGAGGTCTTCGCTCATCGACATTGGCGACGTGACCGGCCGGCGGATCCTCGTCGACCAGCGCATCATCCGCAGAATGCCCGAGAAGATACCCGTCACCGTTGGAGGCGTCGGGCCATTGCGCGGATTGCACCTCGACTTCTCGGGCGAAGAGTGGGCTCGACTGCTGTACGACGCCGCGCCGTCCTCAGCGCCTCGAGGCCAGTAAGAGATTTCGTTCGTATACCCCCCCAGGGTATGATGGTAGCCATGAAGCCGAGCTACACGAAGGATCGGGACGCCCTCCTCACCCGGCTGAGCCGGATCGAGGGTCAGGTCCGGGGCGTCCAGCGGATGGTCAACGAGGAAGCCTATTGCATCGACGTCCTGACACAGATCAATGCCATCAAGGCGGCGATTGACCAGGTTGGGCTGCTGCTACTGGAAGACCACATCAAGGGCTGCGTGACTAGCGCGGTGCGCCAGGGCGATCAGTCCAAGGTGGACGAGCTGGTCAAGGCCGTCGAGCGGTTTGCCAAGGCCTAGTCGGGCGAGACACGAGCGGTGATACACGTTCTGAGCGCCATCAGCGACAGCCTCCGGATGGCCTTCTTCATGTTCTGGGACACGCTCTGGCCGTTGATCTTTGGCTTCGGCTTGTCTGGCGCCGTCCAGGCGTTCGTCTCCCGCTCCGACATGCAGCGCGTGATGGGCGATCACCGGCCGAAAACGCTCGGCATCGCGTCGATCTTCGGCGCGGCGTCGTCGTCGTGCTCGTACGCCGCGAGCGCGATGGCCAAGTCGCTCTTTCAGAAGGGGGCCGACTTTACGACGGCGATGGTCTTCATGCTGGCCTCCACCAACCTTGTGATCGAGCTGGGCCTCGTGTTGTGGGTCCTGATCGGCTGGCAGTTCGCGCTCAGCGAGTACGTCGGCGGCATCATCATGATCGGGCTGCTTGCCCTGGTGGCCCGGTTCTTCTTCCGGCCAGCGTTGGTCGAGCGGGCTCGCCAGCATTTGGCCAAGCAGTCAGGCGCCATAGCCCGGGACGAACACCTGGGCGACCCAGGCGGGGAGCAGGTCGTGCCACTCGCTCGCCGCCTGCGGTCACCAGCTGGCTGGGCCGATGCCGCCACGTATACGATGGCCGACCTGGTGATGCTCCGGAAGGAGATGATCGTCGGCTACCTGGTCGCTGGTTTCCTCGCTGTCCTGGTCCCGAATAGCCTTTGGAACACTGTCTTCTTTCGCGGGCACGGCTTCGCCACTTCGGTGGAGAACGTGATCGTCGGCCCGCTGATCGCCATCCTGAGCTTCGTGTGTTCGATCGGCAACGTGCCATTGGCGGCCGCTCTCTGGAAAGGCGGGATCAGCTTCGGCGGGGTGGTCAGCTTCATCTTCGCGGACCTGATTACGTTTCCGCTGCTCTTAATCTACCGGCGGTTCTATGGATGGGCGGTGACGCTGCGGATCCTCGCGGCCTTCTGGCTGGTGATGGCGGCGGCGGGCCTTGCGACCGAATACCTCTTCGCCGGAGCTGGCCTGGTGCCAGCTGGTCGTCCGACCCAGGTCGTCCAGCCGTCCTTCCAGTGGAACTACACCACCTATCTCAATCTCGTCTTTCTCGGTGTCCTCGGCTTACTCCTCTGGCTGTACCGGAATCGCGAGCGGTTGGGCGGCGGGTCCGGCTATGCCATCGATCCGGTGTGCGGGATGCAGGTCGAGAGGCAACTGGCACCGGCGAATACGCGAAGCGGTGATCAGACGTACTTCTTTTGCTCGGACCGCTGTCGGGATCGATTCGTCGACGATCCCGATCGCTTCCAAGTCGGCGACTCACGGCGGATCAAGGGCGACGAGACAAGGAGGACCGACATGAGTCAGGAAATCGATCCGGTTTGCGGGATGACGGTAGAGCCGGAGTCCGCAGCCGCGAAGCGGGAGTACGGCGGGAAGACGTATTACTTCTGCAACCCGGGATGTGCGAAGGCCTTCGATCGGAAACCCGAGAATTTCGTTGAGGCGACCCGCTCAGCGTGACCTTCTCGACGGATCGTGGCCGCTCAACCGAGGCGCCCGTCGTGCCCGAATCAGCGACCCGACAGCAGATCGCCGTCCTCCAGGTGGGCAAGCTGCGTTTCGGCACCGAAGGTGCCGTCGTGGAGTCGTTCCTCGGTCGGCAGCCTGGCGTGATTCACGTCCAAGCCAATCCGTCAGCGCAGACCGCCGTCGTCACCTACGATCCCGAACAGACGTCGGTCGCCGACCTGGAGCGGTTCGTTACGGAGTGCGGGTATCACTGTGCAGGGCAGTCCGTCCCGCTCCACGTCTGCGGTCCGATGGTCGAGCCCGACCGTCCACCGGCCGAGGAGGTCATGGGGCACGGCGGCCACGCGGGGATGTCGATGGACACGATGGTTCGCGACATGCGCAACCGCTTCCTGGTCGCCGCCGCCTTTTCGGTCCCTATCCTGCTCTGGTCGAGCATCGGGCGCGATGTCGTTCACTTCACCATGCCGGCGCCCTTTGGATTGCGCGACGACGTCTTCCAGCTGCTACTGAGCCTTCCCGTTATCTTCTATTCGGCCTCCATCTTCTTCGTCGGCGCCGTTCAAGCCCTGCGAGCTCGCACGCTCGACATGATGGTGCTCGTCGCCGTCGGGATCGGTGCCGGCTGGCTGTACTCGCTGGTGGTGACGCTGCGGGGTGGCGGTGACGTCTTCTATGAAGCGTCCACCGTGTTAGCCGCCTTTGTTCTGCTCGGGCACTGGTTCGAGATGCGTGCGCGCGGCGGGGCGAACGACGCCGTCCGCGCTCTCCTCGAACTGGCGCCGCCGAAAGCCCTCGTCTTGCGTAACGGTGAGCCCGTCGAGGTCCCGACCGCCGAGGTGCAGGTCGGCGACCGCCTCCTGATCCGACCGGGCGCCCGGATCCCGGTCGACGCGATCGTCGAGGAGGGGGACAGTGAGGTCGACGAGTCGATGGTGACCGGCGAGAGCCTTCCGGTCAGCAAGGGCCCGGGGGTTGAACTTATCGGCGGCTCGATCAACAAGAATGGCACCCTTCGGGCTCACGCCACGCGGGTAGGCGCCGACACGGCTCTGGCCCAGATCGTCAAGCTGGTCCAGGAGGCACAGAACTCAAAGGCGCCCGGCCAGAGGCTCGCCGATCGCGCCGCGTTCTGGTTGGTGCTGGTAGCCCTGGTCGGAGGGACGCTTACCCTCGTCGCCTGGCTGATCGCTGGTGCCGGCTTCAACTCCGCCATCCTGTTTGCGATTACCGTCGTCGTCATCACCTGTCCGGATGCGTTGGGGCTTGCCACGCCGACGGCGATCATGGTCGGAACGGGCCTGGGCGCGAAGCGCGGCATTCTTTTCAAGAACGCGATGGCGCTGGAATCCGCCGCCCGGATCCAGTCGGTCGTCATGGACAAGACGGGCACGCTAACTCGAGGTGAACCCGAAGTGACCGACGTGGTCGCCGAAGGCGTCTCGACGGACGAATTGCTTCGCCTGGCGACAGCTGTTGAACGGGAATCGGAACATCCATTGGCCCAGGCCATTGTGCGGCGTGCGACGGCCGGCACAATTCCCGCGGCGAAGGCCGAGAGGTTCGAAAACGTTCCTGGTCTGGGCGCCGTGGCATCCGTCGACGGTCACCGGCTGACGATCGGCAATCTTCGACTCATGCAGCGTGAAGAAATCAGCCTGGGCGAGTTGGACGCCAGGCGCGCGGACCTGGCTTCGCAAGGCAAGACGGTGGTCTGGGTGGCCACCGACGGCCGTGCCATCGGTCTCCTGGCGATCGCCGACGCCCCCCGGCCAACTTCCCGCCAGGCCGTCGAGACCTTGCACCAGGCCGGGATCGACGTCGTGATGCTCACCGGCGACAATGAAGTCACCGCTCGGCGGATCGCCGCTGAGCTCGGGATCACGACCGTTGTCGCCGAGGTCTTACCCGGCGATAAAGCCGCGAAGGTCGCCGAGATACAAAAGCAGGGGCGCCGGGTCGCCATGGTCGGTGATGGCGTCAACGATGCTCCGGCGCTCGCGCAGGCGGACCTGGGCATCGCGATCGGGGCGGGAACCGATGTGGCGATCGAAACCGCGGATGTGGTGCTCATGCGCTCGGACCCTCTCGACGTGCCAACGGCGCTCACGATTGGCCGAGGAACGCTCCGAAAAGAGCGACAGAACCTGGCATGGGCTGTGGGATATAACGCAATTGCGCTTCCTATCGCTGCTGGGATCTTCAAGCCGGCCTTCGGCCTGGTGCTCCGGCCCGAGCTCGCCGCGTTGTCGATGTCCGGGTCCAGCCTGATAGTTGCGCTCAACGCCCTGGCGCTCAAGCGACTCCGGCTGCCTGGTCCAGGAACCGGGACGGGACCTTCCGGCTCAGCTTCGAACAGCGCTCAAGAGCGAGTCCTGAAGTCGCCGGCCGCCTCCTGAAAGAACCACCGATGCGGCGCGAACAACTTCCCATGGAACCTTTTCTGACCCCATGACCACATGCTCCTGACATGACAACCATCCGACAAGGGTGTCGACTGCCTGCTTGAATTCCTGCAGCCTGGTGATTCCTCTGCCCTCCACGTCCTGCCCGGGAATTGTCATCTTTGATCTCGGGCTGGCTATTACCCGAGCGTTTACGCGTATCGGAGCGCCATGGGCCCCGGCGTGGTGATCGCGTTGACAGGCGCCGTGGTGGCCGTCGTCGGCATCCAGAATCCAACCACAGTCCCATTGGGTGTCAAGCGGCCAACCGATAGCTGAAGCGGACTCGGAGCGTCTGAGCCGGATCTGCGCGGCAGACTCTTCCGATCTCAAGATGACGCCTGGAAAATGGTGATTGACAAACAGCCGTTTGGACAAGTTCTGTAGGGCTAAGCGGGCTCATGCATATCTGCTGCACCGGAGACTTTCCATGGCGTACTTGGTGATGGCAACCGCGACGAACTCTGGCGAACGTCCGCGAACGGTGACGGACACCGGGCCGCTGACTTGAAATCCCTCTCCGCCTGTGGGGAGGGCAGGGTGGGGATCTCAGCAGGGCTGGACGAGCAGAACCCTGAACTGGCCCCAGGGCAGATTGCTCAGCGAGGGGCCGTCGGGCACGCCGATGGAGCTCCACACGAGCCCACCGTTCTGGTTCCCCCGGCCGGCGATCGCTATCGAGCCGCCGGTGTCATAGATGTAGGCGCCGTAGGTTTGCAAGGCATGCGCGATCACCTTCTGCCACTGCGGCCATGACTGCCCATCCACGTTGAAGGCCGGGTCGAGCTGAATCCGAGCAGCCTCGGGGATGGCGTTGGGGTCCGTCGATGGTCCGTCGGTGTGGGTGGCGGGACAGGCGATGAAGCCGCTGCGGGTCAGGGACGCCGTCAGCGCCAGGGCATGATCGATGTGACCCTGCTGAATCTCCTCCGGGCGCACGACGCCGCCGAAGGCCGCGAACCCGGCGGCGACGGCGGCGCCGCAGTGCTGGCCCTGCGCACAGAGCGCACCCCAGCCGTTGGCAGCGGTCAGGTAGCGGCTTCCGGCCGACCAGCTGCCGCCGCTGAAACTCGCCAGCCACATGTCCAGCTCCGCGTTCGTGTCCAGGTTGATCACGACGAGGTGATGGTCGGAGCCGGTTTCGGGCGTGGCGCCCAGCGGAATGTGGAAGCTGATCACCGTGCCGCAGTCGTACATGCTGCACCCGACGGAGTAGAGCGGATCGCTGTTGTGGGAGAAGACGATGGCGCGTCCCCAGGCGGCCGTATTGGCAAAATTCGCGCTGCCCGCGGAGCCGGCCAGCGCCGCCTGGACCATCCCCGCTGAATTGGGATCGAGCACGGGCGCCGGGCCGATCGGAAGGTTCCAGAAACTGGTGGCCGCGTAGAGGGGCGTGATCCCGCCTGACACCGGCGCCGGCGTTGGCGCGGGTGTCGCCGTCGGAGCCGGGGTCGATGTCGGTGTCGGTGTTGGTGTTGGCGTCGGCGCCGGGGTGGCGGAGGTTTGCACGAACGCCCCGGAACAGGTGCCGGCCGACGACAAACCGTTGCTCGTGATCGTGCAGGGGGCGCCATTCAGTAGCACGGAATCGGGCGTCAGCGTCGACGCGGCGTGACCGATGAAGCCGCCGAGCGCGAGGCTGAGCGCGGCGCCGGCAATCATCAGGCGCTTCACTGGAAGTACTCCCGCATCGTGGCGGTGCAGCTGCAGCCGGCGTCGCCGAGCCGCGGCAGGTTCCACGAATCCTCGATGGTACGGAGCAGGCCGTAGAGCGTTTCCTGGACGCTGGATTGGAATCCCGTCTTGCCCAGCGGCGACATCACGATGGTTGCAACGCGACCGCCGGTCGCATCCGTGCAGCAGGCGGCGTAGGTATTCCCTTCGTCCCAGGTGATGAAGAGCGCGCCACCGTTCTTATACGCCGCCGAATTCAGGATGGCCGGCACTTGCTGCTTGAGCCAGGCATCGCCGGTCGCGATCGAGCAATCATGCATGTCGTTGCACATGTCAGGGGTGATCCAGACGAAGTTCGGCACGGTGTTATTGGCCATATCGCTGCTGAGCTGCGTGAAGGGTACGACATCGGCCGCGCAGCGTGTGGCGTTGGTGCGGATGTCATTGAAGTAGATCCAGGGGTTGTGCTTCTGCATGTAGGGATAGGCATCGCCCACGAAGCAGGGCGAGGGCATTCCTTCGAGATAGGCCTTCCAGGTTTTGCCGCCGGCCTCGATCTGGTCGGCAAGGTTTTGGGCCGAGACGTAGCAGGTGGTGCAGTCGCTCGTGATGCCGAAGGTGCTGCCGCCGGCGAGCGCGAGGTAGTTGGGCAGGCTTGGATGGGTGACCGCATAGACCTGCGTACCCAGCGCGTTACTGGTGGCCAGGCCGTTGAGGTAGGGGGCGGCCGGATTGCCGATGACGTCAGTGATCTCCTGGTTCTCCATCACGATCACGAACACGTGGCTGAAGTTCGGGAGAGCGGCCGGCGATGGTGTCGGGCTCGGCGTCGGTGTTGGTGTGGGCGTCGGCGTTGGCGTTGGTGCGGGTGTTGGTGTCGGCGTCGGTGTTGGTGTGGGCGTCGGTGCGGGCGTCGGGCTCGGGCTCGAGCTCGACGCCCGGAAGGTGGCGATGATCCCCTTGGTCCATGCCGAGGCCGTCAACGTTTGGGTCGCGGTGTAAGTTCCGGTGGCGCTGACGACCATTCTGCTGAGGGTCGATTCGTTACTGGGGTTGGTGTCATCCTTGTTGATCAGCGTGAAGCCACTGGGCGCGCCCCAGCTCTGGGTCGCCGAGCCCTGGCTGACGCCGAAGCCGGCCAGGACGATCTCGTTGGCGGCCGTGGTGGCCGCGCTGGTCCTCACGGACTGGCTGCTGACGGCCGTGGTCGCGCTGCTCGCGGACCCCGTCGTATCGAGGGTCAGCGTCGCGCCGACTTCGGCCATGGTGTAGGAGACGTTGGTGGCGGAGGAGAGCGTGAAGACACCGAACGTCGTTCCCGTCGGGGCGTTCGGATAGTAGAAGAGGTCTAATCCCGGCAGAGCGCTGTCCGTCACGTCGGCGACCCGCAACCATCCCGCCGGCAGCGTGTAGCCCGTGTTGCCGTCTCCCGCCGAGGCGATCAGCAGCACGATCGTGCTACCGGCGCGGCTCGCGTTCGCCAGCGACGGCGTGAAGCTCGTCGCCATCGTGAGGAACTGCTTGTTGCTCTGCACCACCGGGAAGGTCGGCACGGGTGTCGGTGATGGCGTCGGCGCCGGCGTCGGGCTTGGTGTTGGCGCCGGTGTGGGTGTTGGCGTCGGCGTGGGTGTTGGCGCCGGTGTGGGTGTGGGCGTTGGCGCCGGAGCCGGGGTTGGCGTCGGTGTCGGCGACGGCGCGGGCGCATCCGCGACGCGGAAGCTGGCGATGATGCCCTTGCTCCAGGCCGCCGGCGCGACCGGCTGGGTCACCGAGTAGATGGAGGGCAGGCTGACGACGTGCGCGCTGAGGATCGACTCGTTGCTGGTGTTCGTGTCGTCCTTGTTGACGAGGCTGAAACCAACCGGCGCGCTCCAGGTTTGCGGCGACGCGCCCTGGCTGGCGCCGAAGGCGGCAAACACGATCTCGCTCGAGGCCGCGGTGGTGGCGCCGGTGCTCACGCTCAGGCTGCCGACCGCGGTGGTCGCGCTGCTGCCATAGCCGACCTGGTCGGCGGTGAGGTTGGCGCCGACTTCGGCCATGCTGTAGGAGACGTTGGTGGCGGCGGAGAGCGTGAAGACACCGAACGACGTTCCCGTGGGGGCGTTCGGATAGTAGAAGAGGTCCAATCCCGGCAGAGCGCTGTCGGTCACGTCGGCGACGCGTAGCCAGCCGGACGGCAAGGTGAGGGCGGTGTTGCCATCGCCGGCGGTGGCGACCAGGAGCACGATGGTGCTTCCGGCGCGCGAGGCGCTGGGCAAGAAGGGCGCGAACACCGCCGGCATGGTGAGGAACTCCTTATTGCTCTGGACGATCGGGAAGGTCGGCGTGGGCGTCGGCGTCGGCGTGGGCGTCGGGGTTGGCGTCGCTGTGGGTGCGGGCGTCGGTGCTGGTGTTGCGGTCGGTGCCGGCGTCGGCGTGGGTGTCGGAGTGGGCGTTGGGGTGGGCGTCGGGCTCGGCGATGGGGTCGCCTCGACGAACCCGCCGGAGCACGTCCCGGTGTAGGAAAGGCCGCTGATGGTCACGGTGCACGGCACGTTGTTCATCAGCACCGCGTTCAAGGTCAGCGGGCTCGCGATGGCGGCCTGGCCGACGATGCCGCCCAACAGAAAACACGGGATGAGGAGCAAAACGATCCATCGCTTTGAGAACGTCATGTCGCCGCCCCCTCCTTACCCTCCTCCGCAAGCGGGGGAGCGAAAAATATCAGCAGGACTGAATCTGCAGAACCCGGAATGAACTCCAGGGAAGACTCGCGAGTGATTGCGATGACGCGGACACGCCGGCGAGTGACCAGGCATCGTAGCCGCGGTTGACGTTCGCCTCGCCCGGGAACGAGATCGATCCGCCGGTATCGCCCAGGTATGCCCCGTAGGTCTGGAGCGCGTGGGCGATGACCTTCTCGTAGCGTGGCCAGGGCTGCGCGTCCACGTTGAACGCGGGATCGAGCTGGATGCGCGCACCCTCGGGGAGGGCGTTGGGATCGTTGGCGACGCCGTCGGTGTGCGTCGCCGGGCAGGCGATAGAGCCGCTGCGCGTGTAGGGCGTGGTGAAGAAGAGGGCATGGTCGATGTGGCCCTGGGCGATCTCTTCCGGTCGTACCACGCCGCCGAAGGCGTTGTAGCCGGCCGCGACCGCGGCGCCGCAGTGCTGGCCTTGCGGACAGAGCGCGCCCCAACCGGTCGAGCTCGACACGTAGCGGCTTCCGGCCGACCAGGCCGGCGCCGCGAGCCACATGTCGAGCTCGCTGTTGGCGCTGGGGTTGATGACGATCAGGTGGTGGTCCGATCCCGTCGTCGGCTGGGCGTAGGTCGGGATACGGAAGTTGATGACCGTGCCGCAGTCGTAGAGGGTGCAGCCCACGGTGTAGAGGCGGCTGACCGCGTTGGCATAGGCGATCGCCTTGCCCCAGTCATTTGTCGGGGCGAAGTTCGCGCTGCCAGCATAGTTGCTGAGCGACGCGGTGATCATGGCGGCCGAGTTCGGATCGATCGCCGGGCCGGCCGGGATCGGGGTGTTCCAGAAGCTCGTCGACGCGTAGAGGCGGGTGAACGAGCCTGCCTGTGCGGGCGTGGTCACGCTCGACGTCTGGTCGGCGACCACGGCATTGCCGGCATCGAGCAGCTTGACCTCGTACGCATAGCTGGTCGACTGCCAGAGGAGGTAGTCGGTGTAGACCATCGCGGCGCCTCCAGGGAAGGGGAAGTCATCGATCAGGCGGCCGTTGCGGAAGATCTGGACGCGCGCGGCATTGCCCGGCAGGGTCCAGAGGATCTGCGCCGACGATGAGTTGACCGGCTGCGTCGTCAGGTTGCCCGCCGGCACCGGTGTCGGCGTCGGCGCGGGGGTGGGTGTGGGTGTGGGCGCGGGCGCGGGGGTCGGCGTCGGGGTTGGCGCCGCGGTGGGCGCGGGCGTTGGCGTGGGCGTTGGCCCCGCGGTAGGCGTGGGGGTCGGCGCCGCGGTGGGCGCCGGCGTTGGTGTTGGGCTCGGGGTTGGGAAGATGGGCGGTAGCGTCGGCAAGATGATGGGTGAGGTTGTTGGTGTCGGGGTTGGTGTGGGCGTCGCCTTCTTGGCTTGCCCGGGCGGCGTATTCTTCACGGGCCCGGAAGTGCTCGTCGACTTCGACGCCGTCGCGGATGCTTGCACTGTGGTGGACGAACCATTGGGCGATGTGGTGCTGGTGGTCAGCGCCACAGTCCCACCGGTGGCGAAGGGATTGTTGCCGCTGACCAGAAGGAGCACGGTGCCCACTGCCAGGAGAATCAACACGACTGAGACCAGGCCGCGGCCCGCTCGACGATCCATCCTCGCTCCTCCGAGGGGGGCTTCGATCGGATGAGGCAGTCCCCCCTCTGCCCACCAATCTGCGTGGGGAAGCCTACGAAGCCGGTGGCGAAGCGACTACAGCAAAGTCAGTACGCCGTAACGATTCTCGTAACGTGAACTCAGCGCTGACAGTGGCTGCGCACGTTTTCGCCAGACGCGCTACCACATCTATGTCGCGCTTGCCGGGTCAAATCGATTCCTAGGGCGATTGGTCCTCAGCCGAGAAATCGAATGCCCCGCGGAGATCGCCGGCGACGACATCCCGGTCGCCCCATACCCCCAGGGGCGGCAGATGATAATTCCCCTCCACCCATTTCACGAGCGAACTCGTGTCCATGAGGTCGTGGTCGACGGTGTGCCGTTTGGCATACGGCGAGATCACAAGCAGCGGCATCCGCGGCCCGAAGCCGGCTTCGCCGCAGGCGTCGCCCATCCCGGGGTACTGACAGCCGGACACGTTTGGCTGCCCTTGCGCGAGCGGAGCGAAGTGCGGGTCGGCCGGCAGCGGGGGCGACACGTGGTCCCACCAGCCACCGGTCTCGTCGAACGCGATGATGATGGCGGTGTGCTTCCAGTACGGGCTGGCCTGGACCCGGCTGACCAGGTTACCGATGAAGGCGTCGTCCGCGGATGGACCGGAGTAGCCGGGGTGGCCGTCGTCAGGCTTCGACGCCTTGACCCAGGAGATCCGCGGGAGCTGCGGGATGATTCCGCCGATTGGCGACCCGTCGAGCGCCGCGTAAAGCACCTGCAGGTCGCGCTGATGGCGGTTCGCCTGGGGGAAATTCGTCTGGGGATTCCAGGCCCAGGTGTGCGTCAGGTCAGCGGTCGACGTGAAGTACTGGAACGGATCATGGTGCGGGCTGTACTCAGCACCGCTTCCGGTGCTGGCGCAGGTCCCGAAGCCGCCCTGGAACCAGGCCCAGCTGACCCCGCGCGCAGACGCCTCATCGCCGAGATTCGGAATATCTTGCTGCGGCATGAAGGGCCCACCATAGTCGTTGCAGACATCGCCGGCTGGATTCGGATCACCGTCGGTGTTCGCGGTGGCCGCGACCAGCCACTCCGCCCCCGGAGTGGACGGTCCGTACATGCCGCTGAAGGCGTTGTCCGCAATGGTGTACTGCGAGGCGAGCCGCCAGTAGTTCTGCAACGGCGCCGAGGCATCGCCCGCGGTGCCTTCGTAATAGCCGAGCGCCAGCGCCGGCCCGAGTGGGTTCATCTCGAAGCTGGGGCAGGGGCCGTCCGGGCTGGGATTTGGTGCGGTCAGATCATTGCCGTACTGCAGGTACTGATCCATGGCCCCGCCGTCGGCCATCTGGATCATGCTCGCGTAGTCGTGGTCGACGTCGCACGTCGTGGCCTGGGCGGTCCCGTCGAGCCGAAATGGCATGAACGGGCCGAGTTTCGTGCCGTCCGGCGTCGTGTGATAGAGCTGCACGCCGGCCGGTATGCCATTGCTCCCCTGTCCGAAGGTTCCGAAATAGTGATCGAAGGAAATGTTCTCCTGGTACACGATGATCGTGTGCTGGATCACCCCTCCGCCCGGCTG
>WNGD01018512.1_pt1 | contig 13930 bp, 16 predicted proteins | sample 5400671 | NCBI WGS metagenome assembly WNGD01 (sample SAMN13153369, study PRJNA577476) | soil metagenome | isolation source: 40 cm soil or saprolite under grassland replicate 2 | place: USA:California | collected 2016-06-15
GGTCGGCTCGGGCAGCGAGAAGTTGAAGTACGGCCCGGCCACCGGGTTGGCCGACCCGCGTACCTGGGCGAGCTTGTCCGCCCAGCCGGCGTACCAGACCCAGCGGTCGATGGCCGCGTCCACCACGGCCTCACCCTGCCGGGCGCCGAGACCCTCGGCCGCACGGACCTCGGAGACGAACTGAGCCCGGCGTCCCTCGAGCAGTTCGGCGACGCGGTATAGCACCTGGCCGCGGTTGTAGGCGGTGGCCGCCGACCAGCCGCCGAACGCCTTGCGCGCGGCCGCGACCGCATCCCGGGCGTCCTTGCGCGAGGCTAGGGCCGCGTTGGCCAGGAACCCGCCCTTGTGGCCGGTCACCACGTAGGACCGGCCGCTCTCCGAGCGGGGAAAGGCCCCGCCGATGTACAGCTTGTACGTCTTGCGCACGGCGACGCGGGCGGGCGCGGCGCCGTTAGACCGGGAAACAGCGTCAGACATTGAGGTACGCCTCCAGCCCGTGCCGACCGCCTTCCCGGCCGTAGCCGGACTCCTTGTAGCCGCCGAACGGCGACGTCGGGTCGAACTTGTTGAACGTGTTCGCCCACACCACTCCGGCCCGCAGCCGGGAGGCCATCCACAAGATCAGCGATCCCTTCTCCGTCCAGACGCCGGCCGACAGCCCGTACGGCGTGTTGTTGGCCTTCTCCACCGCCTCGGCCGGCGTCCGGAATGTCAGCACCGAGAGCACAGGGCCGAAGATCTCCTCCCGGGCGATGCGGTGCGCCTGCGACACCCCGGTGAAGATCGTGGGCGGGAACCAGAAGCCCTTCACCGGCAGCTCGCACGGCGGCGACCAGCGCTCCGCGCCCTCCGCCTCTCCGACGTCGGACAGCTCGCGGATCTTGGCCAGCTGGGCGGCGGAGTTGATGGCGCCGACGTCGGTGTTCTTGTCCAGCGGGTCGCCGAGCCGCAGGGTGGCCAGCCGCCGCCGCAGCGACGTGAGCACCTCGGAGTACACCGACTCCTGCACCAGCAGGCGCGAGCCAGCGCAGCAGACGTGGCCCTGGTTGAAGAAGATGCCGTTCACGATGCCCTCGACCGCCTGGTCCACGGGCGCGTCCTCGAACACGACGTTGGCGGCCTTGCCGCCCAGCTCGAGGGTCACCTTCTTGCGCGTGGGGGCGCAGGCGCGGGCGATCTGCCTGCCGACCTCGGTGGACCCGGTGAACGCCACCTTGTCGATAGCGGGGTGCTCCACCAGCGCCCGGCCGGTCTCCCCCGCCCCGGTGAGGATGTTGACCACGCCCGGCGGCAGGTCGGCCTGCTGGCAGATCTCCGCGAAGGCCAGCGCGGTCAGCGGCGTGGTCTCGGCGGGCTTGAGCACCGCCGTGTTGCCGCAGGCCAGCGCGGGAGCAATCTTCCAGGCCAGCATCAGCAGCGGGAAGTTCCACGGGATGACCTGGCCGGCCACCCCGAGGGGGCGCGGCGCCGGGCCGTACCCGGCGTACTCCAGCTTGTCGGCCCAGCCGGCGTAGTAGAAGAAGTGCGCCGCGACCAGCGGGATGTCCACGTCGCGCGACTCGCGGATCGGCTTGCCGTTGTCGAGCGACTCGAGCACGGCGAGCTCGCGCGCCCGTTCCTGGACGATCCGGGCGATGCGGAACAGGTACTTGGCCCGCTCCCGGCCCGGCAGGGCCGACCAGGTGTGCTCGTAGGCCTTACGGGCCGCGGAGACCGCCCGGTCCACGTCGGCGGGACCCGCCTCCGTCACCTCGGCCAGGACCTCCTCGGTGGCGGGCGAGATGGTCTTGAACGCGTGGCCGTCCACGCCGGGAGTGAACTCGCCGTTGATGAAGAGTCCGTAGGACTCGCGCAGCGAGACGATGGCCCGCGACTCCGGCGCCGGCGCGTACTCGAACTTAGCCATATCAGTCCAGGGTGGAATAAGGCAGGGCATCCTCTGCCCTGCGGCAGGTCTTCGGCAACGCTTCTGACCTGCGTTTTCTCATCTCAGCACTTCTCATCGTATCCGGCGTCTTCCCGCAGCGATGTGCCCTCATTGTGCCCTGCATCGATCACGAGTCGATACCACGTCTGGTCCATGCCTGGTCCGCGAGCACGGGCCTCTTCGTCCCGAAGCCAAGTACTGGCCGGGACTGCCAGCGCCGCAGCGCGCCTGGCCTGCGACAGATCGTCGGTGGATGTCCGCCGCCGTCCATCGCTGGCGGTGGCGATTGTCACTTACTTGGTCACTCAGTCATCCGGGTGAACCGATGCTGGCCGCCGTACGTATTAAACGTGACCGGTCTGTCCAACGCTCGATCGAGCCTACTTGGAGGTCTACATGCGCGCAGCACTGATGGCAGGGCTCGTAGCCGGGTTCACGGTGATGGCTGGCGCGGCTCCCGCCTTCGCGGCGGGCAACCCGAGCGGCACCGGGTTGCCCAGCCAGTCCTGCCAGGACATCGATGCCCCGTTCCTTCCCGTGCCAGGTCCGGAACGGGGCATCACCATCGATACGGCCGCTTTCGCGCGCTGACGGGCCACACGGAATGGCGGCGCCGACTGCCACGAACGGTTGCTTAGGAGTTCACTTCGCGCTCAGGGCCGACCTGCATCTACCCAGGTCAGAGACGATTTCTGGTGCCCTTGAGTGCCTGCCGATGACCGTAGTTCTCCATACCTCATGGCACGAATGTGGCACGGACACGGAACCGAGCCGATCGGGGCAACAGTGCGTAAGGATCGCTTCCGTGTCAGGGGATCTTGTCAGCCGCGCTTGCTTTCGTATCCTGTTTCTGAGCTGCGATGTATGGTCCGGTGATGTCCATGGACGTATGTCGCTGTCGAGGGCGGTTGTTACTCAGTTGGTTACTCGCCCATCAGGGACGAGCAACACGCTAGAACACCGTCAATAGCCGCTTGACGTGCATCAACGAGAGGTTCGCCGCGCGTTTCGGGCCTGGCCTCTGGCCTGGCCCCTCGCCGTCAACTAGGGCCATCCGGGGTCGGGAGGCAGGGGAGGCGTGGGGTCTGGCGGCTCCGGCGTAGGGACGGGAGGAACCGGTGGGGCGCCGGGATCCGGTCCTGGCGGAATGGGGGTGGGAGCTGGAGGAACCGGCTCCGGCGGTATTGGCGCGGGTGGCGTCGGCTCTGGCACTGGAGGCGTTATCATGGCGCACTCATTACCCTCGGTAGCCAGTAGTAACCTTCACATATGGCTACGTCCTCCTCGCCGTATCAAGGTCCGGTGATTAGGCTCACAGCTCCGGAGTTCGTTTCGCGCTCGTGGCCGACCTGGGAAAGTGCAGGTCAAAGGTCGTTCGCGGTGCCCATGAGTGACTGCTCGGGACCGCAGTCTTCCGCCCGTTCTGGCACGGACGTGGCATGCCGCCTGGATGCAAACTACCGGCGCGGCCCTGCTCGCGGTCAAATGGTGCAGGCCAATGCGTGTGTGGATGCCTGCTCAGAATCGCTGTGGCGCGCATGGGTTGCTGTACCTCGCTGCTGTACGCGACGACTGGCGCGAGCAAGAACACCGTCAAGGGATCGTTGACACTGATCCCTTGCTTGTAAGCTACCGGCACGCTGTCGGCTAACGTCGCCCACCTGGGAATCTGGCTTCCCGCCGTCCGGCGTCATCGTCTGGAGTCGTATGTCGTTGTGGTCAGCTCTAGGCCCGCGGCCCACTCCAACTCAGGCCCACGGCTCCGGAGCTTCTCCATTCGTCTCCATATTGGTTCCGTATTGACTCCGGGCTTCTCCATTCGTCTCCATTTGTCTCCGCATTGGTTCCGTATTGACTCCGGGCTTCTCCATTCGTCTCCATTTGTCTCCGCATTGGTTCCGTATTGACTCCGGGATGACTCCGTATACCCGCTCTCACCAGGGACTATACGAGACTAGCCATGGCTAGGGAGACTATCAAGGGCTATATAGGACTGTCACAGCCAACGGGACATCCGAGGATATGGGTTGATTTTTCGGCGCGTCGCTTCCGCCGGTCACGTCCGTCAGCTAATCTCGGCGTATAAAGGAAAAGGCCCCCCGCGGGTGAGGCGGGGGGCCGCCAAACAAGCTAACCCCAACGACGAGTCAGGAGCTAACTATGTCAGATGCTACATTCTCCCAGGCCGATGAGCACCAGGACGCACCCAAGGAGTGCCAGACGTGGGAATCGGTCGCACGGTACGTGATCACGCAACTAGCCCGGGTCATCCCCTATGCCCCGCTCGTATGGCTGGCATACCTCCGGCACTAACGTCGTACCTGTCTGCACGTCGCCTTGCTGCTGAGGTTCGCCGCGCACCGATCGGGCCTGGCCTCTGGCCTGGCCCTCGCCGTCAGGCCCGCTGGGCTGGCAGAGGTCTCCGGCGCTCAAGGGCGGGTCCTGAAGATCGTTTCTGCGAAGCGGTTAGAAACGATCTTCGGGTGCCCTTGACGCTGGAGGGGCCAGCCCGGACAATGTGCGGCATTCCGGCCCGCTCACTGTGACATCTTCACGGCTCTCGGCGCACTCGGCGCGACGTTGACGGCCTGGTCGTGGTGCTGGCGGGCGCGGCAGCGGGATACGGCGGGGACCGCAGGCGGCCGGTCACCGGGGGTGCCGTGCGCGGCAGCCGCCGCGCCGTAGGGCTTGCGTCCGAAGGACGCGGCGACAGCTGCCGCCCCGCAACGGCGAGACCCCGGGTGAACCATGGCCGCTTACGGCGGGTCACCCTGGCCGCTCATCCCTCTCGTCTGCTCGCGTCCGTCCGCACTGTTCACGGCCCGGGGCCGTCAGGCCCGGCGCGCCGAAGGTGCGCCCTTGAAATGGTCTGTAGAGAAAGTTGTAACAACCCGGCCGAGGGCAGTAGACAGCGTCTGCGACCCGTTAGCGTCGACGTTGTGAGTGATACGACGGGTGGCGGGGCGAGCCGGTGGAAGACGTTCGGCGAGCGGGTGATCTATGACAACCCGTGGGTGTGGCTGGGCCAGGTGGACGTGGAGCTGCCGGATGGGGAGCGGTTCTGGCATCACGTGGTGCGGTTGCACCGGGCGGCGATGATGGTGCTGGTGGACGGGCAGGACCGGGTGCTGTTGCTGTGGCGTCACCGGTTCGTGCAGGACCGGTGGGGGTGGGAGCTGCCGGGCGGGCTGATTGATGAGGGTGAGGAGCCTGGCGAGACCGCTGTACGGGAGCTGGAGGAGGAGACGGGGTACCGGGCGGGCCGTGTGGAGCACCTGATCACGTTCCAGCCGATGGTCGGCATGGTCGATTCCGAACACGTCGTGTTCACCGGCAGGGATCCGGAGAAGATCGGGGACCCGACTGAGACGACCGAGGTGGACCGGATGGAGTGGGGGCTTTGGCGATCCGCCTGGACAGGTCGCGGATGCGGCGGCGCTGGCGGGCGGATCCGGTGAGCTGGGCGAGTTCCCTGGCTTTCTTGAGGTGGCGTCTGGCTTCGTCTTGCTCGCCGCGGACGTGCAGGGCGGCGGCCAGGTCGCAGCGCAGGCCCGCTTCGGCGCGGGTGAAGCTGTCGTCCATCGCGGCCAGGGCGGCGGCTAGGTCGTCGGCGGTCTGCGGGTCGCCGAAGGCGATCAGGCAGTTGCCGCGCCAGCGGGCCAGATGGGTCTCGTTGAGGGCGAGATACGGCAGTTCCTGGCTGGCTGGGCCGTGGCTGATTTCCTGGGCGGCGCTGTCGAGGGCGTGGCGGCAGGCTGACTCCTCCCCAGCCGCTGCGGCCATCTCGGCTTCGGCGGCGCGGAGCCAGCTGCGGACCTGGTGCGGGATGGCGGTGCGGGTTTCCTCGTATGCTGCCCGGACCATGGCCAGGGCCTCGGCCGGGCGGTGCAGGTCGAGCAGCACGTATGCCTGCTCTCCGGCGGCGAAGGCGAGCAGGCAGGGGTCTGCGGCTTCGCGGGCGGCGGCGGTGGCGCGCTCGAAATGGGCCCAGGCGCGGGGCAGGCGGCTCATGTCGATGGCCTGCCATCCAGCCAGCGCAGAGGCGTCGGCCAGGGCGCGGGCGAGCTGCTCGCGGTTCCCGGGGCGCAGGGAGTACCGCAGGCTGGTCTCGATGTGGCCGATGTGGGCTTCCAGCTTGCCCGCGACGACTGGGGCGCCCAGGCGGCGGTCCAGGAGCCGGATGTTGTCGGTCTCACCCTGCAGGACGCGGACGACGGTGCCGTCGATGCGGCCGGCCGCGGTGATCTGCCGGAGCAGTCCGGCGTCCTGCCCGGAACTGGCGACCGTGCTGCTGCGCGGCCGTGAGGCGGTGATCTGCCGGGGAGTTAGCCCCAGCAGGACCCGGGCGTGATCGGGCATGTCGAGGCCGTCGGCGATGCGCTCGAAGACGTGGGTGTGGCGGATGCCCCGGATGCCGTTGATGACTTCGCTCATCCGGCCCTGACCGAGGCCGACCGCGGTGCCGATGCGCGTCTGGCTGAGCCCGAGGTACTGCTGGAGCAGCCGGAACAGCGCGCTCATGTCGCGCTGGCGCAGGGCCTGGCAGACGTCGGGGCGTTCCCAGAAGGCGGGCGGTATCGCCGGAGGGTCGAATGCGCTTGGCCGCATGGCGTTCCTTCGATCTTGCTCAGCCCCGGCGCCCACATGACTGGGTGCGATCAGCAGCTTACGCGTCATCTCACTGTGAGAACCCCGAGTGTAATGGGTTCGTAACGAGATGTCGTGAATCGTGGTTGCATGCGCTGCACTGATGACCGGCACGATATCTGCCCGGCCTGCCGGGGACACGGATGGAAGTTCCACCGGTCGCGACGGGCATGGACGGTCGGGACGCTGAGCCGCGGCCAGGCCGAATGCGTACGGCGTTCCTGCATGGAGTGCCAGGGCTCCGGGCACATCCGCAAGCCGGGCTGACCGGTGGACGCCGGGAAAGACGACACGCCACCAGTTCGCGGCGAGGACGCTGGTGGCGCCATGCAGGCGCATTGGTATGACTGGGGCCTGGCACTAGACAGCAGGTCGCTGCTGCGTGGAAGGCGGGCGGCGCCGCCGTGGATGCGGGCGGAGCTGGTCCGGTTGCAGGCCGCGTTCCCGGAGTTCGCGTTCGGCATCTGCCCGGGCTGGCGGGGTCCGATGTTCGAGGCATGGAGGGAGATGGGCACTGGTGATCTGTACGCCGTGATCACCCATGACGCCCGGGAGCTGCGGCGCGAGCTGGAGGCAAGCCAGGCGGAGCAGAGGTCGGTTGCAGACGCAGCCAGGCAAGAGCCGCGGTGAAAGCTGCGTAGTGGTCGGGTTGGTGTTTGCGCTGGAAGGGGTGACATCCCGGGTACTTAGGCAGTAGTGTACTTGGGTAGTCAGGCAACTTGAGTAAGGCATCTGTCATGCCCTATGAGTACACTCCGCCGAAGTACGCGCAGGTGATCGATGAGCTGCGGCGGCGGATCGAGTCCGGCGAATACCCGCCGGGGTCGCTGCTGCCGAGTGAGCATCAGCTGAGCGATGAGTTCCAGATCGCCCGGCCGACCGTGGTGCGGGCGCTGCGGGTGCTGCGCCAGGACGGGTGGATCGAGACCCAGCAAGGCAAGGGCAGCTTCGTCCGGGGCCGCCCGGCACTGGCCGGCCTGGCCTCGCAGCGGACCGGCGAGGAAGCCCTCAACCGCGAGGAATCCCGCGAGCCCGGCGAGGTGATCCAGGCGGCCGTCACTCCCCCGCCGCCCCGAGTGACCGCGCTGCTCGGCCCGGCAGGCCTGGGCGACGTGCTGGCCCGGCGGCTGCTGATCCGCCAGGACGGCGAGGCCTCCGAACTGGTCACCTGGTGGGTACCCGCGACGCTGGCGGAAGGCACCGACCTGGGCAAGCCGGAACCGTTGCATGGCGGGGTCCGCGGGCATCTGTCCCGGCGCAAGGGCGTCCGCGTGGATCACGTCCTGGAGCAGGTCACCGCCCGGCATCCCACCAGCGCCGAAGCCAAGCTCCTGGGCGTCGGGAAATCGGCGCCGATACTGGCGATGTACGTGGCCGCCCGCGATGCCTCGGGCGGGCCGGTGCTGGTCCTGGAGGTGGTCATGCCGGGTGACCGGCACGAGCTCGAGGACGCCTACCAGGTCGGCTGATACCCGCCACGAATTCGCTATCCTGGCCACTTGACTAAGCAAGAGGTATCGTCGTATCTTGAAAGGACTTGCTTAGTCAACTGGCCAAGCAAGCCGGTATCTATCTGGAGCTGCCAATGTCTCTTCAAGGTCCGATCCCGGTGGAGTTCGGCGCGGTGTTCCCGTCCGGCGCGTACGCGGCTGGCTCGTTCGAGCCGGTGCGGAACTTCGACGCCTCCACCGGGGAGAAGTTCGTCCAGTCCACCGACAAGACCACCGGTCAGCCGTTGTGGGTGATCGAGGTCATCGACGCCGACCCCCAAGCACGAGTACGGGCGGTCAAGGTCAAGGTCGCCGCGCAGGTCCAGCCGGTCGTCCCCACGGGGCCGCCCGGGTCACCGTTCACCCCGGTGGAGTTCACCGGGCTGACCGTCACGCCATACGTGAACCAGGCCGGGCGGCTGGCCTACTCGCTCAAGGCGACAGGGATCCGGGCGCCTAGCCGCGGCCGTCCCGGACCAGAGGCAAGGGAGGTGGCGGCATGAGGAGCGGCGGCGGATCGTTCGGACGCATCGGCCTGCACGTGGGGGCGGACTGGTGGACGTTCCTGAACACCTACGACGACCACAGCCCGATCCTGGATGTCGCGGCCGGATCGACCACGGTGACGTTCAGCATCGCCGACCGCAACATCGACGACTCGGCGCTGGCGTTCGCCCGGGAGCTGGCCAGCCGGGCGACACAGTTCGCCGCCGAGGTCGAGCGGCTCCACGCGCTGCACAGCCAGGACAGCGGCACGGGCGAGATCGGCGCCGGGAGCGGTGAGGCCGCTTGATGGTGATCGCGGGTGGGGCGGCAGGAACGGGCATTCCTGCCGCCCCGGGTGTCTCCCCCTGCTGGCGCAAACGGAGAGGAGGCGAGTCTAGTGGCACGCGGCCGTAACTGGGTCACGGGCGAGCAGCTCGCCCAGGTCGACAACCGCGACCCGTTCGCGCCCCCGGTGTGGCGGTCCCCGGTGTACCGCACCCCCGAACCGGTGATCATGATCGTCCAGCTCGTCCGGCTGATCTGGCGGGTGCTGTGGTTCGCCCTGACCCATCCCGGGGTCGACGCGGTGGCCGCGCTGGTCGTGGTGACCTGGCTCGGGCTGAGCTGGCCCGGCCTGGCGGGCATCGCCGCGATAGTAGTCATCGGCCTGGCCGGGCTGCGGGTCCTGCAGCCGACATGGTTCGCCCGGTTGGTGACGGTGCCGGTGCGGGACTGGCTGCGGTGGTGGTTCTACCGGCGGCGGTGGAAGGCCGCGATGACGCTGGCCGGGCTCGCGCCGGACTACCGCGGCCAGCCGATAGTCCCGGTCCTGGATCGGGTCCACCGCGCCGGGGCCGTGGACCTGGTGCGGGTCGGCCTGGTGACCGGGCAGGCTCCCACCGATTTCGAGGCCAGGGCGGAGAACCTGGCGCACGCGTTCGGCGCCCGGCTGTGCCGGATCCGCAGCGCCGCGCCCGGCGTGGTGGTGCTGGAGCTGGTCCGCGCCGACACCCTGGCCGACCCGATCCCGGCTCTGCCGGTCACGGGGGAGGTGGACCTGGCCGGGTTGCCGGTGGGCCGGTGCGAGGACGGCTCGCCCTGGCGGCTACGGCTCGCCGCCACGCACGTGCTGATCGCGGGGGCTACCGGGTCGGGGAAGGGCTCGGTGATCTGGTCGCTGATCCGGGCTTTGCTGCCTGCCATCGCCTCGGGGTGGGTGCAGGTGTGGGCGATCGATCCCAAGCGGATGGAGCTGTCGTTCGGCCGGGCGCTGTTCCACCGGTACGCCTGCCACGCCACCGCGATGGTGGAGCTGCTGGAGGCCGCGGTCGCCGAGATGCACGACCGGGCCGGGCAGTTCGGCGGCCGGACCCGCACCTTCACCCCCTCCACCGAGTACCCGTTCCTGGTCGTGCTGGTGGACGAGCTGGCGTTCCTGACCGCCTACCAGCCCGAAAGAGATCTACGTAAACGGGCCGAGGCCGCCATCGCGACCCTCACCTCCCAGGGCCGGTCGGTCGGGGTGTGCGTGGTCGGCGCGCTGCAGGACCCGCGCAAGGACGTGATCAGCCTGCGGAACCTGTTCTCCACCCGGATCGCGCTGCGGCTGGACGAGTCCGACCAGGTGGACATGGTGCTCGGCGACGGCGCCCGCGACCGCGGCGCGTTGGCCGACCAGATCTCACCGCTCCCCTACACCGGGGCCGGAGTGGGATACGTCCGGCTGGAGGCCTCTCCCGACCCGGTACGGGTCCGGGCCGCCTACGTCACCGACGCCGACATCATGGCCATGGCCGCGGCGGTCGGCTACCTGCCCGGTGGTGGCCTATGAGGGAAACCGCCTGGCGCACCGACGAACCCTGCCCGGTCTGCAGCACGGGATTGGTCCTGGTCGACACCGGCGGGCCGGTGCTGCGGGCCGAATGCCGCCTGTGCGGCTACGCCGGACCATTCGACACCGAAGGCGCCGACTGGGACGGTGCCTGGTGACCGCGGGGGGGACGACGCGGGCCGAGCGAATGGCCGCGCCGCTGGCCCGCCAGGTGGTCAAGGACCTGGCCGCCGAGCATGGCGCCTGCCTGCGGCCGGTGCAGCTGCGCCGGACCGAGATCGACACCGGCTACGTCGAGCAGGTCCTGATCTCGTGCGGGCACACCCTGACGTCGGTGTGCCCGTCGTGCGCCGAGCGGGCCCGGATCCTGCGGGCCGCGCAGTGCCGTGAGGGCTGGCATCTCGACCGGGAACCCGTGATCGATCCGGACCCGGCGACCGAAGAACAGCGGGCACTGATCGCCGACCGGTCCGAGGCGCAAGAAGGCCGGGACCTTCTGGCCGGTGAGGGCCTCGACACCGGCGACCTGGACGAGCGGATCGGCGAGCTGGACCAGGAGATCACTGATGCCGGGCTCCGTGGTCACGTGATCCCAACGCGGCCGCGCCGCCACCGCTCCACCCGACGAAGGCAAGACGCCGCTCCCCTGCCACGCCACACCGCACCGGATGGCAAGGCGTTCCGGCCATCTCTGTTCGTCACGCTCACGTGCCCGTCCTACGGCCGGGTCGGCGAGGACGGAGCACCCGCCGACCCGGACGCCTACGACTACACCCGCGCCGCCCGCGACGCGCTGCACTTCGCCGCGCTGTTCGACCGGTTCATCCAGAACCTGCGCCGGTTCACCGGCTATGACCTGCAGTATTTCGCCGCCATCGAACCACAGAGGCGGCTCGCCCCGCACATCCACCTCGCCATCCGCGGCACCATCTCCCGGCAAGAGCTCCACGAGGTCATCGCCGCCACCTACCACCAGGTCTGGTGGCCCTCCACCCAGGCCGTCAAGTATGACGGCGGGCACCTGCCGGCCTGGGACGAGCTCACCGGCACCTACCTCAACCCGGACACCGGCGAGGTACTACCGACCTGGGACCAGGCCCTCGACGCCATCGGAGATGAGGACGAGCCGCGGCACGTGGCCCAGTTCGGCGCCCGGTTCGACGCCCAGGGCGTGCTCGCCGGATCCAGGGATGCCAGCCGGTGCATCGGTTACCTCACCAAGTACCTGACCAAGCACCTTGGTGACTGCCACCAGGCCGCCACCGACGGCCAGGCCGCACACGCCGCCCGGCTGGCCGACGCGCTGCGGTACGAGCCGTGCTCGCCGACTTGCGCGAACTGGCTCCGCTACGGTATCCAGCCCAAGAACGCCCGGCCCGGCCTGCGCCCGGGTGCTTGCAAGGGCAAGGCCCACCGCCGCGAGTACCTCGGCTACGCCGGACGCCGGGTCCTGGTCTCCCGCAAGTGGTCCGGTAAGACGCTCGCTGATCATCGCGCCGACCGCCGGACGTGGTTGACCGGGATGCTTGAGCTTCCGGCAACCGACCCGACCCGCTACGCCTGGGAACCGGTCAAGCCCGGCGACCCGGACCACATGCCCAACGGGCAACGGCTCCTGCACGTCGTCGCCGACCGCATCCACTGGCAAACCGCCCTCGACCTGGCCCGGCGCAGAGCCGCCGAGGCCGATCTTTCGGCAACTGGCAGTGCGGCATGACTGCCAATCACGGTGAAGCACGCGCCGATGACCCGTTCGACGGTCTCCCGCTCCTGATCCCGGTCCCGCGAGCGGCCAAGTTGCTCGGCATCAGCCGGGCGGCGGCCTACCGCTTCGCCAGCGCGGGCGATCTCCCCACCAAGCGTCTCGGCCGCCGCGTGTATGTCGTGTCGGCCAAGCTGCGCGAGTTCATCGAGAAGGAGGACGAAGCCGCATGAAAGGGCGCGTCTACAAGCGTGGCAAGAGCTGGTATTACCGGTTCGACACCGAGCCTGATCCGCTGACTGGCAAGCGCCGCCAGGTGAACGGGAGCGGGTACAAGACTGAGCGCGAGGCGTGGAAGGCCTGCCGGGACGCTATGGCCGACCATGAGAAAGGCCGCCTGGTTAGCTCGTCCCGCCACAAGGTCGGCGAGGCCCTGGACGAATGGCTATCCCGGATCGAGCACTCGATCAAGCCATCGATGGTGCAGAACTGGCGGAACTACGCCGCCTACTACGTGATCCCCTACATCGGGTCACGAGACGTCCGGGAGATCGACGGAGCTGTTTGCGACGCGCTATGCGCCAAGCTCCTCGCCGAGGGGCGGGTCAAGGCCAAGCCCAAGAAGCCGTCGAGCGCGCAAGCCGTCCACGTGCATCGGCTCGCCAGAGACGGCCGGGAAATGCCCTGCAGGCCGTACAGCTATGACGCCATGCGGTGTCACCGCAAGCACGCCGAGAATGACCCGCTGATAGGCCAGCCAATTAAGCCGAGAAAGCTTGGTCGGCGCGCGGCCGAAGACGCCGCTGAAGCGGCGCAGCGGAAGCTGTCGCCGGGCCTGGAGCCCAAGACGGTCGTCAATACCCACCGCATGCTTCACCGGGCCTGGGAGGACTTCACGGTCTGGGGCTGGGCCAAGCGGAACGTCGTCAGTGACGCGCACCCTCCCCGCGTCCCGCGGAAGGGCCGTAAGGTCTGGACCGTCGCCCAGCTTCAGCGATTCTTGCAGTACGCCCGGTCGGACCGGTTCTTCGCGCTATGGGTGCTCGAAGCCACCTCAGGCATGCGGCGATGCGAGCTGGCGGCGCGCGCCTGGACCTGCTCGACCTGGACGCCGGAACGCTGTCAATCGAGATCACGCGGGTTGTCGTGGACGGCCGGGTGGTCGAATCAGACGGCAAGACCGAGAATGCTCAGCACGTCCTGGCCCTCGACCCATTCACGCTGGCCGTGCTGAAGGCGCACGTCGAGCAGCTCGCCTGGGAGCGGTGCGAGCTCGGCCCGGACTACCAGGATCACGAGGTGCTGTTCTGCTGGGAGGACGGCAGGCCTCCGCATCCCGATACGATCACCCGGCGGTTCAAGAAGCTGGCCGCCGCGGCGGCCCTGCCCGAGATCGACCTGCACGACGTCCGGCATAGCTACGCCACCGCAGGCCGCGATGCCAAGATCGACTGGAAGGCGCTGAGTCAGCGGATCGGACACTCGGATGTCGCGTTCACCATGAAGCAGTATGTCCAGGCCGACCTGGAAGCCGACCGCCAGGTCGCCACTACCCTGGCGGAGCTGATCATCGGCGGTTCGCTCGCCTCGATGGAGATCGGGACGAGTCAGGGCGCGGCTTGAGCAGGCGCCCGTGCACAAATCCGTGCACAAACTACATGCAGAAGGCCCCTTCTCTGTTCGAGAAAGGGCCTCTGGCCTTGGTAGCGGGGGAGGGATTTGAACCCTCGACCTCTGGGTTATGAGCCCAGCGAGCTACCGAACTGCTCCACCCCGCGTCGGTGTTCTTTTACTTTATGAACTCCTGGCGGCTAAAGCAAATCAGCGGGTCGCCGCGGGCGGGGTGG